>Ga0209482_1000663_pt1 | contig 28322 bp, 31 predicted proteins | sample CoawatmetaG10DNA_FD_187512 | JGI IMG/M metagenome (GOLD analysis project Ga0209482, IMG submission 187512) | Marine microbial communities from the West Antarctic Peninsula - Coastal water metaG104-DNA (SPAdes) (version 2) | ecosystem: Environmental > Aquatic > Marine > Coastal ...
TAAACAGAGGGTTTATTTTTGCAGTGGCTAATATTAGAGGAGGTTCAGAAATGGGTCGACACTGGTATGAAGATGGCAAAATTTTGAATAAATTAAATACCTTTTATGATTTTATTGATGCTACTAAATCTTTAGTACAGCAAGGCTATGGTAATGCTAAAAATGTATACGCTATGGGTGGTAGTGCTGGGGGTTTATTAATGGGAGCCGTAATTAATATGGAGCCAGAATTATATACTGGTATCATTTCAGCTGTACCATTTGTGGATGTAGTTACGACGATGTCCGATGAATCAATTCCTCTGACTACTTTTGAATATAAAGAGTGGGGCAATCCAGCTAACAAAGAAGAGTACCATTACATTAAAAGTTACTCACCTTATGACAATATTAAGCCAGCAAAATATCCTGCAGTATTAGTCACATCCAGTTTGCATGATTCTCAAGTGCAGTATTATGAACCTGCTAAATATGTTCCAAAGCTACGTGATAATACTACTTCTAGTAATCCAATATTAATGAAAATGAACCTGACGGGAGGGCACGCTGGTTTGAGTGGTCGACTGAATGCCTTGGAAGAAAGTGCGCTTGATAATGCTTTTTTAGTAAATTTAGTTAGCAGCTAAACTAGATTATAAATTACAATAAAGTGCAGAATTGCTGCGATAATTACCAATATATGGAAGAATTCATGAAAGCCAAAAACATCAGGCGATAGTTTTGGTAATCTTAATGCGTAGGTAGTAGCTCCTAGCGAATACACAACTCCACCAACAACTACTAACATCAATTTTATAAAGCTTAATGAGGCCACTAGAATTGGCATAAACGGAAATGCTACCCAGCCCGCAGCTAAGTAAATAGATGCTCTTAAGAAACGGTGAATTTTAGAAAAGAAGATTGCTTGAATGATTCCAACTGTAGCAACACTCCAAATAATAATTAGTAATTTAATTCCACTTTCAAATGGAAGAGCCAAAAGACAGATAGGAGTAAAAGTTCCAGCGATCATTAAAAATATACCACTATGGTCTAATTTGCGTAGCTTTTGTTTTAGTTCGATTGATGCTTTTTTTCGATGATAGAGAGCACTAAAACCAAACATTGATAATACTCCAACTGAATAAACTAAAGTAGATACAATCTCGGTAGAGTTGGAGCTTTTAAGTATTAAAACTATGCATGCAATTATAGAAATAAAAAACATGAAGTGATGACTAACACCACGAAACCTAGGCTGAATCAATGTAGCTTCCATAGACTCAGCTTAATAGGTTTTGTATTAAATTAAATCAATTTAATGGCTATCTAAGTCTTTTTTAATATCCTCATGATCACCAACTACGATGTGATGTTCACTTTTAACAACAAATCGATCCAATAAAGGAATAAGCGCCAATGGAACTAATCCGCCAAGGACAATACCTATAGCTGCAGATTGTAAATGTGGATCAAGTGAGGCTGCGATAAAGTCAGCAATCACATGAGCGATTACTACTCCAAAAATACCAGCGATATATCCATTAGAAACTAATTTCAGACCACGGTTAATACTCCAGCCAGAGTAAAATCCAATTAGAGGAATAATGGTATGAACTAAGCCAAATATAAAGCCCCTGAGCATTCCTTTGTCTTGTAGCCATATAATTTCTTCTATCAAATGTTCCATAAATTTTCTCTTTCAAATTAAATAATGTTATGTTATAACATCACATATGAAAAATAGTCAAATAGTTTTAGACATTATTTCAAAGTCGAAAAAACCTTTAACGGCCTATCTAATTTTAGAGCAGTTTCAAAAGATAAAAAAAGTACAACCTATGGCTGTTTATCGAGCATTAAATACCTTAATTGATGATGGAAAAGTTCATAAATCTAATCAAAATAAAACTTTTATTCTATGTAATCATGATCATGCTGAGATACATAATCCTTCAATAGCAATTTGTAAGAGCTGTGGTGACACACAAGAACTTTTATCAAATGCTTTTAATAGTATATTTAGCAAACTATCTCTAAAGAATTTTGATTTTGCAAATTTTGAATTAGAAGTTTCTACTCTATGTAAGAAATGTATTAGTTAAAATATTTTTTAATAATCTCTTCATAAATTTTAGCTAAGTTCTCAATATCTTTAACTGCTACATGTTCATCAACTTGATGTGCAGTAGACCCAACCAAGCCAAATTCAGCAACTTCACAATAGTCTTTAAAAAAGCGTGCATCGCTAGTACCACCAGTTGTGCTAAATTCTGAATCTAAACCAGTCACTGCATCTACCGCTTCTTTAATTTTTTTGGTAAAGTCACTTTCCTTAGTCAAAAATGGTTGAGCTGAATTTCTAAATTCAATATTAGAAGTATATTTAGTGCCTGTTAATTCTTGATCTGTCATTTCTTGCAGCAACTTCATCAAACCATCTTCTGTTTGTAAAATATTGTAGCGAATATTAATTTGTGCGGTTGCTGATTGGGGCACAACATTATCTGCGGTATTATCAGCATCAATTTTTACAATTTCAATATTTGATGGGGGAAAATCATCAGTACCTTCATCTAATTTAAGATCTACAATTTTGCTTAAAACTTTTGTCAGCGCATCGATAGGGTTTAAGGTCCATTGCGGATAGGCCACGTGGCCTTGAATTCCAGTAATGGTAACATTGGTTGTTAGACTGCCACGCCGACCAATTTTTATCATATCACCTAATTGAGTGGGGCAGGTTGGCTCACCAACAATGCACGCATCAATTTTTTCACCATCCTTGGTAATTGCTTCTAAAACTTTTTGTGTTCCATTAATTGCTGGTCCCTCTTCATCATTAGTAATCAGCAAGCTTAAGGTGCCCTTGAATTCACTGGCGTTAATAAAATTATTAGCAGCCGCAGTAAATGCCGCAATAGCAGATTTCATATCTGCTGTACCACGTCCATACAAATTCCCGTCTTTAATTACGGCATCAAATGGATCGTTGGTCCAAGAGGCACTATTGCCTACTGGCACTACATCGGTGTGACCACCAAAGCATAAATGCGGCGAACCCTCACCATAACTAGCAAATAAATTATCAACTGGCTCAGTACCAGCTTCTGTAAAAGGCATTCGCGTACACCTAAAACCAATTTTTTCTAATTGATCTTGTAGTGTTTGCAGTACGCCCGCATCTGTTGGCGTAACACTAGGGCATGAAATTAGTGATTGGGTAAGCTTTACTGGATCAATTATTGATGCAGACATTTTTTCTATTCCCTTAATAGATCATTAATAGAAGTTTTCGATCGTGTTTGTGCATCAACTGTTTTAACAATTACAGCACAATATAAACCCGGTTTAGACGGATCTTTATTTGGCAAGTTACCAGGAACTATCACTGAGTAAGCAGGGACTTCACCGTAAGTAATTTCACCTGTTTCTCTATTTATGATTTTTGTAGAAGCGCCAAGATATACGCCCATTGAAATCACAGCTCCTTCACGCACAATAACACCTTCAGCAACTTCTGATCTAGCGCCGACAAAACAATTATCTTCAATGATAACTGGGTTGGCTTGCAATGGTTCTAAGACACCACCAATTCCAACTCCACCTGATAAATGACAATTCTTTCCAATTTGTGCACATGAACCAACAGTAGTCCAAGTATCCACCATGGTTCCATCGTCTACATAAGCTCCAATATTTACAAATGATGGCATCAAGACAACATTTTTTCCAATGTACGAACCTTTACGCACGACACCATTAGGCACATGACGATAACCAGCAGTCTTCCAATCATCTTCATTCCAATTAGTAGTTTTACCTTCAACTTTATCATACCAAGTAGTGTAAGGACCTTGAACCATCTTATTTGTATTTAAACGAAATGATAATAGAACTGCTTTTTTAATCCATTGATTTACAATCCAATCATTACCCTCTTTTTCTGCTACACGGATAGTGCCATTGTCTACTAGGCCGATAGTATTATTCACATGTTTAACTAGCTCAGCATCAGTTGCATCTAAATTTGCAATATTATCCCATGCAGTTTCTATAAAGTTTTTAGTTTCAGTAATATCCATTTTAACAGTCCTTATTATTTTGAAATTAATGTTCCAGCACCTTTTTTAGTAAATAGCTCCAATACCGTAGCGTTTGGATTACGGCCATCAATAATTACCACACCCTTAACGCCTTTTTTAATAATGTTGAAGCATGTTTTTATTTTTGGCAGCATTCCACCTTTTATTGTACCATTTTTTATAAATTTTGAGGCTTTTTTTTCATTTAGCTCAGTTATCAATCTTTTCTTATTATCTAAAACACCGACTACATCAGTCAACAGAATAAGTCGTTCAGCTTTCAATTTTTCAGCAACATAACCTGCAGCTGTATCGGCATTAATATTATAAGTGTTACCAGCTTTATCAAAACCTAACGGTGAGATTACTGGGACCATACCCTTATTTAATAAGCTTAAGATATAATCTTTATCCAGACCTGTTGGAGTACCAACAAAACCAATTTTACCATTCAGCATTTTTTTAGCACTAATAATTTTTTTGGTAATGCCATTAATTGATTTTGCAGAACCGCCACATTGATTAATATTTTTCACGATCATTGGGTTAAGTTCTCGACCAACTATTCTTTTCACAATAGTCAGGATGCGTTTAGTGGTAACACGTAAGCCCTGATACTCTTGATCTATAATTTTTTGTTTTAACATCTCTTTTTCAATTTGTGGTCCACCACCATGTACGATGACTATTTTTAGACCTAACTGATTAAATAATGAAATATTCTTTGCAAATGATTTTACAATTTTTTGATTACTAAGTGCAAAGCCACCATACTTGATAACAATAATTTTACTTTGATAAAAATTAGCAAAGTCTAAAGCTTGCTTATGGAATGCTTTTCCTTGTGGCCAAAGATAATTCAGAACTTTTGCTCTTTGTTGAGCAATATCTACTTCACTATTCATGATGATTAATTAGTTTTTATGTTAGTGCGGCGGACAATTACCCACTGCTGAATAATCGACAATAAGTTGTTAGTTGTCCAATAGATTACTAGGCCTGCTGCAAATTGAGATAGAAGAACAGTAATAAAGAATGGGAAGAACATAAATATCTTTGCTTGAATTGGATCAGGCGGTGCTGGATTAAGTTTTTGCTGAATAAACATCGTTAGACCCATTAAAATTGGCCATACACCAATCACAAGAAATGAAGGTGGATCCCATGGAATAAGGCCAAATAAATTGAATAGCGAAGTTGGATCTTTAGCTGATAAGTCTTGTATCCAGCCAAAGAAAGGCGCATGTCGCATTTCCAGTGAAACAAATAACATCTTATATATAGCAAAGAAAAAAGGTATTTGAATTAGAATTGGCAAACAACCTGAAACTGGATTTACTTTTTCTTTTTTGTACAGCGCCATCAAGGTTTGTTGTTGCTGTTGACGATCATCTTTATGTAATTCTTTTAATCTTGTCATTTCAGGCTGTAATTTTTTCATTTTAGCCATAGAAGTAAAAGACCAGTTGGCTAGTGGGAAAAATAATATTCGTGTCATTGCAGTTAAGATAATAATTGCGACACCAAAGTTGCCCGTTAGATCAAACAAGTAGTAGATAATATAAAATAGAGGTTTAGTTAAAAAGTAGAACCAGCCCCAGTCAATCGAGAGGTCAAAGTTATAAAATCCATACTCTTCTTGATAAGCATCGATTACCTCAGCTTCTTTGGCTCCAATGAAAATGTTACTTGAAGTTTGGTAGCTGCTACCGGCATTTACGATTGTTGAATCTTGGCTGCGGAAGTAAGCTATATAATTATCATCGTAACTAAATATTGCTTTAAAAGATTCACCTTGTTCTGGAATTAATGCGGTTAACCAATATTTATCAGTAAAGCCTAACCAGCCGTTGCTACTGTCAAAGTTATAGATTTTGTCTTCGGCTAAATCATCATAATCAATCTGTTCTAATTTTTCATCAAGAACACCAACTAGACCTTCATGCAGAATAAACATACCTGATAAATCTGGTGTACTCTCACGGGTAATCTTTGCAGCGTTATTAACAATGATACTGTTAGAGCCGTTATTAATAATTTCTTGGGTTATTTCAAATAGATATTCATCTTCTAATGAGATAGTTGAAAGAAATGTTTGCCCAGTATTATTTTTCCATTCAAAGGTTAAAGGGCTATTCAGATCTAATACATTATTATTACCAGTGAGTTTCCATGGTGTATTTCTGTCGGGAATATCAAAATCACTATTCTTAGATTGTATCCAACCAAATGAAACTTCATGACCATTTCCAGTTTTAAGGGGACTTAAAAAGCGGATATAATCAGAGTTTTCATCTAAAGTTTCTTGGTAAGATTTTAAAGTAATATCATCAATAATTAAGCCATTAAGTCTAATTGAACCTGAAATTTTTGGAGTATTGATCTCTATTCTTGGCGAGTCAGAGATACTATCTTCAACTGATAGCATTTCTGGTTCTTCAATAATTTTAAGCTCTTCATCTAAAGTGCCAAGACCAAGATTAGAATTAGAATTAGCAGTATCTGTTTGCTGAATACTTTCCTGGGGAACCACTGGAGGTTCAAAATAAAAACTCCATAATAAAAGAATACCAACTGAGAGAGCGGTGGCTAATATAACATTTTTAGTATCCATAATTATTATTTCTTTGGAACTGGATCGTAACCTTCAGATCCGCCTAATAGTTTGATTGGGTGACATTTTATAATACGGCTTACGCTTAAGTAGGTACCTTTAAATACACCGTGGGTTTGAATAGCTTCTTTGGCATAGTGTGAACAAGTGGGATCAAATCGACAAGAGGATGGAAAATAAGGTGATACTAATCTTTGGTAGCCGATGATTATGAAAACTAATATATTTTTAAATATGTTCATTTGTGTATTCTTGTTAGTGCGTTTTTAAATTCTTTTTTAAGTACTTCAAAATCTTCAGTAATAATTTTTTTCTTTCCTATTAAAACATAATTCCAACTATTTTTACCATAATCATGAATTACATCTGCAACAATTTGTCTTAATCTTCTCTTTATTCTATTTCTAATAACAGCATTACCATTTTGTTTTGTTACGGTATATCCAACTTTTATTATATTTTCATCACTTACCTTTAATGCCTGCAAAAGAAATGAACTACTTCTTAAAAATTTACCATTTTTAGCAGCTTGAAAGTCTTTTGATGTTTTGAGTGTTTGAAGAGTAGCCATCAAGCTTCATATAGTATTAAGCAGAAAGTTCTTTTCTACCTTTAGCACGGCGGCGTGCAAGTATAATTCTACCACTTTTTGTGCCAGATCTTGCTCTAAACCCATGCCTGTGTTTTTTAACTAAATTTGATGGTTGAAATGTTCTTTTCATTTTATTTAATATATTTACTTGTGGAATGCGTTATAAATTGCAAACTATAGATAGTCAAATAGTATTAAAAGTCACAAAAATTATGTTTAAGAAAAAATCTATTTATTGGATAATATTCAGCATTACTGCAGTTTTTGGCATTTATTATATCGGAAATAATAACCCAATTTCCATGGAGTTTATCGTTACGCAGAATGGTTTTTTAAAGGAATTTATAGCTGAGAGGCCAATTTTTGCTATTTTAATAACTACTTTAATATTAACAATAAATATTGCAGTCATGGGATTTGCCTCTCCTGTCGTTATTTTGGCGGGCTTTTACTTTGGTTTTTATAATGGCGTGGCTATCGCAATAATAGGTGAAACTATCGGTGCTATGATTGTATTTACATACGCTAGATATTTTTTTAAGAGCTTTTTTATCAAACGACTAGGCAATCGCTTTAATAAAATTAAAGAAGGCTTTAACTCTAATGCCATTAGTTACTTGTTGTTTATTAGAATTATTGGTGGCATTCCCTTTGGAATTCAAAATTTACTTCCAGCAATTTTTGATATGAAGCTAAGAGACTACTTTATAGCTACGATATTTGGAGTTATCCCATGGGCTTATATTCTGGTCAGCATAGGTAGTGGCATTAATGATATTGTTGAGGCAAAAGAATTCGATAGCTCTATGTTGCTAGACCCAAGCTATCTAATGCCAATATTTGTTGTAGCGGCTATAGTCTTAGTCCCAGTTGCATATAAAATAATTAAAAAAAGATTTCTAAGTTAGGTTCAATCAAGTAAGTTAGGCCATTCTATGTGCGCCGGTGGCTCAGCTGGATAGAGCACCAGACTACGAATCTGGGGGTCAGGAGTTCGAATCTCTTCCGGCGCACCACTAAGATAAAAATGATTTAAAACTTTATGACACTGACTAATCATCAAAAAGGTATCCTATTAGCTTTTGCTGGCGTTATGCTTTTAACCCCAGATAGCCTCTTGATTAGATTAATAACAGTGGATACTTGGGGGCTATTATTTTATCGAAGCTTAATACCAGGAACTTTTTTATTAATATGTATTATTTTCTACGCTAGAAAAAATTTCTTCGAGTTTTTTTTTAATGCTGGAAAACTTGGTTTATTAAATTCTATTTTCATTTTTGGTAGCAATATTTTCTTTATCCTTGCATTGCAAAATACTAATGTAGCAAATGCTTTGGTAATGGTAAGTTTGGTTCCATTAATAGCTGCAATCATTTCATATATATTTTTGCGAGAACGTCTTGATTTTGTCACAAATGCTGCCATTTTTTTATGTTTACTTGCAGTAATTTTTATTTTTTATGACTCAATAGGGTCTGGAAGAATTCTTGGAGATATTTTTGGAATATTAACGGCTGTTTCAGTTGCCGGCAGCCTTGTTATTATTAGATCTGCACCTCATAAAAATTTTATACCCTCTTATGTAATGGGAAAATTATTAACTGCTTTTATTTCATCATTTGTTTTAACAAGCTTTGTTATTGGGGCGATTGATTTGTCATATATAGTCTTAATGATCTTTACAGTTGGATTTTCATTTATTCTTATTACATTTGCCCCAAGATTTATTTCAGCCTCAGAAGTGGGTCTATTCTTTCTATTAGAAACGGCCCTTGGTCCAATATGGGTTTGGTGGTTTATTAATGAGGTGCCCAGTTCGAACACTATAATAGGGGCAATATTCATAGTATTTATTATTTTTATTCACTCCATCTATATGTTAAAAAAGTCTAATGGTTAAATTAGTAATTAAGACGATCTCATTTGCTGCATTTTTCTTTATTGTCAGCTGTGCCCAGCCACAAGGATCTTTACCCAAATATAATCAACAACTTTCTATTGAAGAACAAAAAATACAAAATCAATTATTCGCAGACAGTTGGCTAAAAACTTATACAGACGTTTCAGAAACTGGATTAAATATATTATTTAACTCAGTTGATATTTGTAGAGACGAAGATCAAATTTATGGCATAGGAGTTGATATCGCAACTCGCTATGATGGACCAGAATCTATTAGATCAGAGCTTACCAAATTACTACTTTTAACTGATGAGATTACTGTGATCACTACTGGCATTAATACGCCAGCTCGTAATGCTGGATTAAATGCGGGCGATAAAATCTTAAAGATCAATAATATCAGTGCTCCCTATGGTATCGATGCAAATGCTGAATTTTATAAGATTATTAGAGAGGGTGAAGACAAAGTGCACAAGATAATGGTTAATAGAAATGGCCAAGATCTATTAATTAATGTGCAATCTAAGAAGCGGTGCAGATTTGGATTCTATGTAGATTTAGATAACAATACTTTTAATGCGTTTGCAGATGGAAATTATATTGCCTTGTCTTTGCGTATGGCTAAGTGGCTTGCTCAAGATGAGCTTGGCATAGCGTTAGTGTTTGCCCATGAACTAGGTCATAACGCAAATCACCATATAGATGATAAAAAAACTAATATGCAAGCTGGAGCAGGCGTTGGATTACTTTTAGATATAATAGCAAGATCACAAGGAGTACAAACTGACTTCATGAGTATGGGAGCTAATATGGGAGCAATGTCATACTCAATTGATTATGAAAATGAAGCTGATTATTTAAGTGTCTATGCTATTGCAATGTCTGGTTATAAAATAGATGACGCTGCAAACTTTTGGAGAAGGTTTGCTGTCGAAGTGCCAGGCTCTATTTATTCTAAAGGAGGGTCTCATCCTTCAACTAGTGAGAGATACGTTAGAATTGAACAAACAATTAAAGAAGTTTATGCTAAGATCAACAATGGCGAGAAGCTTTTACCAAATTAAGGAGTATTATTTATGAGTCTGCAAAATGGAGTTATTGTTGTTATCTTACTTTTAATAATTTTTGCATTAAGCCTTAGTTTTGTAATAGGTCTATTTTAAACTATCCAACTTTAAATCTTTTTCTATTAGTTCGTTTCTGTCTTGCTTGATTTAGAGGCTGATAAGCCACATCATGATGTTCACTGCAATAAACCATTTTATCATTAGAATTTCTTCCACAAAACTTGAAATCTAAATCTTCTGGTTCACCTATAGGCCATCTACATAAACCATCTTTGATTTTTGCAAATCTTATTGGATTCATGGGTTCTGAAACAGAGGTTGTAAGCTCAATAATCTTACTATTCCTATTAGTTGGCATTTTCCGTTTTCTAACTATAGAAACAGATGAAACCTTACTTTTAGATTTCATTCTCCCAGATAAACCAAGTCTGTGGGCCTTGCCTATTACCGCATTTCTAGTAATACCACCAAGTTCGGTAGCAATATTGCTAGCTGTATAGCCTGCTTCCCATAATTTTTTTAAGTGCTCTATTCGTTCGTGATTCCAAGACATATAATCGACCTTTATTTGTTAGAAATTAGTTATTTTTCTTATTAGTTAAAGAATTTTACCACTATATTTAGTTATAATTCAATAACAAATAACTACATGTTGATATCTTTAATAGAATTGATTCTACGTATTAATTTTTCTATATAATTCAAAGCCATAACAAACATACTGAATTTAAATTATTAATGACTTTTATTTTATTTGAACTAAACATAATTTTTTTACAAGAATAAGAATTTTTTTTATAAATAAAAACTAAATTTTATGTCTAATATTTTACCTACTTATCCAAGATCAAATTTAACCTTTGAGTATGGCGAAGGCAGCTATTTGTTTGAAACCAATGGAGACAAATATTTAGATTTTGGATCTGGTATTGCGGTTAATTCTCTTGGATATGCAAATGCATATTTAAATCAAAAATTAATGGATCAGGCTAAGAAGCTTTGGCATGTATCTAATGTCTACCAAGTACCCGAACAGGAGAGACTAGCTAAGCGATTATGTGAAACATGTTTTGCCGATTATGTATTTTTTTGTAATTCAGGTGCAGAAGCAATTGAAGCGGCTATAAAAATTGCTAGAAGATATTTTTATATAACAGAAAATTCTAAAACAAAGAATGAAATCATAACTTTCACAGGATCTTTTCATGGTCGTACATTGGGAGCTTTAGCTGCCGGCGGTCTTGAAAAATTAGAAGGATTTAATACTTCAGTTCCTGGATTTAAACAGGTCAAATATAATGATCATGAGGGTCTTACGGCGGCAATAACCAATGATACGGCTGCAATTTTAATCGAACCTATACAAGGAGAAGGTGGAGTTTCAGTTCTACCCATAGAGTGCTTAATAGGCTTAAGAAAATTATGTGATGAAAATAATATATTATTAATATTTGATGAAGTTCAGTGTGGATTTTTGAGATCAGGAAAAATGTTTGCCCATCAATGGTCAGACATCCAACCTGATATAATGACAACAGCTAAAGCTATTGCCAATGGATTTCCATTGGGTGCTACAATGACAACAAAAAAAGTTGGTGAAGTTATGAATCATGGGACGCATGGCTCAACATACGGCGGTAACCCTCTTGCGGTTGCAGTAGGTAATGCTGTTTTAGATTTAATGCAAAAAAAAGATTTTTTAGAAAATTTAGATAAAGTTTCAGAATATTTCTTCTCAGAATTACAAAATATTTCAAATAAATTTCCAGAGTCAATTAGTGAAATTAGAGGAAAAGGCCTAATTCTTGGCTTAAAGTGCGTAAAGGATAATATTACTTTTGTTGAAGAGCTTAGAAAACAAAAAATGTTAAGTATCAAAGCAGGAGATAATGTAGTTCGGTTACTGCCTCCTTTAAATTTATCTATTGAGGAATGTAGTGAAGCTATTGAAAAGATTACCAAGGTATGTGAGCTAGGTAATTGATTATGAAAAATTTATTAAATTTAAGCGATCTTTCAAAAGAGGAATGTTTTAATATTATTAATAGAGCAATTGATGGAAAAATAAGCAAACAGCATTCTACTCAAGCTAAAGATAAGACTTTGGCAATGATTTTTGAAAAGAGCTCTACTCGAACTAGAATTTCTTTTGAGCTTGCTATTAAGCAATTGGGTGGCCTGTCCATCATGTTAGATAAAGATAATTTACACTTAGGTAAAAGAGAAACTTTGGCAGATACCGCAAAGACCTTATCACAGTATGCAGACATTATTATGATGAGATCTAATAGTCATTCGACATTAGAAAATTTAGTAAAGTATTCAAGTGTTCCAATAATTAATGGATTATCAGATCTTTCACATCCTTGCCAAACCCTTGCAACATTAATGACGATTATAGAAGTAAAGGGAACTCTAGAAAATATTAATATTTCCTGGTTTGGACCAATAAGTAATGTTGCTCATTCTTTAATTGATGCCGCAAATCATAATTTAGGTTTTAATTTAAATATTTATTGTCCAAAATATTATCAAGATATGTATCATCAAAAACTTAAAGATATGAATAAAGAAATTTCATTGGATAAAATAAATATAAAAGAATTAGAGCTAGATAAAATTGATCCAACAGATGTAATATATACGGATACGTGGTTTTCAATGGGAGATATTGAAGACAGCACAAAAATTGAGATGCTTACAAAATATTCAGTTAATCAAGACCTAATGTCTAAAGTAAATTCGGAATGTATGTTTATGCATTGCCTGCCTGCAAACAGATCTCAAGAAGTATCAAGTGAAGTTATTGATGGTCCTCAATCATATGTATGGCAAGAAGCTCAAAATCGATTGCATGTTCAAAAAGAATTACTGCTTAGTTTATTGTAATTACTATTTTTTCCAAAATTGGGGCATTACAAGCACAAGAACCGTAAATAACTCCAGTCTACCAATCAGCATTGCAAAAATTAAAACCCATTTAGCACCAAAAGGAATACCAGAAAAATTACCTTCGGGTCCAATTGTTGAACCAAGACCTGGGCCAACGTTAGCTAAAGAAGTAGCTGCAGCAGATAATGATGTAATAAAATCAAGCTGAGTTGTTGAAAGTAATAAAGTAATAACAATAAAACTTAAAATAAAAATAAAAAAGAAGCTCATGACAGAAGTAACAATATCATCTGAAAGCTTTTTATTATTATAATGTGAAATAAAAACTCCATGAGGGTGTAGAATCTTTTTAATCTGATTTCTCGCAGTCTCAAATAAAATCTGAAATCTAAACACTTTTATCCCACAAGTAGTAGATCCTGCGCAGCCACCAATAAACATTCCAAAAAATAGAAGGTAAATTGGAAAAGCACCCCAAAGATTATAATTATCTGTACTATAACCAGTCCCAGTTATTATTGAAATAACATTGAATACACCATGTCTAATCGCATCGGATATATCTTTAATATCATAGAACCATAAGTAAAATATTACTAAGCTACAGCTTAATAAAATAATCATTAAAAAAGTTATAATTTGTTGATCTTTAAAAAAATTAGATATTTTACCTTTATAAATTTGTAAATAAATTAGTATTGGTAAACTAGCCAATATCATAAATATAGAAGATACATAATCAATTCCAGCGCTGTTGAAAGCTCCAATTGAACCTGATTTAGTTGAAAAGCCACCTGTAGCTATAGTAGTCATACTATGATTAACAGCATCAAAAACGCCCATACCAAAAAGCCAATAACCAAATGCGCATATTGATGTAAGTGAAATATAAATTGTCAGTACAGCTGAGGCAACTTGTGCTGTCCTCGGTAAAATTTTATCACTAGTATCAGATGATTCTGTTCTAAATACTTGCATTCCACCTACCTGTAAAACAGGCAGAACACTAATTGCCATAACAATAATTCCTATACCACCAAGCCATTGCAATAAAGATCTCCAAATTAAAAGTCCTCCAGTCATTGCTTCTAAGTCGGTAATAATAGTAGACCCAGTAGTTGTAACCCCTGACATTGACTCAAAAATTGCATCAGTAAAAGAAAATTCAAAATCTGAAATATAAAAAGGTATAGCCCCAAACAGAGCTATAACTAACCAAGATGCTGTTGTTAAAAGGAAAGCATCTTTTGTAGTTAACTTACTTTCTTCACCATCACCTCGTGTAGATAAAAAAATTGATATACCAAAACCCAAACAAACCAGAGAAGAAATAAAAAAAGAAACCCATGTTTGATTTGAATTAATTAGATCAAACAATGTGGGTATTAGCATTAATGTGCTTAAAGCAATTAATAGGATACCTAATACATTTAGTATTAATTTAAAATTAAACATTTTTCAGTGCAGGTCTATTTCTAAACCTTTTTTAAAATCGAACCTTGTTTGATCATACTGTAAAATTCTTTTCTAGTCGAAGCATCAGTTCTAAATTTTCCAAGTAGCTGACTAGTAACCATTGAAATTCCAGGCTCATTTATGCCTCTTGTGGTCATACATTCATGTTGCGCCTCAATGACAACAGCGACACCACGAGGCTTCAAAACTTCTTGCAAGCAATTAGCAATTTCCGCTGTAAGTTTCTCTTGAACTTGCATTCTTTTAGAAAAAATTCTTGTAATTCTTGCTAGCTTACTTATGCCAACAACTCTTTTATTTGGCAAGTAGGCGACATGTGCGCTTCCAATAAATGGAGCCATGTGATGTTCACAATGAGATTCTACCCTGATGTCCTTAAGCATGATAATTTCATCATAGCCATGGATTTCAGAAAAAGTCTTATTCAAAACTTCTTTGGGATCTAGATTATATCCTCCGTACCAATCTTGATAAGCCTTAACAACTCTTTTTGGTGTATCTAGCAAACCTTCTCTATCTGGATCTTCGCCAACAAAGCTGATCAAAGTTCTGACTGCTTTTTCGGCTTCAGCATTACTAGGTTTTTTAAGCTGTACTTTTTGCACAGGCTTTTTGGAAATAGTTTTTTTCTTCTTTTTCATAAGAGGGGTTTCTACATCAAAAGGAAAGTTTTTATAAGATAAATATACAATTAATTTAGCTTTTTGTTATCTAGTGGCAAATCTAATGAAAAAGATGGAATTTTAGCTAAAAATTCTTCACCATCATCTAGCTGCATCTTGTAGTTACCTTTCATAATACCACTAGTAGAATTTAAAGGAGTTCCGCTGGTATATGTAAATTTATCACCAGGTTTTATTTTAGGCTGTTTACCAATAACGCCTTTGCCCTCTACTTCTTGCCTTCTTCCTTGTGAGTCAATTATTTCCCAGTATCTGCTTTTAAGAGTAACAGGTTTAATACCTAAGTTCTCAATCGTGACATGATATGCCCAGACATGGTAATATTCTTCAGGAATAGATTGTTCATCCAGATACTCTGGTGTTACTGAGATTTCTATTGAACGACTTACTTGCTTATACATAACTAATATATATTAACAGCAAGTTGATTAATCAAACAATAAAATTAGTTAAATTTTCAGTAAGGCTTATTTGTCTTTTATGTAGATTTTATGGTACAATTTATTTGTATTTAATACTTAGATTAAGAAACAACTTATATTTCATCAAATGAATAACTTTAAAGAACTAGCATTAGAATCCAAGGCTTGGCCAATTATTGAGGCAAACAAAATCTTAGATAGGGTAGCCAAATCCGGTGCTAAAAAAATAAATCTGCAAACAGGCTATGGTCCAAGTGGCTTACCACATATTGGTACTTTTGGAGAAGTAGCAAGAACAACAATGATTTATAATGCCCTCAAGAACTTAACTGATCTAGAGATAAATCTTTTAACTTTTTCTGATGATTTAGATGGTTTAAGAAAAGTTCCAGATAATATTCCAAATAAAAAGCCTTTAGAAGAAAATCTAAACAAACCACTTACATCAATTCCAGATCCATTTGGAACACATTCTAGCTTTGGCGAGCATAATAATGCCATGTTAAGAGATTTCTTAGATAAGTTCGAATTTAATTATGAATTTAAAAGTTCTACTGAATTATATAAGTCAGGCTTTTTTGATGAGCAGTTAATAAATGTTTTAAAAAATCATGATAAAATAAAAAATATTGTATTGCCAACTTTAGGTGAAGATAGGCAAAAAACTTATAGTCCTTTCTTGCCAATTTGCCCTGACACCAACAAAGTATTAGAAGTTGAAATACTTGAGACAAAAATTGAAACTAATTCTGTAGTATATAAATATAATGATAAACTCTATGAAGTTTTAGTAACGGGTGGAAATTGTAAATTACAATGGAAAGTTGATTGGGCAATGAGATGGATTGCTTTAGGAGTTGATTATGAAATGTATGGAAAAGACCTAATACCTACATTTCAACTTTCAGCTAAAATTTGCCGCGCTTTAGGTGGAAATCCACCCGAAAACTATTTCTATGAATTATTTCTTGATCAAAATGGAGAAAAGATCTCTAAGTCAAAAGGTAATGGATTAACTATAGATCAGTGGCTTAAGTACGCGCCGCCCGAAACATTAAGTTATTTTATGTATCAGAATCCCAGAAGGGCTAAAAAACTATTTTTAGATGTAATTCCTAAATCGACAGATGAATTTATATCTTTAATAAATAAATTTGATCAGCTCACTGATAAAGAAAAATTAGATAGTCCGATTTGGCATATTTTTAATGGAAATCCATCAATGCAAAGTATACCGGTGAGTTATAACATTTTACTAAACTTAGTCTCTGCAAGCACTGAAAATGATCCTTCAATAATTTTAGATTTTGTTGAGAGATACGTTGGAAAAATTGAAAATAAAAACTTAGATTTTTTAAAAACTTTAATTGAACGTGTTACTAATTTTGACAATGATATATCTCAGAATGAATCAAATTTTAGATCACCTGATGAAAATGAAATTAAAATATTTAATGATTTAATTAGCAGATTAAAAAATATGAAAGATGAAACTGATGCAGAGACAATACAAACAGAAATATATCAAATAGGAAAAGATTATAAATTTGAAAATCTTCGTGATTGGTTCAAGTTAATCTACCAAGTGTTATTTGGAAAAGATGATGGCCCTAGGTTTGGAACTTTCATTGCAATATATGGCATTGATAAAACTATTAAATTAATAGAAAGCCGACTTAATTAGCCAATTGAATATGGATAAAATATTAATTAATTTATTAAGACAATTTAATCCTGAAACTGCACATAATATTTCTCTTAAGTTATTGAAATATGCTCCAATTTTACCAAAAGCCTATAAAGACAAATCGCTTGCACTTAATGTTGCTGGTTTAAAATTTATAAATCCTATTGGAATGGCAGCAGGATTTGATAAAAATGCGGAGGTATTCAATAGTTTAGCTAAGATTGGGTTTGGCTTTACTGAATGTGGCACCGTTACTCCAAAACCTCAGTATGGTAATCCTAAACCAAGAGTCTTTCGCTATGTAAATGATGAGGCAATAATTAATAGGCTGGGCTTTAATAATAAGGGGGCAATAAATTTTCTATCTAATGTTTCAAAGAGAAATAATTTTGAATCTCCTTTAGGAATTAATATTGGTCCGAACAAAGATAGTAAGAATTTTATTGATGATTATGTTAACTTAATTAATCACGTTCATGATTGTGCAGACTATATAACAATAAATATATCATCGCCCAATACTGAAAATTTAAGGAAATTGCAAAATAAGAATGAGCTTGAAGAGTTGATAAAGGCTATAGTTGGATCATTGCAGGATAAAGAAAAACATAAGCCAATTTTTATAAAGATTAATCCTGATGAAGATAAAGAAAGCTATAAAGATATTATAAATCTAGTAAGTAAATATTCTATCTCAGGTTTAATTATTTCAAATACAACAGTGCAGCGAGAAAATAATTTATCAAGTGAAATACAAAATGAAATTGGTGGACTTTCAGGAAAACCACTTTTCAATCAAGCAAATGAAATTTTAAAATTAGTTTACCGTGAAACACAAGGCTCAATAATTTTAATTGGTGTTGGAGGCGTATCAAGTGGTTATGATGCTTATCAAAAAATAAAATTAGGTGCCTCGTTAGTTCAAATTTATTCAGCTTTTGCTTTTCAAGGACCTAGTTTAGTTAACCGAATAAACAAAGAACTAGTTCAGCTAATTAAAAAAGATGGTTTCAATTCGATTGCAGAAGCTATAGGTTCTGGTGCATGAATAAAAATATTTTTATTACTGGTGCCGCCTCAGGTATTGGAAAGGCAACAGCACTACACTTTGCAAAAAAAGGTTGGAATGTTGGATTGTTTGATATCAATGAAGAGGGCTTAAAGGAAGTTGCTAATGAAATTGGCCACAATTCTTGTATGTATAAAAAACTTGATGTGACTAATCTAGATCAATGGACTGATGCCGTTGAAGCTTACAGTGAATACACCAATGGAACATGCAATCTTTTTTTTAATAATGCAGGTATAGCAGCTTTTACTGGAAGAATAGAAGATATTCCAATTCAAGAGGCTCATAATGTAGTAAATATAAATCTTAATGGTGTTATCAATGGTATTTATAAAGTTTTACCACTTCTGAAAGAGACAGATCAAAGTATGATTATTAACACCGGTTCTGTTGGAAGTTTTTTACCAGTGCCTGGAGCGGCTGTATATTCTGCAACTAAATTTGCTGTAAGAGGATTAACAGAAGGTCTAAATATTGAATTTGCAAAACATGGGATACAAGTTAGCGAACTAAATCCTTGGTTCACAGAAACACCAATATTAAATGCAAAACAATCAACACCATTAATGGATGGGGCTTTGCAGCGTGATGTGATTAAATCAAAATCTGTTATTCATACAACAGACAAGGTAGCTAAAAGAGTTTTTAAAATTTATCAGCGAAGAGGGATACATAATGTTATTGGATTTACAGGTAATCTAGCTGTATTCATTATGCGGTATTGCCCAGCAATAATTAGAAGAATGTCACGTAAAATGTATGCTGACTATTTTTCTTAAACTGATCTTTTAGCCTTATCAGCTTCATTTGAAGATTTAATCATACTTCTCAGTTTATCCCACTCATCATCCGTAACATCTTTAAGCATATCATAAAAGCTACCAGCATGATTTAGCCATTGAGCACCATCAATTGTGACAATCTCTCCAGTTAAGTATTCACAGCCATCAGCCATAAGAAAGGTAGCTAAGTTAGCCAATTCACTTAATTCTCCGGTTCTTTTCATTGGTATAGCATCCATTAAATCAATGCCCTTACCGCCTGGTGCAAGTCTGTCCCAAGCCCCTTTAGTGGGGAATGGACCCGGTGCAATTGCATTTAATCTAATTCCTCTATTGCCCCATTCTGCAGCCAATGATTTAGTCATTGTTGCTAAGCCTGACTTAGACATTGCTGAAGGTACTGTGAATGGACCACTACTGTGTACCCAAGTTGTTATAATAGAAATGACACTGCCTTTAAGCTTACTATCCAGCCATCTTTTTCCAATAGCATTAGTTGTATAAAAAGTCCCATTGAAAACAATATTAGAAATTGCATTGAAAGCTTTAGGTGACAAATCTTCAGTTCTAGAAATAAAATTACCAGCAGCGTTATTAACTAAACCGGTCAAAGGCCCTTCAGCCCATATTTCATCAACCATATCTTCAATAGCTTCGGGAACTTTAATATCACAAGATATTCCTTTAACTGAACCCCCATGAAGTTCCATCATCTCATTTGCAGATTCTTCAAGAACTGATTTTCTTCTACCACAAATATATATTTCAGCACCAAGTTCTAAATAACGAGTAGCCATTGCCTTGCCCAATCCAGAGCCACCACCAGTAACTAAAATTCTTTTACCTTTTAATAAATCTTGTTGAAACATGTCTCTCTCCTTAGCCTAATGAATTTAAAATTGGAAAATATTCTATAAAAAAGAATGCAATTTCTTGCATTCGATTAGTTAGAATAAGGACTCCAAATAAAATTAGCAAGAGTCCTGTAAAAATTTCTATTGGACGAATATAGCTTCTTATTCGAACAAGAAATTTTAAAAAGTAGCCTATACCTGCTGCAGCAAGAAGGAATGGTATGCCCAAGCCTGCTGAATAAGTTAGTAGTAACCAGATACCAAAGTAGACACTATCAGAGCTGGCAGCGACTGATAAAACACTACCTAAAATAGGCCCAATACATGGCGTCCAACCAAATGCAAAAGAAATCCCAACTATATATGATCCTATTAAGCCGGGTTTAAAGTTATCGATTTGAAATCTAGTGTCTTTATTTAAAAAATTAAATTGGATTAAGTGTGTAAAGTGAATTCCAAAAAGAATTATAATAATTCCAGCTGCAATTCTAAAATAATCTAGATATTCGTACAAAACGTTACTAATTGAACTAGCGGTGGCACCAAGAAGAGTGAAGACGGTAGAAAAGCCTAAAACAAAAGCCACTGCAAATTTAAAAACACTTATATTTTTTTTAGTGTTCTCATCCATTATTTTATCAAGCGATGTACCAGCTAAGAAACATAAATAACCAGGAACAATTGGTAAAACACAAGGTGACAGGAAGCTTAATAGGCCAGCTAAAAATACAAAAACAAATGATATCTCTTCCAAAATTTATAACTTTCTCAATCTACGAAACATTTCAGCGCTAATCCATCCCATTAATCCAGCTAATAATACAGCAAGTAGGCCATATATTAGTGGAAAGTTTATAGCTAAATTATGAATCATAGATTCAATCCCAATTCTTTTAACTTTAAAGCCATATTCATAATCTTTCTTTAGTTCTGAATTAATCAATAAGTAAACTGATACAGTATAATTACCAATTGGTACAGTATTTGGGATTGGTATATTAGTTTTGAACAGATTACCATCAAGAATATCAATTTGAGCAGAATCACTATTTATTGCAAATAGATCAAGGTTATTTTTATTTCTTTTCATAGCATTTAAAAAATCATGCCTGTCTTTAGGCATTCTTATTTTACCCCATTCAATTTCTTGAGTATCTTGTGGGGTTAGTAAAGTAATGTTATTTTTAGCAAGAACTTCATCATTAATCTCAGCTGTACTTGTTAAGTAATAAAAGCCTGGAACTTCTTTAAAAGTAACTTCAGTATTATTTAACCAGAAACCAAAAAAAGACTTTTTCCTTCTTACCTGAATAGTTTGTGGTGGCCCCTTAACTTCAATAATAACATCACCTTTAGCATCTCTTGGTAGCGATGGATCAGAGTAAAATGCACCAAAGACAAGAAGATCCTGACCAGAAAAATTTGCACCTATTGTAATTTCATCAAGATCTGATCCAATTACTAAAGCATTGGCACTACCTTGATATAGAAATAAGGAAATTAGAATAGTTAGGATATTTTTCATTTTAATATAATTCTTTAATTACTGTTATTGAGAAAATATCCGCAGGTTGGATTAAAAGATCCACTCCAATTTTGAATGCCACCGCTAGTACTATTATTGCTAATAAAGCCCTAAGCTCCTCACCTCTAAATTTATTAGTAAACAAAACTCCCAATTGAGCGCCTATCACTGAAGAAAGAATTAAGGTAAATGCTAGGACCGCATCTACTGCAAAAGTCGAAGTAGCATGAAGTAGAGTTACAAAAGCAGTTATAAAAATAATTTGAAATAATGATGTTCCAATTACTTTTGAAGTAGGCATACCAAGAAAATAGATCATTGAAGGTATTAGGATAAAAGATCCGCCTATACCCATAGTAGCCGATAATATTCCTATAAAATAACCAATTATGATTGGAGGTATTACACTAATATATAAATTAGATGCATAAAATCTTACCTTAAATGGAAGTCTGTGTGCCCAGTTATGATAATGTAATTTTCTTTTAACAGTTTTCTTTCTTATACGATCTCTAATTACTTGAGAGCTTTCAACTAACATTAAAATTCCAATAGAAAATAGAAGAATAAAGTAAACTATTGATAAAAAAGTTTCAATTTGTCCTGCGCTGGTGAGTAGTTTAAAAATCCAAATTCCCGTATAAGATCCAAATAAGCCACCTGCCAATAAATACATACCCATTTTAACATCGACTAATCCTTGTCGCCAATGCGACAATGCACCTGAAACAGATGCAGCTACAATTTGATTTGCAGAAGTAGCCACAGCTACATTTGGCGGAATACCTATAAACATTAGCAGCGGAGTCATTAAAAAACCACCGCCAAGCCCTAACATTCCTGACAGAAAACCCACAGCTCCACCAAGTGATAATATTATAAAAATATTAACTGAGAGCTCTGCAATGGGCAGATAAATATTCATAATTTATCCATTCTTTTTAACTTTAAATATATTATATATGTTGATATTAATTTACTATCAAAATAAGAAAGAATTCATGGTTTATAAAAGTCCTATAGCAGACTTCAAATATAATTTAGATATGTTGGAGTACAACTCATTTGCAGAGTCGATTGAACAGTTCAAAGACTATGATGCTGAAACTGTAATGAGTGTAGTTGAGCAAGTTGCTAAATTTAACGAACAAGAAATGGTTGATAGCAATAAGAAGGCTGATCGTGAAGGGCTTGTTTATGTGAAGGATGGCAATGAGGGCCCAGAAGTTAAAACTCCAGACTATTTTAAGTCATTGTACCAAAGTGTTATTGACTCAGGTTATATAGGTGCATGCAATCCAACAGAATATGGTGGCGGTGGAGCACCATTTGCTATGGGGATACTAAGTGGTGAAATTGGTATTGCCTCAAATATGGCTTTTTATATGGGGCCGGGCTTAAGCCAGGGAGCAATCAAAGCTATTCTAAAAAAAGCTAATAAAGAATTAAAAGATAAATACCTTCCAAAAATGATTTCAGGTGAGTGGATGGGAACCATGTGTCTAACTGAACCACAGTGTGGTACTGACTTAGGACTCATCAGAACAACAGCTATTCCAGAAGAAGATTACTACAAATTAAATGGACAAAAAATTTGGATATCATTTGGTGAACATGATCTTACAGAAAATATTATTCATCTTGTTCTTGCGCGATTGCCAGATGCGCCAGCGGGTATCAAGGGTATAAGCTTGTTTCTTGTCCCAAAAAGGCTTGATGACAATTCTAGAAATCCAATATTTTGTGGCGGCCTAGAACATAAACTAGGCATTATTTCTTCACCAACCTGTGTCATGAATATGGACGATGCTAAGGGCTGGATGATCGGCGAGCCAAATAAAGGCATGGAAGCTATGTTCCTTATGATGAATGATGCGAGATTAAAAGTAGGGCTCCAAGGCGTTGCTATGTCAGAAATTGCTTATCAAAATGCATTAGATTATGCAAAAAACAGAAGACAAATGCGTTCAGTTGTTAAAGATAAACAGGACTCAGATGCTAAAGCCGACAATATAATAGTACATCCAGATGTGAGAAGGATGTTAATGAATGTTAAGTCAACTACTGAAGCAATGAGAGCTCTTTGTATTTATACTTCTATGAAGATTGATTTAGCGGAACATCATCCAGATGAATCAGTCAGAGAAACAGCTGAAGATTTTGCAGCAATAATGACACCAATCATTAAATCGTATTGCAGTGAAAAAGGGTTTTTAAATTGCTCGGATTCATTGCAAGTTTTGGGGGGCAGTGGGTTTACCAAAGAGTATCCGTTAGAACAATATATGCGTGATGTAAGAATTGCTCTAATTTACGAAGGAACAAATGGTATTCAAGCATTAGACTTAGTTGGCAGAAAATTAACTATGCATAAAGGTAGATTGCTACAAAATTTTCAAAAAGAAGTTCAAGAATTTATTAATGAAAATAAAGATAACGAAAAACTGTCAACGTTCATAAAAGCTTTAGAGGCTGCAGTTAAAGAAGTGATGGCTTCAACTATGTGGCTAATGCAAAATGGTATGCAAGATCCTGAAAATGCTCTTTCCTCAGCTTCTGATTACTTAAATTTAGTAGCTTTAACATCTTTAACCTACATGTGGGCAAGGATGGCAAAATTTTCAGACGGAAAAAATGAACCTCAACATAAGACTAAGATTAAAACAGGAACATATTTTATTGATAAATTTATTCCTGAGATTCAAATGTATTCGAAAAAAGTGCAATCTGGTAAATCGACTTTAATGGAAATGGAAATTGAAGAATTTTAGATTAAAATTTTAATTGTCTTGCCGCTAAGTCCAACATAATTTCTTCAGAGCCACCGCCAATTGCATTAACTCTTACTTCACGATAGATACGCTCAACTTTACCTGGACCACTGTTAGCTCTTAAGTATCCCGCACCTCCAAGAATCTGCATTGCTTCTCTTGCACAATACTCCATTGTTTTGCTTGCTTGGACTTTTAATAAAGAAAGATCAGCGACAGGTTTCTCACCATTCATAACTTTCCATGTTAATAGCTCCATATAAGCTTTAGTCGCATTCACCATTCTAGACATTTCAGAAAGCTTATGTCTGATCACTTGATTTTCGATTAAAGGTTTTCCAAAAGTCATCCTATCTCTTGCCCATACCACAGATTCATCAATACAGATTTGAGAATAAGCATTCATTCCAGCCGTAAGTCCTAGCCGTTCTTGACTAAAGTTAGACATTATTCCAGCCCAGCCACTATTCTCTCCACCGATTAAATTTTCTGCAGGCACCCTGCAATCATCAAAATATAAAACAGCTGTATCAGATGCTAACCAACCCATTTTTTTTAGTGGTGTTTGTGTAAAACCCGGTGTGCCTTTATCTACAACGATAGCAGATATACCGGAGGTACCTGGGCCACCAGTTCGACATGCAATTACATAATAATCTGCACGCATTCCTGAAGTAATAAACATTTTTGATCCATTTAAAATGTAATCTCCACCATCTCTTACTGCTTTAGTTTTAATACCAGCAACATCCGAGCCTCCTGATGGCTCTGTTACTCCAAGACATGCTATTTTATCTCCAGCAATAACGGGCGTTATATATTTTTCTTTTTGTTCTTCAGTTCCAAGGGCAAGAATTAGAGGTAGAGAAATATTAAGTGATAATAAACTAGCAGAAATTCCACCACTTCCTTGCGCAAGCTCTTCGGCGGTTATAATGCCGTGAAAAATGTCGATACCATCAGAGGTCCCACCATATTGTTCCGGATATCCCATTCCCAACATGCCAAAGTCTCCAGCTTTTTTGTATAATTCTCTAGGAAATTCTCCTGCCTCTTCCCACTCCTCAACAAAGGGAGCGATTTCTTTTGCAACAAATTTCTTTAATTCTTTTCGCCAAGCATTATGCGAGTCATTATAAAATAAATCTTCTTTACCTGGAGCAATTCCTGCTGGAGGTATCATAATATTTTACAAACCCCATTTTTAAGAACTACTTTATCTCGTTCTTTAACTTTTGATTGAAAATGTATCTCATCATCTTTTTTCCACATTTCAGTTACAATTGTTTCCCCTGGAAAAACAGGAGAAGAAAATCTTACATTAAATTTCTTAAGTTTTTTGCTATCTTTTTCACACAAAGTTTCAACAATAGATCGACAGGCAACTCCATAGCTACATAGTCCATGTAAAATTGGTTTTGGATAGCCAGCCATTTTTGCAAAATTTGGATCAGAATGTAGTGGATTAGAATCTCCAGACAGCCTAAATATTAACGCCTGATCTTCAGTTGTAGTAACTTCATGAATAATGTCAGGAGTATCATTCAATTCAACTGGAATAGAAGCTGGAACATCCTCACCTCCAAAACCACCATCGCCTCTAGCAAATGTCTTGCTTGTAAGGGTACATAATGGGGAGTTATCTTTTTTTAATCTAACATTAGTTTCGACTTCAATGATGGCACCCTTTGATGCTCCGCGGTCATAACAATTTACTACTTTTGTATCAGAAATAACATCTGCACTTGCAGGCATTGGTTGATGTAGAGTGACACCTTGCTCTCCATGAACAATCATAATCATATTCAACTTAGCTTTTAATAATAATGGCGATTTATACTGAAAGTTTGTCGCCATGCTAGGAAAAGCAATTAGGCCATTTTCATATACATATTTTAATTCTGTAGCATCCATTGGATCTTTACCAAGCCCAATACCAAGCCCATAAATAATCGAATCTCTTTGAGTATAAGAAAATTCAAGGCCTTTATCTTCCAGAGACATGATTTCTTCGTAATTTATAGCCATTTTTTTATAGTATATTTAGTTTAATATTTATTTTATCTTCAATATCTAATAAACATTTTTAATCAATAATAATCATATGTCAAAACCATTCGAAGTAATAATAAAAGATAGCATTGCGCACATTATTTTTAATCGACCAGAAAAGAGAAACTCAGTAACACTTGAGTTTTGGACTGCGTTTCCAGAAGAAGTTAATGAACTTAATGATAGGGGCGACATTAGAGCGCTTATAATTTCTGCTATAGGACCAACATTTTGCGCAGGCCTAGATTTAGGAATGATGACTGAAATTGGTCTAGGTGCAGAACCTAATGAAGAAACTGGAAGAGTGAGAGGACATTTTAGAGAGCAGATTTTAGAAATGCAAAAATGGGCAAGCTGTATTGAAGAAGCTCGTTTTCCTGTAATAACAGCTATTCAAGGTGGATGTGTAGGCGGTGGGATAGATTTAATTTGTGCAGCTGATATTAGAGTCGCAAGTGCGGATGCTTTCTTTGTAGTCGAAGAAATTAATATAGGTATAGTTGCTGACATTGGGACGCTTCAAAGACTACCAACAATAATCCCAGCTGGTATTGCAAGAGAGTGGGCAATGACAGGTGATAAAGTTTTAGCAGATAGAGCTCATGAAGTTGGCTTAATTAATCATATTGAGCCTGATCATGAAGCAGCAGTAAAAAAAGCATTTGAAATTGCAGAAAACTTAGCCTCTAAATCACCATTAGCAATGTGGGGAACAAAAGAAGCAATTAATTATTCCCGTGATCATTCAATTCAAGATGGCTTAAATTTTGTAGCACTATGGAATGCAGGAATGTTACATCCTGAAGATGTTACTATCTCCGCAATGGCAAAAATGCAAAAAAAGAAGCCTGTATATAAAGATTTAAAAGATAGAATCTATTTAAAGAAAAAATAATAATTATTTTTAATACAAGTTTATGCAATTCAAAAAAGGTATTATTTTAGCCGCAGGTAAGGGCACCCGTTTAAGCCCAGCAACATCAGTTGTAAGTAAGCCATTATTGCCGGTCTACGATAAGCCGATGCTTTATTACGCACTTGCAACTCTCATGCACGCCGGTATCAAAGAAGTTCTATTTATTTCAAGACAAGAAGATCATAAAATTTTTAAGAAACTCTTTAAAGACGGTAAAAATTTAGGCATGAAATTTAAATATGCAGTTCAAAAAAAAGCAGTTGGTATTCCTGATGCAATACGCATTGGAGAAAAATTTATTAATAAAAAACCATTCATACTTGCATTGGCAGACAATATTTTTGTAGGAACTGGCCTAGATAAGCTTTTAAAAAAAACTGCCTCCAGTGGAGCAAAAGCAACAGTTTTAGCTGTAAAAGTACCCAATCCACAAAAATCAGGTGTTATTCAATTTGATAAAAATATGAATATCTTATCATTAGAAGAAAAACCCATAAAACCAAAGAGTAATTTTATAATTCCAGGACTATATTTTTTTAACAAAGACTCACTTAATTATTTTAAATCTATCAAAAAATCATCTAGAGGTGAGTTTGAAATTATTGATATCATAAAAAAATATCTGGAAGCATCAAATTTGAATGTTGCACCTTTGCCAAAGCATATAAAATGGTTTGATACTGGTGATGCTAATGAGATGCTAATTGCTTCAAACTTTATACAAAAGTATCAAGAAGATAATAATGAATTAGTGGCTTCTATTGAAGCTATAGCGTTAAAAAATAAATGGATTACTAGAATTCAGTTTAACAAACTATTAGAAAAAATACCAAATTCTCAATATCAAGCAGCGTTAAAAAAATTATAATATATGGATAAGAATAGCTTGTATGATTTACTTCAAGAGAATGGAATTGAATTTAAAATTTTTGATCATGAGCCACTCTACAC
>Ga0209482_1000664_pt1 | contig 28304 bp, 44 predicted proteins | sample CoawatmetaG10DNA_FD_187512 | JGI IMG/M metagenome (GOLD analysis project Ga0209482, IMG submission 187512) | Marine microbial communities from the West Antarctic Peninsula - Coastal water metaG104-DNA (SPAdes) (version 2) | ecosystem: Environmental > Aquatic > Marine > Coastal ...
AACCTGTGTACAATCCATTTGTAACACTTTCCCAAACTTTGTCGTCTTCAATCTTCATAGAAATAACCCAGCTACCAACAGGAGCATCTAAATCATAAATAGCAGATTTGTCTTTTACTTCATCTTCGACTATCCAACTTTCAAAAACTGTTAGATTATTTGCTTTCATTTCATGCTCTAATGTTGCATTAGATTGGTTTCCTTTTTGAAAGAATAATTCGCTTGCTCTTCTAATAGTATCTTTTGAAAAATAAACGTAATATGTTTCTTCGCCATCACGTCTAAAAATTGGTTTTGACGGAATTAAGGCAGCCCCCATTACAATTCGTTTTTCTTCATCTACTTTTGCCAATTTAATTTCTTGGTCTTTTAAAGCCACCCATGAACTTTCAATTGCTGGCATGGAAACTAAGGAAACTGCATCTACTCCAGAAACCTCGTTCTCTTCGTCTAATAATAATTCTATAATTTTCATTGTTTTTTGTTTTTAAAAAGTGGCTTGATTTATAGTGTTATTTTGTAATTGTTGGGCGTTAGTAACTGCTCCAGCTACAACAAAGGCTTGTATTGGTGGTTGACTTGACAAAGCCCCAGCAATTTGATTTGTTCCGCTAACTCCAACCACGTTGAAACTAGGTGGCTGACTTGGGCTTGTACCGCCACCGCTAGATGAAGGAGAACCGCCACCGCCAGTACTTCCAGAAGGCGAAGTAGGTGTAGTTGCTGTTGTTTTTGAAGGTTGATATTTTTGTGCTGCTATCATTGCAATTTGCGCTGCTGATGTGGTTATAGCAAAAGCAAGAGAGGCAATACCAGCTGGGTTTGGAACAGGGCCAATTGCAACTGGAGCCATAGCTAAAGATGAAGTAATTGCTTTTCCAGCATCAATTACAGCCATTCCTAACTGTAAAGCTTTATTAAATTTAAATTGTTTTCTAGCAGCTGCTTCCTCTTCTTTGCTTCCTTTTTCAAGGTTTTTCATTTTATGAGCAAAAACTGCATTTCCTAAAGATTGAATTGAATTTAAAGCGCTAGCTGCCATGTCCAAGCCATCATTAGCAGCTTGCAGTTTAGCTTGTCTTTCTTCTTCTCTAGCATTATCATCGTATTCTTTTCTTCTTACAGCATACCCATTTTGAATTTCTTCAATTCTGTTTAAATGTTCATTTTGTAGCTCTTGTTCTAAAATGTTATTTCCATTTGCTAATTCAAACTTTTTATCATATTCTTGAGCTAATTCTAAAAGTTCTTGCTCTTCTGCTGTATTTCTAATTCTTTGTAATTCTTGAAATTGCTTTTCAGCTCTTTGTAATTCAATTTGGTCGTCTGGTTCGTCAACTTTTTTAGCTTTCTCCTTTTTTTTGGTAACCTTCTCTACTTCAATTCCTAAAGATTTAAGTCTTTTTATTTCTTCATTTATTACCGCAATTTTTTTGTTTTTTACAATTAATTCTGATTCAGTTGTTGCCTCAGTATCTGTTATCAACTTAAGCTCTTGTTGTTTTAAAAGAATTAAATCTTTTGTCTTTTTTACAACTTCATCTGTTGCTAATGCGTTTAAGTCAAGTTCATTTGTGTTTTCATTAGTTTTTTCAGATGTTTTGTCCGTTGTAATACCAAGACGCTCCATTAAAGCATTTTTAGCTTTTATTAAACTGTTTCCTTTTTCTTGCTCTTCTTGAAAATCTTTTTCAGCAGAATTTAAAGATTCTATTTTAAAAAATAAATTATTTTGTTCTTTGCTTAATTTTGATAATCCATCAATTTTAAGTTTATTTTGTCCATTTCCTTCTACTCGTAATTTATTTTCTCTTTTTTGTATTTCGTTTAATTCTTTTAAAACTTCGTTTGGAGAAGTTGCTTTAATTTCAATACCTAAATCAGAATATTTCTTTCTTAATTTAGCAGTATATTCAAGTGCCTTTGCTTCTTTTTCTAAAACATTGTTTAATTCGTCAGCAGTTTCTTGAGCTTGTTCTTGAATTTCCTCTTCTCTTTCTTGTATTAATATTTTATTAATTAATGACTTGTTTATTTCTTGTATAGCTGCATTTAAATCTTTATTGCTTACAGTTTCAGCATTTATGTTTTTTAAATAATTTGGATATTGTTTTTGTAATTCTAAAACCAAAGATGTTCTTTCTTCTTGTGTAGTATTTACATTTCCTAATTCTGCTTGAACCCTGAATAAAGATGTTCTTTCTTTTTCTAAAGATTCAGATAGTTTTTCAGTTGGCGTTATGAAATTTAAAAGAGATGTTGTTGCTTGAACGATGCCTCTAGCAATGCTACTAAACAATCCTTCCCCATCTTCAATAGATAATAAAAACCCTTCCCATGCAGAACTCAATTTAGTTGTGTCTCCAGCTAAGTTGTCTAGCCTTACTTCTGCCATTCTTTTCGCAGCTCCAGCAGAGTTTTCAAACGACTTTGTTAATGCTTCAATTTGTGGTCTTTTGTTAGCTAAAACCGATAAAGCTTTTCCACCTACTTCGCCAGCCAACTCCATTGCAGTATTCAAACTGTTTGAACTATTTTTAATTTTATCTAAAGCCTCATTTAATGGTATTCCTTTTTTATTTAAATCTATAAACGCTTTTGCTAATCCTGTCCCAGCTCTACTTCCTTTTATTCCGTTATTTGCTAAAACAGCCAACAAAGCAGAGGTTTCTTCTACGCTTCTATTTGTTGCTGCTGCTGCTGGTGATACGTTTTTAAAGGCTTCTGTTAAACTAGAGAAGTCTAAAGCACTTTCTGAAGTACTTGCAGCCAATACATCAACAACCCTTTGAGTATCTTCGGCTTCTAATCCAAAAGCATTTACTGTTGAACCAGCCAAAGTCGCAGCTTCTGCCAGCCCCACTTCCATTGAGGCTGCTAAATCAAGAGTTGCCTTTGTGGAAGCTAATATTTGTTTTGTGCTGAAACCCATTTTTGCAAACTCCGTTTGAAGTTCACCAACTTCAACTGCTGTAAACTGAGTTGTAGAGCCAAGATTTTTTGCAGAAGAGGCTAGAGCATCTATTTCGGAGGTTGTAGCTCCAGAAACAGCTTTTAGAGTTGACATTTGCTTAGCAAATTCCGCCCCTTTTCTGGTAGCCATAACAAATAAAGAACCAAGCCCAGCAATTGCACCAACTGCTCCACCAATAGCTAAAGCTTTAAAAGAAGTTCCGAGGTTTTTAACTTGACCTACTGCGCCTTGTATAGACGAAGGCAAAGCATTAAAAGCAGAATCAACTCCCTTTATACTTTTAGTTGCTGACTTTCCAGCATCTTCAGTATTTTTCTTAAACCCTTTTACGCTTGCATCTGTCTTTTTTATAGCAGCATTTGCATCGCCAGTCTTAATTACTAAATTGACTACTTTTGTTTCCATTCATTCATTTTTAATTGTTCTAACCCCTCTTTAATAGTCATTGGAACTTTGTTAATTCCTAAAGCAATGTTTATATTTTTATCGTAAAGTTTGTTTTCTCTGCAAAATTTTAATATTTCAATAATGTCCTTCATTAGCTTGGTTCGTTTAATAGTTCAAAAGATGTTTCTCCAGATTGTAGTTTAGTAGTCATTTTATTTATAGTATAAGTTCTATCTCCTATAATAATTAAATCATCTAAAGTCAATGTCAAAAGAACTTTCAAAGGCAATACAGCTTCCATTTTAAATAGTCTTGTTCTAGTGTTAAATACTCTTGTTATATAATTTTCGTAATAAGTTTGAAAAAGACTGTTGTTATTACCGCTATAATCTGTTAATGTAAAGGTGTTTATTTCACTACCAAAGTTTAAATTATGTGTTGGTGCTGTTGATGAACTTCCAACTGTATTACATACGCTAGGCATCCAAAATGTTGGCAATGTAAATCTGCTTCCAGCTGGACCTAAAGTGCCATCTGCTGGTCTAGTTGCTCCAGTTATAAAATTTACTGCAGTACCTCTTGAACCTACATTTTGAAATATTCCATAAAAAATTAAAGGTGCACCAATAGATGGTTTTAATTCTGTGTCCATAAATGTTCCAACTTGAATACTTGTTGGTGCTCCTTGATTATTTAATCTTTCAAACAGCATTTGTTCAAATGGGATTTTTATTTTATAAATGTTCTTTTTACTTACATCAGCAACATAATTTAATTCACCATATTTTTGGTTATTAGCTAATGCAAACTGTTCTGCTAATATTGATTTAGGTTCTGAATATTCGAAATCAATTTCGCTAAATGGTATCGTTTCTGAGATAGTTTGTTTATCTGTTTTAATAAATTTTGTTAAATCTTGAGTTTGTCCACCAGCATAAAAAGAATCTATTGTTTCTATTATTATTTCATTATTATATTCTAAATAAGCAGTTAAATTATATTGCCTAAATAATCCATTTAAAAAATCTTTTATTTTAATTTTTGGAATGTTATCTGAAATAATAACAAATTTTGTTGTAATGAAAGTTGATTGATTCGTATTCATTGTTCCAGATAAATTCACAGTAGCAGCATCTACATAAGTTCTATTTAAACTTACAGAAAGAGATGCTCCAAAATCATCTTCACAAATTATCCTAACTGCAAATTTACTTGCTTCATTATTATTCTGCATACTCCACATAAGTAAATCAACCCTATTTAATCTATTACCAGATGGAGAATTTGGAAGTAATGGATTTGTAAAAATGTTAATTGATAAACTTTGATTCCCAAAATTTCTTCTGCTTTCTGCAAAAACCTCCATATTATTTAATCTAATAATTTGAAGTGTGTACGGAACAGTTGTGCTACTTACAGAGGTTGTTACTGTGTAAACTGTATTCTCTGTGTCTACGGTTAAATCTGGTCTGTAATGAAATACTCCAGTAGGTAAATCAAAAAATCCTCTAAAATTAATATTACTTTGATAGTTTACATCTGTTAAAGCTGTGCAGTCAGAGCCACTACAATTAAACATTGAACCACCTCCTGATGTAGTAGTGTTAAATAAAAAACTTTTCCTTAATATCATTGCTCCCTTTTCTCTGTGCAACCACATATATAAATTTGTCATTGCTGAAGAATCAAAAAACTTTCCAGCTTTAAAAACTATATTATATTGTTCTTGAATTGCCTTAAGAATTATTTTTAAAGTTATGGCTGGTTTTAAATCTTCTGGGAAGACTCCTCTTTTCGTGATGTTTTCAGGCTCAGCTCCTATTGATATATTTAATGGATTACCTTGAGCATCACCATTAGAAGTGTCATAAACATAAGATGATGAATGAGATATTAAAGGATATATTATACCCTTGCTATAAGAAACGCTATCTACAGTAAAATCTAACCCTGTTTGTAATCCAGCTTTTACATTATTATCAGTTGCCTCGTGATTAAAATTATCTAGCCATAATAAATCACTCAATTGGTCCTCATTAATAGCGTTTTTAAAGGCTACAGTATCACCAAAGAAAGTAACCTTATATAGTAATGGTTTCCCATTTTTTAATTCAACCTCGTTAAGTTGTATTTTTCCAGTTTTAAATTCAAAATGATTTAATTCTATTTTAGCATTTGAAAATACTTGATTATTAAAAGCGTCAATGTCTGGATTATACCAGTGTTTAAAAAATTTGTTGTTTGTTTTAGATGCTGGTAAATTAAAAGTCTTAGAATAGTCTGTGAATAGTTTTTCAATATCTTTTATATCTTGTATTACTGAAGTAATAGAAATTAATTCTTCTTCCATTAAATCAACTCTTATAAAATCTTCAATAACTGTAGAATTAACTATGTCAGGTTGTATGTAAAGAATTACTTTTTGCATTTATCTAATGTTATTTACCAGATTAAATGATTTTTCAAAACTCATAGTGTAATTAATTAGCTTGTCATTTAATCCAGTTTTTCTTGTAAATGAACTTTCTTTTAAGTTTACTGGGAATATTCTTGAAATTATACTTTCGCCTAATTCTAAAGGAGAAAGGTCTTGTAACCAAACATATTCAGATACTAATAATTCTTCAAAGTATGGATTAGTTAATTCATTAACAAAGCCACTATTTAACAAAATAGATTCTGTTGCGTTTGAATTAAAAGTTTTTTTAGAATGGTTTGTAGTGCTATAAGTGTTAAAAGAAACTGTTTCATCGCACGCACCTTCTCCACTCTCAGGCTCTCCTAATAGAACTGACCTAGCTTCAAAAATACTTGCATTAAATTGTTCTCTGGTTGCTGATAAAGTTTCTATTGATTTTTTAAAAAAGAATAATTCTTGAAAAGCTCCCCATCTATTTAAGAAAACAATTTTGTAAACTTTGTATTTACATTCTTCAATAGGATTTAATTTTATTATTTTTGACCCTCCACTATAAATAACTTTTAATTCATTAGGATAATTTGAGGTACTTGTCCCTTTTGCAGCATATCTTATTTTTTGGTTTTGGTTTCCGTTATCTGAAAAGGTTTGAGTTAACAGAATAGTACTATTAAATTTCCATTCAACTGAATTTACTAATTCATTATTAACAGGAATTATTACAGGTTCACCAAGTTTATAATCATAATAATTAGATGAAATCATTGCATAAGGCTCAACAGTATAATTTGCCCCATCTTTAAATTTATTATATCCCTCCTGTGCTAAAAATGAAGTTGTTGTTGGTGTTTCTATCATTGCTCCAGCAGAAGTTCTAGCAGATGTTACAACTGAAACCCACACAGATTGTGTTATGGCTGAATTAGAATAATTAGCATTATAAATTTGAATTATTGCATCGTTTACTAATTCGCTAATATCAAAAGAAACTGAGGTTTCTGTTCCTATTGGTTTTTTTTTTAAAGAATAGAATTGATAAATAGAATCACATTTAGGAACTGAGTCAAGTACTCCTGAATGTACACTTATAGTAATCTGAAAATAATAAAGATTTGGACTTCCTTGTCCAGGTGTTCTTATGAAAAATGGACTTCTTGTTCTTATTATTGTACTCATTATATTTTAATTTGTTTCTTTAAATATTATGTCTAAGGCATCTTCTAGCATTGATACAGCAAATTGACTTCCGTATTTATCAATCCCAGCTTGTAATGGCTTACTAAAAAATCCAGTAGCTTTTAAACCTTTCTTTTTAATGCCTTGAGCCAGTACAAAACCAGTTGATTCATAAGTGATGTATCTTCCTTTTTTATCTCTAAACTTTAAACCTTTTCTTTTAGCAAACTTTGCAAATGTTCCAGTCGCTGCCTCTAATCCAATTAAATTGCTAGACTTTTTATATTTAAACTTTGTTTTTTTGTTTTCTACATAACTGGAATTAACTCCATGAACTCCCTTGTCTTGAAATTCTCCGTAATTATCCATACTAAAACCAACATTAAAACCACTTTCAAACCTTCCGCCACTATCTTTGTTCTGTTTTATAAGGTACTTAAGGCTATTATAAAGGCTTTTACTGCCATTACTTTTGTTTTTGGATAAGTTGCCCCTTGACTGTTGAATAACGTACTTAGAATAAGTTTCTATGGTTCTTTTTAATCTGCTCATTTTAACAATATGTCATATCATCAGCAACACCAACTTGAAAATTAACTTCCCATCCAGAAAGATTGTTTTCAAAACTTGGCAGCCTTTGAGCATTTACAGCACCTTCTAATTCAAATTTGTTTCTGTATAAGTTAGCTTTCTTTAATACTCTCATAACTCTAGTGGCCAAAGCAAACTGAGTATTTTCAACATCTTGTTGATTGTCGTTTCCTAAAAATAGGGTAGTGTCTGGGTCTTTGCTAAAATCTACTAAATCCATTAAGTAAAGGGTTACGTTAAACGTTACATAGTTTTCGTTTATCTCAGCATTATTAATTTCAATATGAGCTAATGGAAAAAGACTTTGTTTGCTTAAGTCAATTTCATCTATTGACCCATAACTTACATTACTGTTAAAAGGTTCTGCATTTACTGCCTCTTTTATACTATCTATTACTTTATAAAAACTCTTCATAATTGTTTTACATATAATGGGGTATTTTCTCCTAATTCAACATTTGCTAAGTCGTCCATATAATCAACTGATTCGTCAAAATTCCAGCCCTCTATATTTACTAAATGGTCTAAACATTTCCAATAATCATAAACAACTCTAACTGGTTTTGTAATTGTTGTTCCAACATAGCATTTATTAAAACTTCTAATTATTACAGCGTTTTCTCCGCCCTCAGTATCTAAAACTTGATTTATAATATCTTCGTTTGTCATTTTTTGTTGCTCTTAATAATGCTTTCTTCTAATTCGTTTTTATCTTTTTCAAACGCCAGCATTAAAAAACATTTATGTGCTGGTAATTTTGTTATTTCTTCAATCTTTCTAACATCCCCATGACAGAGTGCATAGATGGAACTAAACCATCCATATTTTTGAGCAAAGCCTTCAGCTCTGGTGGGGATTCTACTTGACCCTGCTTCGCTAAAAATTTCGGGATAAGATTCAAATACTCTTTTTTTAAATTCCAAAAAAAAACCAACGCTCCAAAAACTATGTCTAATCTCATGTTTCTCATATCGTATTTAGTTGAACTTTCATAATCTTCAATCAAATACTTTTCTTTTTTAGTAAATATTATTGGCCTATATAAAACCCCCATTGCCTTGTGCATTAAATTCCACTCAGTTAATTCGTCTACATCAGCAAACGCGCCCAAAGTAATTTTGTCTAAATCATATATAAAACCAAACTCTTTATTATTTAATTTAAACCTATCTACAAAAGTTGTTTTATCAGTAAATAGCTTTTCTATTGAGTTTGTAATTTCATCAACGTCAGTAGCTCTTATATTTAAAACATCTTTAAGAGTTACTTTACAAAATATTTCAATCATTTTTTGCTGTAGAAATAAACTCATTTCTTTTCCTTCAGCAACTTTTAACCATTGTTGATATTGTATTAATGTTATTTCTTTTAAACTTGTTGGGATGCTTAGTGTTAGTTTCATATTATTAATCCGTTTAATTTTTAGTATTGATATACACGTTTCTAAAATAAATGATATTCGCCTCTGTTTGGGTTGTCTAAAACCATCATCATAGAATAACGAGCTGAATCGATTGCATGGTCGCCAGTCATGGGGTTTGGTTTTTGGAGTGAATTACCTAGTTTGTCTTTCATCCAGACATAGCCTTCCAGCTCTTTCTTTAGGTTCTTGCTTTTACTTGTTACAAATACCTCGTTTTGATTAATTAGATTAATGCCATAGACTATAGAATCCTTTCCTTTAGTTACTGGGAATATATTAACTCCGCTCAATCTTATTTCTGCAATAGATTTTGGTTCTGCTGAATCTGCATAAATATTACAATCTATATTATTGTTTTTAATAAAGTTGGAAATATCTCTGTTAAGCATTCCTGTTTTATAAAGCACTTCGTCAAATATGTAACCATCATTATACTTATATAATAAGCACATCGAACTTGGGTCAATTGAATAGCCAAAATCTAATCCAGCTCCTATTAATCTTGCTTCATTAGGAACAGAATTAATCTCTTTCCAATTAGGAATGCAAGCCCCTTCAAGTGAGCCAATTTCTCCCAACCCATAAACACGCCACCAATTCGCCCAGTAGCTGGAAGTTTTAGCTTTCTCTTTAGCTTTCTCTATTTCCTTAACAATTGATTCTGGTAAAGATTCGTTGTCCTTGTAGGTTAATGTAAGAAAGTCTGTATCTGGTTCGTTGATAAGTTCTTTGTCTGCCCAGAATAAGGAAGTAGGGTTGTAATCTAACCAAATACAATTTGAGGTTCTTATACTTAGTTGTTGATATGCATCAAAAGGAACGTTGTTCGCCTCATTGATATACAAATCTGTCCTTCTTGCTCCGCGTAATTTATCTGGCTGGTCAGTTGAAAAGAACTCAATATATGAGCCAGTATCAAACGTATATTTTAAAGTGCTTCTATTAAAAGAACTTTCATAAAACCTGTTTAATCCTTTAAGTATATTAATAAAATCTTTTAAAGCTCCTCTTCTTAAATGAGGAATTGATTCAGCAACAACGCTTATTTCTTTGTTTTCATTTGTTCCAGCATAATGAATTAATAAACAAAGAATACCAATTGTTTTTCCAGCAGATGTTCCGCCTCTTACAATTTTAGTTCTTGATTCTAAATCTTTTAGTTTAAAAAATGCCTTTGTTCTTTTAGGTATCATTATTCCATGAATAGTGGCCCATCTCTATTTACGTTTACATCATTAGTTTGAACTGCTTTTCCGTAAGCCGAATCCATTAAAGATTCGTAAGCTCTTACATCACTTGCGCGCATCTTTTTAATTAAAGCCAGTGTTCCAATATCTTCTTGAGTTAGTTCTTCAATTTCTCCAGTTATGGGGTTTTTAAATTTCTCTGGAGTTTCCAGCCACTTCTTTGCAATTGTGCTTCTGTTCTTTGTTCCTACTGGTCTGCCAGCTGGGTTTCCAGATTCTCCTTTTTTAAAAGGTTTTAAATTTTCTTCGTTAGCCATTTTATTTTTTAATTGGGTTTATATTGTTGGCTCTTTTTATTGCCCTTTGAGTTGAAACTTTTTGAAGCCTTTCAACTTCTTTTTTATAGGGGTAGCAATGCTTCATTTGTTCAAGAGAGTAATATACTATTGAAGCCCTGTAGGGTTTTTCTTTTGTTTGGTATATTGGCATAACGCCGTGAATTTCTGTCTGCCCATCAAATATTGCTAAATATCCGTCCTCTTGAGATAAAGCAAAACCATATTCTGGAAATACTAATTGACCGCCAATTATTCCATCCCTAAGTATTAAAACATTAGATAAGTTTTTTTTAAAATTGCCTGAATCTCTGTGGTATTTTATTGCGTGATTTACGTTTATATTGCAAGTTAAAAAAGGAGAGTTTTTGTCAATAGCATAATCTTTAACTACGCTTTCTTTAATTACTTTAATATCTCTATTGTATTGCTCTGGTAAATATTTTTTATAAACTTCTATTAAATCAGACATAAAAGTAAACATTACATTTGTGTTTTGTTTTTCTTTTCTTGTATGCGAAGAAAACCTACAGAAGTCGTTTCTTCTTGCTATTCTAGGCAACGAACCGAAAATACTGCTCTGAGTTGGCAATCCTCTCGTTCTTGAGCTTTTAGAAAGTTTTGTTGAAATTGCTGCCTTTCTAACTGGTAATAATTTTTTATTTTCAATCTTAATATATACGCCTACAGCTTTTCCGTCTTTTACAAAAACGCAATCTTCTGAAATTACTTTGTTGTAATGTTCTTTTTTTGGAGTAGTTTTTAAAAGCTCCTTGCAGTCTTTTATTTTATTAAGATTTATCTTTTTCAATTTCAATTAGTTTTAAAATAAATTGCGAGTAATCTTCAAGCCCTAAATCTTTTACCTTTTTATTTAACCACTCTACAACCTTTTCAAATGTTTCGGAATCATAAACTAAATACAGCCTTTTTATTTCTGAGTTCATAAAATTGTCAAGTTCAAGCTCTGGGTTTGCTCCATTATAGCTGTCTGTATTGCTAAGATTGTCTTGAAAAACAGGCATATTCAAACCCCAGTCTTCCAACTCTTTTGTCTCCCATTCATTGGCAACCATGTCCCAATCCCAATCTCCAAAACCTACGTTGTCCTTTACTATAAATTCTCTCTGTTGTTTCACTGTTAATCCGCTTGCTTTAATAATTGAAACTTCTTTTAATCCAGCCTCTTTACAAGCTTTTAATCTCATATTACCACCCAACACAATTAAGTCATCATTAACTACAATAGGTCTAATCTTAAGCATCTCTGGAAACTCTTTGATTGACTTAACCAGTTTATGAAATTTATCATCCTTTATTAACCTAGGGTTGTCTGGATTTGATTTTATTTTATATAGTTTAATAGTTTCTGTTTTCACGAGCCACAGTTTAGGCAATCCTCATTGTCAATTTCACAATCTCTAACTGGTTCTTTCATTACATTAGCATCAATTATCACTTGTCTTAATTTATCTCCAAACACTTGGTTATTTGGGTTGAAAACATGGAGTGAATGTATTTGTCTCAATATTTCCAGATGTAGTTTTGCTTCTTTTTCAGTTATCATTTTTATTATTATTTATATATTTTATTAGCATTGCTAAATCCTTTTTTTGCTCTTGTTTAGTGAGGTATTTTTTAAGTTTAAATTTTAATTTCTTGGCGATGTTTCTGTTCATATTTCTTTTATTGGTAATAAAATACCCTTGCTTGTATTATTGTCTCCACCTTTTATGTCTCTTTTAGTGTTTAAATATTTTCTACACTTTTGTTTTAAATAATTAGTTGATACCAGTCTTATATTATGTTCATTTATCCATATAGCATACCAGTCAGACTCTGTGGTCGATAATCCGCTTTTCTTATTGCTTCTTAAATTGAAATATTCTATGAATACATTACCAGTTTTATGAGCCAGTAAATCTTTCTTGCATTCAATAGATTTATTTTCAAATACATAGGAAAGTTGCTTTTCAAAGACTTGCCCAACTTCTAAATCATGTGAAAAATTACTGTTGTATTTCATTTTTATAAGCTTTGTATAGTTCTTCGATATCAGAATACAATCCCTTCACGCATGAGCCGCAACTTGACTCTTTCTTGTTCCTATTGTAAATCCTATTATGTATGTCAATCATTTTTCTTTGCTCGTCCCTTGTTATATGTGAAGTGTAGTTTTGAAAATACGTGTCGCACCATTCAAATTCTTCTGCATTGATACATTCTTGAGTTTTGTAGGGTAGAAGCTTATTAAGCTTTTCTCTTCGCTCATCACAACCGCAATCCTCTCCAAATATTTTTTTAACAACTGATTTAATTCCTGTTTTTGTGGTGATTTTATCTATAGTATCCCCGAATCCTTTACTTTTCATCGTTTCATTTTATTTTTAATTTCTTTTTTGCAAGCGTTTATATGCTTCCAGACAGTCATGTAACTAATTGTCGTTGCCTTAGATAAATCTCTAATTGATTGGAATTTCTTTGTGTATAGTTTGAAGAGCTTTTTATGAAACCAGTCAAACCCATTAATTATGTTGTCAATTTTTTCATAAAACTCAGCTGCACTTTCAAGGTCTTCGTTGTAATATTCGTTATTTGAGTATTGAACCTTTTGAGTTTGCGTTGAAACATATTCAGTATTTGGTCCTGTTTTTAAAATAATGTGATTTGATTTATCTCTATAAATATTTGCAACTATATCCCTAAGTGTCATATAGATAATTCCGTAATGAGGTTTACCCTTTACTATTATATCTGCAGATTTTAATTTATTTTTATTTAATTTCTCGTAAATCTTTATATACATTGTCTGGACTACATCTTCTGGCGGAGATAATCTATAGGCTGGAAGCATTTTTTCTGTCATTAAAACCCAAGTCTTATGACTCTTGTGCAACCTCTCTAAAACTTGATTATTTGTCATTATTTAATTTTATATATTTCAATATGACTTCAACCAAATAAAGCCTTGACCATTTATAGCCTGACTTTTTTGCCATTTGTGTATTGAGAGTAATTTTATTGAATCTTTCTACTCCAATTTTGTGAATTAAATTGGTTCTGTATGGTAATAAATTAGCAGATAAATAGTAATTGCATTTAACGCATTGTCCGTGAACATTGTCTTCGTTAAATCTTACTGAAGGGTGGTTACCAGCACTATAAAAGTGTCCAGCTTGGAGGGTGGTGTATTTGCCACAAGAAATACAAGGTTTGTTTTTATCCCTGTTTCTAATAAACTTGTGAAAGTGTCTTACTGCAATAGTTTTTAACTGAGATGCAGACTTTAATAATAACTTTTCTTTTGTTGCCATCGAAAAACGATAGCTAGGCGAAGCGAATATACAAAAAAATTATATATTTCTTATATTTATTTTATAAAAATTATATATTTCTTATAAATTTTACTATATTTGACTGGCTTTCTGGTCAAGGTTATTATTTTTTCTGTTTACAAAAGGGGTTTTATTATAGGGTTTATTGAATTACTTCCCTATTTTAAAGCCCCTTTTTAATTTGTTTCAAACCAAATAGTTGTTTCATCTCTAGCAACTTCGAAAGCATCTGTGCTATTTAAGATATAGTTTAAGGATTCTTCCCATCCGTTTAAGTAATATATCATATCTCTTATTTATGCTCTGCAAAATCTGTTGTATGCAGTTGTATTGATAATCCATTTGGGCAACATGGCGCTTCTAAATCAAGCTCTAAGCAATCCATGTACTTAGTACCATCTTCATGAACTTTTGGAGTTGGAACAAATAAATCTGGAGCTAGTAAGGTTATTAATTGTGCTTTGTCGATTAATGTAGCATTTTCTAAAAAAGCATTTATCAATTCAAAGTTTGGTTCTTGTTGTTCTTTCATTACTTTTTATTTTTAACATGTTCAGTTAATAATTCTTCAAGGTATAACTTAAATGTTTTTTTCTCTCTAATAGCTAGTATCTTTAATTCCATAGCTGTTTCTTCTTTAATGTCAATTAGTTTCTTCATTGTTATTGGTTTTAATAAAATGCAAGGTTTAAATCAGTTTGTCATTATCTCGTGGGATAGTCGATTTAAGTGCAGATTTTCGCCTGTCCCTTGCATTGTTATTTATTTGTTATAGTCTATCTTCCAAGTCACTTAGTAGGTCGAGCATTTCAGCTCTAACTAGTCCGTCAGATACATTCGATTCTATTAGGTTATACATTTCTTGTGTTAATTGTTCGTTAGTCATAATATTTTGTTTTAAAAATTAAAAGGGTTTTGCTACTTTTCCGTTTATAAATATACTGTTCGTATATTGGGAATTTAACTCTGTTTTTTATCTTCTCCCTTTTAACTTTTATTATCTTGATTTGATTTCTTTAATAACAAATTTTAATATTTTATTATTTATTTTATTTGGGGTTTCTTGTAAATGTTGATAATGTTCCCAAAGGTCTTTTATGCCCCAGTTTTTAAAAATATTTTGGCTTATTATTATTGATTTCATTTCTTTTAATTTTAATTTCAGTTCAAACATATAACAAAATATATTAATAAACAAATATATTTTAATATATTTTAATTATTCCATTAATATTTGCCACATTCTTGTAAGAATAAACCCAAGAACTATTGCTAGTAAATGGGATATTAAAACCTGTATAAACAAAACTTCCATTAAAATGGCAAATCGTTTGACTCAGCACCTACAGGAACAAATCCTTCCTTTTTTTCTAAATGTGTTGGTTCTTCTGGGTTTAATTGTGTAACTCCCCAGCATGAAACATTTGTGAAGTACCTTTCCCCAGCTTTGTTGCTGTTTAAATTGAGTTTAAACTCATATATTCCATCAATTAACAAATCTTTTACTAAATCGCCCTTATCTTTTAAAAAGTCTATTTGTAAGAGTTTAGGATATTCACTTTTTATGTCACTGTTTTGGTCTATAATAATTGACCTTTTATAAAAACCGCTATCAAATTTTTCAGTTTCTTTTATTTCTTTTATTACTCCTCTTGTTTCTATTTTATTCATTTTTATTTTTATTGGTTTACATTGGTAATCTGACATCCATTGCCATTCTTTTTTTATCATTTTTTATGTTGAGCACTTAATGATTCGTTTCTAAGGGAGGAAAATTCTGTCCTACTATTTAAATGCTTTGTAAAAAATCCTAATATTTTTGGTGGATTAAGTGATTCATATAACTCTCCGTATGTTCCATTTAAAATTTTGTCACAGGAAAACCTTATGTCTGAAATTTTTAATTGATTTAATGGGTATTTAACACATTCTTTAGAAACAAATTCAATTTGGATTTTACTCATTGGCCTTTTTAATCCAAGTATGTCATTAAGCCTAATTAATTCTAAAGAGATATATGCAATTGTTTTTTCTTCTCCGTAATTTGTTAACATATTAAGCATGGAAATAGAGGTTGAGTCTGCACAATCTTCAATGTTTTTTATTTCTGAATTATCGCTAGATAAACTTTTGAGCAAACTCCTGTTTGAGCTTGTCGTAATTTGATTCTTTTTTATTGCTTCCATTTTGTGTTTGGGGTTTAAAAATTCCTTTGTATCCATTAGCCATAGAGTATTCTATTGCTTCTACAGCCTCCGATTCATTATCGTAGTCTTCGCCTATCCTTTTAAGTAAAGCTTGCTCGCTAACTAAAGATTTAAATTTGAATTTATGTTGGTCAATCTTGTACTGTTTCCAGATTTTAATTATCTCTTTAAAACTGGAAGAGTCAAAAGGATAAACCAAAACTTTTTTTAATTCAAAATTTTTCTTTTTATTAATATCATTTACATTATCATCAACATCTACATCTACATCTACATCTACATCTTCAGCTTGTTTGGGTTGTTTATTTAACCTTTGGGTTGTTTGGGTTGTTTTTTGTGCGTTTTTATTGCCTTTTGGTGCGCCTCCTTTTGTGCCATTTTCTACTTGCTTATGCTTATTGATATAAGCATCATACTTTTTTAAATCTCTTTTTAATTGTTGCTTAATAGGTATAAAGCACATCTTAGTTAACCTATCTGGATTCTCTGGCTCTAAGTCGTTGACATATCTAAACAAATGCTTTACAAGTTTCCCAGCTTCCTCGTTTGATAGTTCCTCAAAAGACTCAATCCATTCACAATAAGCCACAAATGATTTTTTATTAGTTGCCATTTTCAATATTTAATACTAAATTCTTAATGTCTTCATCACTAAAAAACATGATTTTGTTAGTAATATTTGAGATTACTTCTTTTTTCATCTTGCTTATATCTCCAATAGTTTTTACTTTATTGCTAGATTTTATTTTGTCAAAACATTCCATAGATATTTCTCTAAAATTCTGGTGGTTTATCAAAAATTTATCGTGAAATAAACAAGCTCGTAAAACAGATTGTTTGTAGGTCACACCGTTAAATCCTCCTACTTTAGCAATAGCCTTAAATTTTTCATCATTAAAAAATAATGCGTGTTTGCAATATATTTTATAAACAAAACTTTCTAAATAGTATTTTGAAACTTCTTTACTTAGGACAACATCAACTACTATTTTGTAAATTTCTTTTATTGATAATAGATTTTGAGCTTTGATTATTTGTTCTTTTAATTCCATTTTTTTTTAATATTTTAGGAGGGCTTCAAACTGCCTAGCCTCGCCCCCCATGTTTATAATTTTCTTACTATTATTGAATCTTTTGAATATTTCCATTTAGGTATATCTAGCATTTCTCCGCCAGCTAAAATCATCTGCTTATCTTGTACCATTGTTGTATTACTGTCAACGCCTATTCTAGCCACTTTAAGCAACTCCTTATATTTTTGTAGTTCATTATACTTTTCAACATATTGAGGCACGTCACTGTAATTTAAAGTCTTAGCTCCGTTTTTTCTTTTAAACTCAAATCCTTTATATTGAAAAGGTAAGTTGTTAGAAGTATGCATATCGCAAGCCTGCAATGCTAGGGGTTCAATTTGCAGAAGGGATTCTTCAATCACTTTTTTTAACTCTTTTAATCTTCCAAAAGCCTGTAATTCATAACCTTCTTCTGAGCTTTCTACTATTTCCATTATTTGATTAATCAACTCAAAGTTTAAATTAATTTGCTCCGTTTCTTCCTCTATTTCGTTTCCTATTTCTTCTTGCATTTTGTCATATAAATCTTCATTATGTTGTTCTGTATGTGAATCTCTTAATTCTGTTATTTTAATTGTTTTCATCTTCTCTGTATTTTAGTTCATATTGCATTATGTACTCCTTGCAGTTTTCAAGTAATTTCTTAGGTAAATAACCCACATAAGTAAAATCAGTCAGTTTTAAATCCTCTGGTAAATGATTCTCAAGAGCTATGAAATTTGTACTATGCCATTTTAAATCATTAATAGCCTTCACATACTTCTCTTTTCTTTGATTTATTATTACTTGTTTTGCCATTTCTAGTTCGTCCTTTTCAATTTCTGTTAAAAAGGGTGCTGGTATTGTTGTTTTTTCTGTCATTTTTTTTGTTTTTATTTACGTTTAAAGTCTTCTGATTCATCTTCGGACATAGCTCCTAGTTCGTACATACCTGAAATTTTAAGTATTGCTCTAGACATAGCCCTTTTTTCGGCCATCTCCATAACATACCAGCTAGTGCAATTCCCATTTTTATAATCTCCTTTTAAAGCACTTCCAAAAGTTTGAATAGTCCTGTTTTCTTTTGTTGCAGTTGCTTTTACAGCGCAAAATGTCGGTTCACATTTAACAACATCATAATTAATTTTAATTTTCTCAATAGCTTGTATTTTATCCATACCACTCCTAGTGATTATCATATAATGAGCGTGTTTAAAAACATCTTCTTGAGAAAGTTTATATTGCTTATATTTCTCTGTTAGTTTTTCTCTGTTCATAGGTATTTTTTTATTTGATACATGGAAATTGTATGCCTATATCCATTAGATTTAAACTCATAAAGCCCTTGGTGTATCTTGTTTAATAATGTTCTGTAATCAATTCTCATAATTACTGAGGCTTCTCTACACGTTAATATTGTAGCCTTGTCTTTTTCTTCTTGCATCATTTGTGCAATTTGTTTTACTAATAGTTCTTGCATTATTTCTTTAGATTTAATGATAGCTCTCTAGCTACATAATTGATGTGTTTTTGGGTTGTCATACTCCAGTATCCTAGCTGGTTTAAATTATTGCCTTTTATTTTAGCTACAATAGTTTTGTAACTCCAGACATTATCTCCCTCTATTCTTAAATTTTGCTTGTATTTACTTAATTGCATATTGATTTTTGTTTAGTTATTAATTGTTTTTTCTTATTATAATTCTGCATAATATCTACCACCTTACCTTGATGTTTTTCTGGTACTTGATAAAAACCTGAAAACCAATTGCATTGAACACTTCTGGGATTCATGTTAAAATATTCAGCAACCTGTATCGTTAGCTCTTTTTTGTTAGCAGCTAAATCGTATTCTGTTTTTATGCGTTTTTTATACATTTCTTGTAGTTTGTTACAACAAATATATAATAATAATAATAATAAACAACATTTAATGTAATAAAACTTATATTATTTATAAGAAATGTCAGAATTATAGAGTGAAATTAATTTTTGGGCCAGTTTTGGTCATTTAGTACTTAGTAAATACCAGTTTTGTGGTATTTATATTCATTATTATTAACGTTTGTTACTAATTTTTGGGAAAATTGAATAATTTTTTATATAATTGATATAAGGAATTACTGATAAGAAATATGTTAATTAACGTGTTTATTCCTAATTTATATATAGATGATGTTGTTTTGATGTATATTGCGCATACACCAACAAAAACTAAAATGAATAATTCAAGCGATAGAGTTATTGAACTGCTAAAGGAATTGAATATGTCACCTAATTATTTTTCAAGGCAATGTGGATATTCACAACCGACAACCATTTACAATGTCTGTAATGGTGGCCTGCCTAGTTCAAAAACTATAAACAGAATATGTGATAAATTTGCTCAAGTAAATAGAGACTGGTTGTCAACTGGTTTTGGAAATATGTTTATTGATGCAACAATCAAAGCAAAAGAGCCTTTAATAAATGAGGACGATTTGACTACAACTGCTTCTCAGATAATTAACACTTTGCAACCAAAAATTCAAAATGTTATTGATACAATTGTTCCTAAAATGTTAAGACACGATTTAGTTACCAAAGCAGAAAAAGTTCTTTCTGACCTAAGTGGAGCGTTTGAAGAACTTAATCAAGTGAAAACAGTACTAGATTCCCAGACTGCGGAACTAGAGGCAATACATAAAAAAATAAACTCCATTGAAAGAATGGCAGCTATGAGAGTGATTAAAGAAGCTAGCAAAAAAAACAAGGGGGGTTTAGACCTTAATTAATAACAGTTCCCAGCATATATTCGGAACAATACTAAAAATTATAATATATGATAGACGTACATGAAATGGGCGCTTTAATAAGCGAAAACAAAGATAATTACACTCCAGAAGAGTACATGGTTTTGTCTGAAGAGTGGGATAAAGAATATAAAAACTACTTAATAAGAATTTTACCTGAAAATATTAAAAAATATTATTAGCCCATTTTTGTAATTCGCCTTCCTCAAATTTCTTATAAGTTTGAAGCGTCTTAGGGTCTTTTATAGATGTTATTTTCATAATCAAATGGTCTGGAACTCCTTGATTTGCTGCAATTGTAATAAAGGTTCTTCTAGCAGTATGGCTTGAAACTCTTTCATAAAATGGTTTTATTTCTTCAATCTTTTTATTTCCGTAAAATATAGTCTTAGTTACTGGCTCATTAAATCCAGCAATTTCACAAACTTCCTTAATTGCATCATTAAACTTTTGATTGCTCACTTTAGGAAGCCTCCAGTCCCATTTATCCAACAATTTTTTTAATTTCTCTGTTATTGGTATATAAAACTTTATGTCTGTTTTTTCAGCTCTTTTAATTATTACGTTACCAACAATATCTGACTTTTTAAACATTGTATAGTCTGAAAATCTTTGCCCAGAATAGCATCCAATTAGAAATAAATCTCTGTATTTGTCAAGCCTTTTGCTAAGTTCTAAATCATGTAATATTTGAACTTTTTCTTTAGTTAAATAAACGTGGTCTGCCTCCCTATCCTTGACAGTTATCTCTTTATAGTTTTCTTGAACCTCAAAACCCCTTAATTTTACCCATTTTAAAAAGGTTTTAAGCCTTCTAATCCTCCTGTGAAGGGTTTTATCACTTAAATTAAAATTATCCCTTAAAAACAAGATTAAATCCAGCAGAAAATCTCTGTCAAAACTTTCAATATTTGTATATTGTTTATTAAGTAATATAAACTCATCTATTTGATTCTTTATAATGACATATTGAGCTATTGTGTTTTTCTTGAATTGTGATTGTTTAATTTTTCCATTTATAAAGTCATTATATAAGTATATGAAAGAACTACTGTTTTCAACTTTATTAATTTTATGTTTAAATCTTGAGTTTAACCTACTTTTTAGCTCATCCCTTGTAATTATTCTTTTATCTATTTCAATGTTATTAATAGAAACATGAAGTTCTTCAATGTATCTATTTAATTTATTGGTTATTTGCTTTAATTCAAAACCAGCTGCTCCAGATTTAGATTTTGGCATTCTTGAAAAACTATTCCAGTTTATAGGATTTATAGAAATTCCAGTTGAATAAACGAGTCTTTTTTTTTCAGATTTGACGTAATATCTTAACTTTATAGCAGATAATTTTTTGTCTGGTGTGTCTAGGTAGAAATACATTTCGGTAACTTATTCGGTAACGTATAAACTGTCTTATTCTACACTTCATGTGTAAACTCTGCACAATAATAAACAAAAAACCTCTTAAATCCTTACCTAATCTACACATGATGTGTAAATGAGCGTAAAAAGGTTACACTCCTAGTGGGACAACAACTAACCCTCTTAAAAGTCTTATTTACAGATAGTTAAGGGGGTTCTTTTTTATTTCGGTAACGTATTCGGTACAGTTTTAATAATTTTTGTATCTTTACAAAGAATCTACATTTGGTCGTGGAGTTTCAATTTTATTGTTAAATTATTATTTTCTATTTAATAAAGCTCAACTTAAAAAGTTGGGCTTTTTTTTATGTCTTATTTTAAAATCGCCTTTTTTAGCCATTGTTTATGCCATAAATTAAACAGACCCCGAATACCCCCTTTTAAACCCCGAATACCCTAATTCCCCATTTTTACCCCGATTTAGTTCCGAATATTTTTTATAACAAAAAAACTTGGCTATAGCGTGGCGGTGCTTGGCGTTTTAACAAAAAAACTGGGATAAAACAGGGATTGTCAGGGATGTTTAAAAATAAGCCAAAAAAAAGCCGCATTAAGGGTTTTCCTTTTAGCGGCTAATTATATCGATATAATAGAAAAGAAATCCGAAACTTTCTTTTACATTATTAAATATACAAAAATTATAAATCCATCATGCAGTTTATAGCTGTTTTTCCGTTAATTATAACAGCGCAACCAATAGCTGGCTTTTTTCCAGCTTTAGCATAAGCCATAGCATAGCTAGAAAAGTCGATTCCGCAGCCTACCTGAGTTCCAAAAATTTTAAAGTTTCTTCCTACTGAATATTCTGTATATGCTTGCGTGTGTAAATGCCCCTGAACTGTGCTTTGCATATCGGCTTTTGACTTTGTCCGTGCTGTTCCAGCTTCTCCATGAATGTATTGAACATTATCGTATTCAACGCGCTCTGTAAAATTCCAGTTAGGAGTTTCTAATACATCTTTATACGCTTTTATCCACTTACTAGGTATTGCAGAAGTTTGTGCCTTACGCATTATTAACCTATCATGATTGCCGATTATTACATCTGCCTCTCTAAAAGAAGTATAATATCTCCTTAATCTATCAATAGCAAGCTCTAATTCTTGGCCGCCTGAATAGCCGTCAACATCTGTTTCATGGTAGCTACTGTAATGATTATCGATTACATCGCCAATAAATATTACTTGGTTACAATTCCATTTGTGGTAAGTATCTACGCAATGTTGATGATATTCTTCTAAATCAAAAGGGGAATGAAGGTCGCCAATTACTAAAATTCGTTTTTCTTTTGGCTTTTCCTTTTCTCTATAGTTATAAATAATTTCGTACTCTTTTTCGTTTAATCTTATTTTTGGATTTCCGTTGTCAGAATACCTTTCGTTAAATTTTTTCATTTGCGTTTTTTACTTTTTCAAGACTTCTCCCTCCAAAATACGCGCCTATAACTGTAATTAAAACTAACTGTAATAAATCTATCCAGCTTGCTTTAACTTCAAACGCAATCACCCCCGCTTCTATAAAAATCATTAATACTGTAGAAATAACTAAAAATATTAAAACCATTGGTCTAACATTTTTGCTTAACCAACTATCACTAGAAGCATCTGCTTTCCATCTTTCAGTAACGTTTTTTTGTATTTCTATTTCGTGGTTTAAGATTGCTTTTTCAATCTCATTTTTAAGCTGTAATTTCTCTTCTTTTGAAGTAACTACTTCATCAATTATATTACCAGCCTGACCAACTAATTTTGCTAGTATATTACTTAGCATCTGCCTTTTTCTTCTTTTTAGCTTTAAAACTTTTAGGCTGAAAATCCCAATACTCCTCTATTGCATTAAAACAAGGACATGATTTGAGCCACTCGTCACTCGTAATTTCCCCATCTCCGTTTTTGTCAGGGCTCAAATCTCTATGCCCAACAATTTTTGCCTTTGGATATTTAGCCTTTAATAATTTTAAAAGTTTAATTATCAACTCTTTTTGTCTTGGCGTTCTTGTGTCTTTAGGCTTGCCATTTACGTCTAATCCGCCAGCGTAAGCTATTGCAATTGCATTAGAATTATGCCCACGAACTGAAGCTGGCATTTTTTCAATTGGCCTTCCTGTCATAAAATTTTGATGTTGAACTAAAAAATTGTAGCCAATATCTGACCAGCCTCTAGCTTTGTGCCAACTTCTAACTTGTTCAACTGTTACTGAACGCCCTTCTTTTGTTGCAGTACAATGAATATGAATTTCTTTAATTTCTCTCATCTCGTTTTTTTCTAGGTTTTAATCTGTTTTTAGCATTTAAAATTAATTTTTCTTCCATTCTAGCCACTTTTACAAGTAATTGAGTGTTTTCTTCAATAAGCGTTTGAATTTTAACCTCTAAGCCGCTAATTTTGTCGGTCAAGGCTTGTATTTGATTTATAAACACTTCGTCTTCACGTTCATCTTTCTTGGCATTTAAGTCAAGTTTCTTTTTCCAAATGTTCCAAATCTCTTTTATTCCTAATGCAGAGATTAATGCTACTAGCATTGTGTGGTCTTCCATTCTTATCCTTTTTAAATTGTTCATTCTGGTTCTGGTGGTGTAGGGTCTGGATATATGTCGTAATCTTCTAAAACTAGCCTCCACTCTTCTTGTGTGTAATATTTCTCTAAAATTGGCTGACCAGAAAGTATCGTACCTCCTATTTCTGCATAACCATAATTTATGACTGTTAAATCATTGTTTCTAGCTATAAACCAAGTGTTTTTATCTACTGTTTCTTTCATTTTATTAATCGCTATATGTCCAGCCAGCACCCTCGGAGGCTGTTGCTGTTGTTAAAAAAGTTAGAGCAGCTCCAGAGTTTGCCCAACCAGTATTTGTCCAATCTGCGCCATATTTAATTAAATAAGTTTGCCCAGAAGCATTGTCGCTAGTTCTTGCATTGTCAAAAGTCATATTAAGCTGGCTAGAAGCATTCACATTGAATGGAGCTTGATTTTTATAAACTTGAACCGCCCAACCTACCAAAGTATCAGTATAATTTTCGGTGCTCATGCCGCTATTACTAAAACACCCTACCATATTTGCATTTTCGTTTCCAGTACCGCTTGTATTCCAATCTGGGCTAATAACCCAAGCACTAAGATTTTGATTAAATGCAGTTGCGTATAGAAAAACACCAGTAAATCCAGTTAAATAACTGCCTAATCCACAATTTGAAGTGTTCCAGCCAGAAATATCTCTATTAAATTTTGGTGCATACGAGAACATATTGTAAATAGATATGCAATTACTGGAAACGTTCCAAGTACTTAAATCAGCATTAAAATTTGAGCAACCATAAAAACTACTCCTGAAATTAGTGACTGATGTAACGTCCCAAGCTGTATAACTTGAGCCAGTTGGCGAGTCTGCTGCTGATATTACTTTAGTTGCACAATCAAGAATACTAGCTTTTACTCCATAAAACATATTTAACATTTTCAAAAGACTAGAAGTGTTAAATTTTGAAACTTTTATTTCTGTTAAACCAGCTTTGTCAACAAACATAAAAAGATTGCTAGAGATTGTCACATTTGAAGTGTCCCAACTTGATACATCAATCACGCCAGAAACGCTGCCAGCTGTAATAAAATTCCTGTTTGCATAAAACATACTAGTTAAATTCGTCGCATTACTAATATCTAAAGTTGGCAAACTTGGGTAACTAATGTTTTCTGTATTTTGATAAAAAGCAGAGACGAAAGTTGTTGGTCTTGAAGCAAGAAACTTAGGCTTGTCAGTTTCAATCCATTGACAATAAGGCATAAAAGAATTACCTCCCAAGCTATTTAATAATCCATCTCCCCATTGAACAAACTCACAAACCATATAGCCAGGTTTTATTGAGTCACCAGCTGCATTTGTTTGATATGGATAAAACCCCCAAATTTTTAGATTTGTAGCTTCGTCTTTTTTGCCTACTTTAACAGTGTAAAGAGATTTATTTACATCAGTGTATGTGTGTCCAATGTGTTGGTTATTTCCATTCCCTACATTTACTAATTCAATTGTCCCATCTCCCCAATCAATAGTAATATTTTCATTTGTATTTTGAGTTGCATTGAAGTAAAACTCAAATCTATAAGGGTAATCTGTTTGTTTTGGGTCTTTCGTTACATCAATATTATATATTCTTTGTGTTAAGTCGCTAGAACCTCCAGAACAACCAGAAATATCAGTATCTCCAGACCAGCTTGCAGCAACAGAGCTATCCTTTTGAGATTTACCCCAGTTGTTTGTAGTAGTACACGCAGCACTTCCAAATCCAATGGTATTATTTTTTGCTCCTTTTCCCCAGTCACTCATATCTTTAATTTAAAACCCACCCTCCAAAATTATCTTGTGATTCTGGAGAAATATCTTCATTTGAATTAGTATAATATTCACTAAACTTGCTAGAAGCATTATAATTCAAATAGTCAATTAACCTTGTACTGTAATATTGAGCCGAATCACGTTCTTTTTCAACTAAATAATCAATCTCATCTCTAGATAAACTTTGCGCGTTTTCAGCATTGTTTCTGTATATGCCACCATTTCCAATTGTTATGCTTAAATAGGGGAGCGCATACATCATTGAGTAGTGAATTAAACAAGGTTTAATATACGTGTCAACTAATTCTAAATAATCTCCTGTCAATGTGTTTCCAGTAATATCAGATTTTAGTTTTTCGTATAAATCCGTACCAATCAACCTTTGAACATCAATGTCCTGCGCCATCTGTATTGACGGAAGTAGCTTGTCCGTATCGACGTTCCCATTTGCCCCTGTAAAAGTCAATAAATCCTTTCTTTGTATGAATAAAACTTTGCCCATTTATTTTTTCTTTTTAGTTCTTGGGTTTTTATAACCATGATTAGGCATGTCGTAAGGTCGCATTGCTACTTTTTTGTCATTATCTTCGTATTTAGCAGCTTTTCTTTCTCCATCGGCTATTGGTAATGAATTAATCATTTTTCTAGCTTGCCCAACGCTAATTTTTTTGTTGTTTCTTCTTAAATATATGTTACGAATCCAGCCATGTTTACAGTTTGCTCCGCCCTTGTAGAGCCAAATATTATAAGTAGATTGACCAGTAGCTGCTAACTCAGAATTGGCAGAGCTTTCTTTGTCTAAATCTTCTTTTCTATAAACTTTTTTAGCTTTTACCATTTTTCGACAAAACTCTCTTCCGTTTTTGCTTACTTCTGCTGGAAAATACTTGTATCTAACCTTAAATAATGAGGTGTCCTGTTTGCTTTTTTTAGCTGGACTTGACTTTAAAACATTTGCAAACTCAAAATGACTCAAAATACCATCTTCATTTTCTGTTGCTTCTTGTGTGTCAATTAGCTCATATCCTTCAATATCCTCGTCCTCGCCGCTTTTAATTAACTCTTCTGCTAATATGTTAAGTTCTTCATCTTTTAACCCTTTAAAACAAGTTTTATGAGACAGCATTTCAATCTCTGTTTCTTCATCTACCTTAACGCCAGTTTCTTCTTCAATTTCATCGTCATTTCCGACAATGTTTATGTCCATAAAATCCAATGGGTCTAATGTTTTAAAATATAGATTTAAAGCAATTCCGTTTGCTTCCAATATCTCATCTAAACTTTCTATAATTAAATCTTGATAAGGCTTTATGGTTGTGTTGCTAAACAGTTTTTGAGCGTTTTGTATCTCTTCGGCATTGCTACCCAACCCACCGCCAGACAAATCTCTTAAACCAACTAATAATGGGCTGGTTATTCTGTGGGTTAGCATTATTTTTTTAGAACATTCCTCACTTAAAAAACTGTAATGCTCTGGAGCATTATTTAAAGGGATGTCATCGACTGTTGTCTTTTGCTCACTCGAATGATTGAATGCGACAATTACTTTTTCTCCAAAACCCCCAGAAAGTTTGTTCATTACTTGGGATTTTATGGATTGCATTTTTTCTTCCGATGGGATTCCGCTGTTGAAATTAATCACTTTAGTGCCAGAAAAAGAGTTTTGTGCATCGTTGATTAAATAATCTGAAATTTCGGATTCTAACGTGGCGTAAGAAGTAGTATAATCGGCTGGACTATAATAAAAATATCCAGTTACATATCTTCTTATAATAAAAACTTCGTTTCCTTTTCCTTTTGTGCCAAATACAGGAATTTTAGTTAACTCTGTTGTTCTGTTAACTTTACTCCAGTCAGAAGCATAATAATAATTTAAAATATCTCCATTCTCATTGCATTTTTCAGCTCTTAATGTTTCTCTTGGAAAATGTTGTATTTTATCTATTTTACTGCCTTTGTAAGTTATTTGTAAAGCAGCTTCTCCCAGCATTTTTAAATCTAATGTTAGCTTTTTTAAATCTTTGTTTTTTAATAAACTTTTCATCTGAGCAAATTGCTCTGGCTTTTCGCTTGCATCTGTCGCCTCTAATCCTCTTCCAAATATTTGTTGTGATATTCCAGTAATAACACTTTGGTTTGTTGTGCTATTCATAAAACAGTCAATAAGGTTTTGGTAATAATTATTGTTATCGCCAATACCAATCCAATCTCTGTTTGTTTCTTCAGTTATTGTCGGTTTATCGTATTGCCCTAGTTCTATTAAATGTAAATTGTTCATTTTGTTTTGGTTTAGTTATCGGTGTAGTAAATAAATTCGTTTGCTCCTGTATCATGTTCAGTAAACAAACCATTTGTCATTTCATAGGTTTTTTCTGGCTGGTTAGTGCAGAAAATCATATCTCTAAAAATTAATTTATTGTCAGTTGTGTTTTTAATTTCTAAAGTGTAGAAAGAGTTTTGTAAAAATGTTTGAGTTGTTACGTAAGTATTGTAAAATTTTAAAGCATTTATTGTTGGGTTAGAATCTGTAAAAAGGATTTTATTTTTATTCTCAGATTTTACTACTAGACTATAGGTTTTAGCTCCAGAAATATCTTCTCTAGGAATAAAATTCATTGTGCCGCCTGTTGTACTTAATATTTGCATCTTAATATTTTAAAAAAAAAGGGGG
>Ga0209482_1000665_pt1 | contig 28299 bp, 22 predicted proteins | sample CoawatmetaG10DNA_FD_187512 | JGI IMG/M metagenome (GOLD analysis project Ga0209482, IMG submission 187512) | Marine microbial communities from the West Antarctic Peninsula - Coastal water metaG104-DNA (SPAdes) (version 2) | ecosystem: Environmental > Aquatic > Marine > Coastal ...
TAGTTCTCATCATTTTTTTCCTTAATTGAGACTACTATTCCTTTATGTGCTAATGAAATTGAACAGTTTGTTGATGACGATTCAATATTTAAAATATAGCACATTAGTCTATGGTAATTGGAACTCCAAAATAAAATTCTAAAACTTTAAGTTTAAAAATATAATCATATTTAGTTCTTATTAACTCTGATTGTGCTAACTCAAAGCGTTGTTTAGCTTGAGTAAAATCAAAGGAATTCATAGCTCCAACTTCAAATTTACTTTGAGCATATTCAAAAGCTGATTTTCTAGCTACAACTAACTTCTGGGAAGCTACATAAGCTTTGTAAGCTCCTTTGGAATCATTATAAGATTGATTCACTGTGTTTTCTAAGTCTAATTTTTTCTGTTCTAAAGAATTAACACTTCGTAAAATATTTATTTTAGTTCTATTGACATTTGTTCTATTAGATAAATTATTTAAAATTGGAATGGTAAGGCTTAAGCCAAAATTTTGACCCGCATTTAAATCAAATTGATCAGCAAAAGACAACGGATCTACAGATTTAAATTTTGCATATGGTGCTAATACCTTTTCGTTAGATCCTTCTACATATCCAATAGTATTGGTCCCAAACTCTCCTGTTGGAACAAATCGATCACTATAACCAATTCTAGAATTATAAGAATAGGATGCTGATAGTCTTGGTTGTAATAATGATTTAGAAAGCTCCAAATCTTTTTTTGCTATTTCAACATTAGTTTCACTAATCTTTATATCTTTTTTATTTCCAACGGCGTAATTAAATATTTCTGTTGGTGTTTTATCTAAGATATTAGCAATAGGGATTTCATAAGTCTCGTTAGCAATTTCAAAATTCTCATAGTCTTCAATTAGAATAAGTTGAGCAAGAGCAATTTTAGACAAAAAATAAGCATTTTGAGCATCCACTACATTTTTTTCTTGAGATGCTAAATTTGCATCTATTTCATAAACATCTCCTTTAGGAACGACCCCTCCATCAACTAGTTCTTTAACTCGCGTTAATTCTTTTTTTGTAATTTCTAGCTGAAGTAACTGAACAGCTAATGATTCTTTACTGAACAGAATTTGTAAATATGAGTTAGCAACCCTAAGAGCTACATTCTCTGTCATATCTTCTAATTGATATTGACTAGCTAATATGGCTAGATTAGCTCTATGTAATCTTTTTATGTTCTGAAGACCACTATATAAATTAACATTTAAATTTAAATTCATTGAAGAGAATTGAGTGGTAACATTCTCCAAAAGACCTGTAGTGATATTTTGATTTAGACCAACATTCCAAGAGTGACTACTCCCTACATTGATGTTTGGAAGAAAGTTACCAATTGCTCCCTGTTTATCAATTTCTGAACCAGCATAATCTAATTGCGATTGTTTAATAGAAATATTTTTTTCAAGCGCTCTATTTACACACTCTTCAAGAGTCCATGATTGTTGAGCCATCAAAATATTTGGTACAATTATTATAAGTAAGTACTTTAAAAATTTCATATAATTATTTTATTTAATCAAAAATAGTTGATGCATCATCACTTATTTTAGTTTGATACTGATATTGAAACACCTTCATCCCCTCTTTTTATAGGTTCTGTTTTATTCCAAACTTTAATTTTATCTGATTCTTTCACTCCACTAATTAGTTCTGCATTAACTCCGTCAGAAAGACCCAACTTAACCTCTTTTCTAACAAATTTCTGGCTAGAAGTCTCTACTTCTACATAAGGGGTTTTTGTTTTTGAATCATATTGTAATAAAGCTTCACTAATAGCGATAACATCTACTTTTTTATCTGTTACTATTGATGCGTTAGCACTATAACCAGCTCTCACTACATACTCATCATCTAAATAAACTTCCCCTTCAATTTTAAATTGAATTGCACCAGCAACTTCTGTTCCTTTAGGAGCAATTAATCTTAATTTAGCTTTATACTCTTTTCCTTCAATAGCTCCAAGGGTTACCACAAGTGGCATATCTATAGTTAATTTTCCAACTTCCGCTTCATCCACTTGCCCTTCAAATATCATCTTATTTAAATCTGCTATAGTAGCTATAATCGTCCCCGCATTAAATGTATTGGCTTGAATTACTTGATCCCCTTCTTTCACTGGAATTTCTAATATAGTCCCTGAAACAGTAGCTCTAACATTCGTGTTAGTTATGGATGATCCACCTGAAGATCCTAATCTTATAATTTGAAGATCACTTTTAGCGTTGGACAAATTTTGCATATCCTGGTTATACCTTAAACTGACTGAATTAAAATCTTGTTCTGAAATAATTTCTTTTTTAAATAAAGCTTTATTTCTATTAAACTCAATTTTTGAATTATTCATCACAATTTCTGCGTTTTTAACTCTTCCCTGAGCACTATTTAGAGTTTGCTCGTTAGGGACAACTTTAATTCTAGCAATTAACTCCCCTACTAGGATTTCATCTCCTTCCTCAACATATAGCTCTTGGATGATTCCTGCAATTTGTGGAACTACATTCACCTCATCTTCTGGTAAAACTTTTCCTGTAGCTACAATTTTCTCTTCAATAGTTGTTGTTATTAAAGTTTCTGTGTCGTATACAATAGAGGATTTGCTATTAGATTTTATAAAAAAGGCGCTAGCAAACAAAATTCCTCCTATTAGTAATGCGATTCCGATGTATTTTAAATATTTCATGTTTATTTATTTATTATAATTTATTCTTCTCTTAAAGCGTCTATTGGTTTAACACTAACTGCTTTTTGAGCAGGTATCAAACCTATCAATGTTCCTAGTGTAATCATAAGAGCCAAGGCTCCTAAAACATAAGGAATGGGTACTGTTGGATTAGTATATGGGAAATCTGTCATGTCTTCAGTAGCGGCATTAATGCCGTATAGGACTAATGCTCCTAAAATAATTCCTATTATCCCCGCAAGAACAGTTAAGAATACTGATTCTAAGATGATTTGTGATCTTACCTCAGAGGGAGTAGCCCCTAATGCTCTTCTAATGCCAATTTCTTTTGTTCGTTCTTTAACCGATATTAATAATATATTTCCAATTCCTATGATTCCTGCTAATATGGTTGCTATACCAACAACAAGAGATAAAAAAGTAAGCCCATTTGCAAAATTCATTGTTTTTTTAAAGACTTCACCAAGATTAAATCCTCCAATAGCTCGATCATCATTTGGATGAATTTTATGAATTTGCTTTAAGGTTGCTTTAATCTCTTTTTCGACTTCCAATCCGCTAATATTTTCATCTGCTGATATCATAAAAAAGTTAACATTGTCTCCAGTATTGAATATCTTTTTAAAAGTTGCAAAGGGAATATAAATATCTCCATCGTCTCCAAAACCTCCGCCTTGGACAAACTTGTGAACTCCAACCACTCTAAAATTTGATTTATTAATACTGATAAATTTTCCTATAGGATCTTCCCCTTGTTCAAAAAGCTCTGATAAAGTTCTTTCTCCAATAACACATACTTTTCTTTCTTTTTCTATATCAGAATTATTTATAAATCTTCCTCCATCATATATTTTTGCAGTAGCTATTTTAATATATTCAGGAAATTCCCCATAAATAGCATAGGTTCCAGTTTTACTTCCTCTTACTATATTTCCTCCTGCAGATCCAAAAACACCAGCTACTTGCCTTGGAGCAATAAACTTAATTCCTTTTACTCTTTTTTTAATAATTTCAGCATCTCCTAATTTTAACTGAATTGCTCTTTCAGATTTATAACCTGCATATGGAATACTTGTGTATTGAGCCCAAACAAAAATACTATTTGAAGCTATGGATTGAAAAGCTCTTTCAAACCCATTATCTAATCCTTTGGAGGCGCCAGCCAAGGTTATATATATAAATATCCCCCATAACACCCCTATCATAGTGATAACAGTCCTAACTTTATTTTTTTGGATCGATCCAAAAATTTCTTGCCACGTATCTTTATCAAATAATCTTTTCATTTTATTTATCTGTTAAAGCTTCTATAGGTTTTATTCTAGCAGCTCTTTTGGCAGGAAGATATCCTGCAAAAGCTCCAAAACCAATTAATAATAAAGTTGCGGCTATACCCGTATTTAAATCAACATATGGGTCAGTTATGTAATAATCCTCTTCTAGGGTATTACCAACTAATTTTAGGATGCCTATTCCTGCCAATAATCCTACATAACCTGAAATAGAAGTAATAAAAATTGCTTCTTGAAGAATCATCCCTATAATTGAACTAGGAGTTGCCCCTATAGCCTTTCTAATTCCTAATTCTTTGGTTCTTTCTTTTACTACAAAAACCATTATATTAGAAATCCCTATTATACCTGCGAGTAAAGTGCCAATGCCAACAAATAAAATAATAGAGGAAAGTGCAGTTTTAAATTGATCATTCTGTTTTAAATCTGATGCATTTTCTCTAACTTCTATTCCTCTTCGGTCCGTGGGATCAATGTATTTCTTCTGTTTTAAATATTTTCTTAATTGGTTTTCAAAAGCAACTGCTCCGCCATAACCGAGTTCTGGCTTGTATAAAATGATGATTTGTTCTATTTTATCGGTATTTTTTTGAATAAGTTGAAGAGTAGTATAAGGCGTATAGACTATTCTCTCCTCCCTATCTCCTCCGTCATCTTGAAAAACTCCTACAACTTTCCAAGATCTCCCTCCCCCAGAAACAAACTTTCCAAGAGCATCTTCTCCCTTAAATAAATCTTGTTCCACTAACCTTCCTATTACTACATTTCTCTCTTTATTTTCTACGTCTAGACCATTAATATACCTTCCTTTCATCATTATGGTCATTTCGTTTTTTTGATGGGCAGGTGCGACTCCTCTTATGGTATAATTATTTGATTCTAATTTGTATCCAATATTTCCACTTTCTGATATTCTAGGTGTTATTCCATCAATATAAAATGCAAATCTGGATGTTATGTCCTCCAAATCTTTGTTATCAAATTCTATTCTACGATTAGCTTTATAACCCATATAGGCTTTGGAAGTTCTTCCAGGATTTACCCACATCGTGTTTAAAGCATCGTCCTTAAAAAATTTATCGAAAGTATTATCTAAGCCGTTACCAAATCCAAAAAGAACTACAAATATTAGGATACCTAAAGCCACAGTAAAGCCAGAAAGAAAAGTTCTGAGCTTATTCTTTTTAATTGAATCAAATATTTCTAGCCAGCGGTCTCTACTAAACATTAAATAGCTTTTATCATTTTATTTTTTTTGTCTTCCATTATCACACCATCTTTCAACCTCACAATTCTAGAACACATTTTAGCAATGTCTTCTTCGTGAGTAACGATTAAAATTGTTTTACCATTCTTATTTATATCTTGAATTAGAGCCATTACTTCTTTGGAAGTATTAGAATCTAAAGCTCCAGTAGGTTCATCAGCTAGAAGAACCTTAGGTTGAGACACCAATGCTCTCGCGATTGCTACTCTTTGTTTTTGACCTCCTGATAATTCGCTGGGTAAATGCTCTGCCCATGGTTTTAAGCCTACTTGATCTAGATATTCTAATGCAGAAGCCTCTCTTTCTTTTCTTTTAACTCCCTGATAATAAAGTGGAAGCGTTACGTTCTCTAAAGCAGTTTTGTAATTAATCAGATTAAATGATTGAAAAACAAATCCAAGAAATTTATTTCTATAATTAGCAGCTTTCGTTTCATCTAAGTCTTTAATTGGAACCCCATCTAAATCATAAGTTCCCTTGTCTAAAAGATCTAACATTCCAAGAATATTTAACAGGGTAGATTTTCCTGAACCTGATGAACCCATTATTGCTACTAACTCTCCTTCTTCTACTTCAAAATCTATTCCTTTTAAAACATGCAAAGAATTAGATCCCATTTTATAGGATTTATGTAAATCTTTTATTTTAATCATATTTTTATAAATAATAGCTTTTACTTTTAATCAACAATTGTGCCCAAATTTAATTCTTTTTATGGAATATTTTTGTAGTATTAATATTAATAAAACCTCATAAACAGAATAGAGTTTAATTAAAAAACAATTTTTCATATTTTAATTTAAACAAATGTAATAGCGTTTTCAATACTAAATTGAAAAATGTTCTGAATGTCAAAGTAATGTTCTGAATGTCAAGCTAAGTTTCGTTGCTTAAAACTCTTCCCAGAAATTAGTAGTAAACTCATCTAAAAACTCAGGCAAAACTTTATTTTCTTCCTTAATTTTTTGAAAGTTCTTTTCATCAATAACTTTAGATTCAAAAACTTGTAATTCTTGTGTATTAATTGAATTAAAAACTAAATATAATTTAAATGATATCTGATTTTGCTTTCTTCTTCCTTTAACATATTTATTTTTTTCAAGAAGTGGTGCTATTAATCTAAAGAGGAAAAGAAGAGATTTTGTAAAACTATTTTCTTTATCACTTACTGTTCCCGTTTTTTTTTATAAAATTTTAAATGTTAGATAAGTTTACGTTGAAACCTAATTACTTTTATTTAATATTATACCATCATCCCATTTCCAAATAAAAGAATAGCTGCCGTCAACTATGTCTGAAAGCAGGTTCAACTCTTGTATTTGAATAATTAATCCTGGAACTGACAGAATATTAAATATCATACAAACAAGCCATAAGAAAAAAACTATCATAATTAAATGGCTTTTTATTTGTCTATTAAATAAAATCCTAGCACTAACTAATATTGCTAAAAATATGGTTAGTACTTGATTAATAGATATTGTAATAATTAAATAACTTGGAACAGCTTTAATCAGATCAAAAATTAAATTATCTGCTTTAGAGAAAATAGAAACCAAAGTAAATAAAAGGCCAACTGAAGCTAAAGCCGCAATAAAAATGGTTGCTAAAAAAAATAATACTTTAAAAAAGACTGATGCAAATCGACTTAGCAAATTAATTAAAGGGGCTACAAGTCTAAATGGAAATAAAAATATTCTTGTAATTATTTTTTCTTTTTTATTTATTTGCCCAGTTTTTTTTTTGATGAAATCTTCTATGTTTGAGAGATTAACATTAAATCCTGACATATTCATTTTCTGACCAATCGTTTTAGCTTCCTTTGTAAAAACCCACAAGAACAAGTACACTAATAATCCAAATCCTCCAAAAAACACACTAATAAAGAAAATTAGTCTAATCAAAGTAACTTCCATTTTAAAGTAATTAGAAAGACCTTTGGCTACACCACCTAAAACACTGTTTTCTTTATCCCTATATAGTGTTTTTCTTAAGTTAGGATCAAAATCTTTAATCGGAACGCCAATCCATAAAATTAGATACGCAATTAAACCAAATCCAGAAAATAAAAAAAATAAGATTCGAACAATTATTGGATCAATTTTAAAATATTGAGCAATGCCTGAACAAACTCCTCCTAAAATTCTGTTACTTGAATCTCTGTATAATTTATTGTCAAAATCCTCATTTGTATGATTCTCATCACTCTGATCATTTCCATAAACTTCCTTAAAATCATCTAATGTTCCCATTATCTCAATCATACTTTTAACATCTTTAAGATCAATACTTTTTTTATTGTCTGATGTATTAAAAGAAAAATTTTCTGCTATTCTTAATTCAAAATCTTTAATTATTTCTCCTTCACTTTCAATGGTAATAAAATAGCTTTTTATTGAATCTAGGTATCTATTTAAAATTTCATATGCATCTTCATCAATATTAAAAATTGAGTGACCTATGTTAACTGTAAATGTTTTTTTCATTTCACTTTCTTGATTTTAGTAATGTTTTAACAGAGGAATCTATTTCGTTCCATGAAATAATTAATTCCTCAACATATTTGATTCCAATTTCTGAAATAGAATAATATTTTCTGGGAGGACCCTGCTTGGATTCTTTCCATTCATGCTTTATATAACCGGATGTTTTAAGCCTATTTAAAAGTGGATAAACGGTACCCTCAACTACTATTATTTTAGAATTTTTCAACTCTTCAATAATATCCGAGGTATAGACTTCATCTCTTGAAATAATTTGTAAGACACAAAATTCCAAAAGTCCTTTTCTTATCTGTATTTTAAAATTTTCTGTGCTCAATTAAAAGTTAATTAATTTCATTTTTTTCAATAGTGATAATAATTATCTCTTTTTCCTTTTTTTCCTTTTTTTCAGTTGTAATAATCCATTCTCCTTGAATTCCATCTATATTTTCTCCATCAATTGTTAAATGAATATCATTTTTAATACTGACGGCAGGATTTACTCTCACACATGAGCTTAGTGATAAGACAAATAGGATAAATAATAGTTTTTTCATTTTTTAATTTTCTTTTAATAATATTGACACTAATTACTATAAACAATAGTAGAACAATCAATCAAATTATCTCCCTTCATTGAATAAGCTGTTCCATAATATAATTTTATTATTCTATAATGCATAGTACTATGCATTACATAGTAGCAAAAATAAAAAAAATATTTATAATGCCAAGTTATTTTTTAAAAAACTTTAAATAAAGGAAATACAAAGTTAGGGACCCAAGTACATAAGGGATGATCATTAAGTATACTATTCCGTCATTTAGACTTTCTGCTGCTTTTTGATCAGCACCTGACTCTAACACAGCTCGACACATGGCGCATTGAAAGTCAATCAAAAAAGTCAGTAAACTCATTTTAGTAGTATGGTGATATCATTAAATAAACTACAACTCCAGTAACGGCAACATACAGCCATATAGGAAAAGTAATTTTAGCTATTTTTTTATGTGGGTCAAACTGAGATTGAATCGCTCTAACATAACTTGTAAGAACTAGAGGAATCAAAATTATAGATAAAATAATATGTGATATTAAAATCGAATAATATAAATAAGCAATCAGTCCTTCACCACCAAAAGGAGTTGGATCAGAGGTCATATGATAAGCTATATACATGACTAAAAAAATTAGTGAAAGACCAATACACACCTTCATAAGTCTTTCGTGTAGCAATCTTTTTCCAGACTTAATAGCTCTTAAAGCTAATACTAAAAGCAACGCTGTTAAGGCGTTAATACTAGCATAAATTGGAGGCAAAAAAGACAAAGGCTCTACATTGGGTATTCGAACAGTAAATAAAATCGCTACAACAACTGGGATTAGCACAGAAACCATTTTAATCCAAATTCCGTACTTATTATTAGCCATTGTTAAATGTTTAAAAGTTTTTTTATGTCTTCTTGAATCATATCAATTCCTTGATTATTACTATTCTCGTCCTCGATTCCTAAATAATAAACCAAAGGGACTCCATACTCATTTACTCTTGAACGAATATACCCGTTTTGATCAATCAAAGCAAAAAACCCTTGATGCTCAAAACCTCCATCTACAGCCTGATTAATTGTTGAAAAGATATTAAAACCTGAATTTGATAAATCATAAATATCTTTTTTATCCCCGGTCAAAAAATGCCAATTTTTTGATTTAATTTCTATAAGTTCTGAATATTTTTTTAATGTAGTTGGCGAATCGTGATCAGGATCAATTGTAAAAGAGGCAATTCCAAAATCATCTCTATCTCCAAAAATCTTATCTAAAACCTTCATGTTTTTGTTCATTTCTATACATATAGAAGGGCATCTTGTGAAGAAAAATTCTGCAATAAAAACCTTTCCAATAAAATCTTCGCTACTAATTAGTAAACTGTCTTGATTTAGAAAGATAAATTCAGGAACTTTTCTTTTTTCTCCATTTAGCTTTATAAAACTTAAATCATCTGATTTAGCTAACCTAGTGCTTTGGGAAATGGATTGATTATCAATTCGGTCCATTATTTTAGGGAAGAAAATAATTCCAAAAATCAAAATAACAAATGAAATACCTACATAAGAGTACTTTTTCATTTAAGTTGATCTTTATAAATATTATTTTTTTTAAGAGCCATTCTGTATTCTGCTAAAATAACTTTTACATCATCTAGCATATTGTTATTTATATCTGCAACAGACCTAGAATCGTATCCGAATTTAGTTCCCTCTTTATCGTCACGCCCTCTTAAATCTCCATTTCTGTCAATGATAAAAACATAGGGTGTTCCTAAATTTGAATCAAGATTAAAATCAGTTTTTAAACTTTGATAGACTTTTAAAAGATCTGAATCTTTAACATAAATAAAATTCCAATTAACAAGATCTGTGTTAGTTCCAGTTCTTAATTCATTTTTCAAAACTTCAGTTGAATTTTTTGTTCCAACAGGCTGAATCATTACAAACTGAAAATCTTTAAATTTATAAAACCTCTTATATATTTTTTGATTAAGGTTTAATGCATCCCCGTGTTTATCTTTTATATTATTTCCAAAAAAACCTAGGATTGTTATCTTATTATCAAAGGTAATATTTGATATTTTTGAAATCTCAAAAACTTCATCAGTTAAAACTGGAAGCTTAGCAAAATTATTGATTCCTGAAGCGAAAAAAAGATATACTACTAATGGTAAAACGAAAAGAATGGTTAATACAATATACTTTTTCATTAAAAAAATTTTAGACTTTTAGAAGTTCCAACTCACAAACCCCTCATACATCACGTCAAAAATATAATTCCCCTCAACTAAAAGAATGAAAGCTAAATAGGCAATTAAAAACATAAGAGAAATTGTTACAGAAAACTGTAGGCCCTGAGACTCGTCTCTTAAATGCATAAAATCCCATGCGATATAATAAGCCTTGACTATAGTCAAAATAATAAAAATCCAGTTAATGATTTTCACATTTAAAATAGAGTTGACTACTAAAACATCAGGCTTTATAATTCCTAGGGCAACTTCAACAATAGTTACTATTGAAAGAAATATTAAAACTCCCCAGATTTTAGTCTCATTAGATTTAAACTTAAGCAGACCTCTAAAAATCTCTAGCTTATGTGTGTTATTTTCCATTTATAAATTATTATACAAGATAAAAGAAGGTGAATACAAATACCCAAACTAAATCAACGAAATGCCAATACAATCCTACTTTTTCGACCATTTCGTAATGACCTCTTTTTTCATATGTTCCAACAAGAACATTAAAGAAGATGATTATATTAATTACAACTCCAGAGAATACGTGGAATCCATGGAATCCTGTAATAAAAAAGAAAAAGTCAGCAAACAACCTGTTTCCATATTCATTGTTCACTAGGTTAGCGCCTTCTACCACATATATTGCTTGAGTTATTTCATTTAAAGACTCTTCCCTACTTAAAATAATCTTACGTCCATTAGCATCAATTTTTTCAGTTTTAATAACTATCTGAGGGTTTGCAATGACTCCAGCTATAACTTCATCTGGTGTGAAAGATGGCAAGGACCCTTCACCTAAAAACCAGACTCCATTTTTACTTTCATGTTGAACTCTATCAGAACGACTCTCTATGGCAAATTCATCTAGAGCTACTCTTTTTCCTGTATCTTGATTAATAAACTGAAATAATTGTCCTCCTTTAGTCTCTACAGCACCATATTCTCCTTTTATAAAAGTACTCCATTCCCAAGCTTGAGATCCCACAAAAATAGCACCACCAATTATTGTAAGTAACATGTATACTGCTACCTTATTTTTTTGCATATGGTGACCTGCATCTACAGCCAAAACCATAGTTACAGATGAAAAAATTAAAACAAAAGTCATTAATGCCACATAATACATCGGGGCATCTACACCATGTAAAAAAGGAAAGTGAGTAAACACCTCATCAGCAATTGGCCAAGAATCAATGTTTTTAAATCTAGAAAATCCATAGGCTACAAGAAACCCTGAAAAAGTTAAGGCATCAGAAACAATAAAAAACCACATCATTATTTTTCCGTAGCTAGCTTTAAAAGGCTTGTTTCCACCATCCCATAAATCTTCATCGTTGTTGGCGGATGTTGTAATAGTTGAACTCATTTATTTTTATAAATTAAGGTAACAAAGTTACATATTTTTACTATCTAAAGAAATATAAAAAAACAAACAAATACAACCATAAAAATCCTAGGAAATGCCAAAAGGTAACTGCTAATTCAAACCCTAGTTTATTAATACTATATTTATTTTTTTGATTATTATAAATTACCACCAGAAGCACTATCATTCCTGCAAAAAGGTGAACTAAGTGGAGTACGGCTAATACATACAAAAACGAAGTTGTCACAGTACTTTCTGGTCCTGTGAAAAAGTATCCTTTGGAAATAAGTTGATCAAATCCTGAAAATTGAGAAACAACAAAAACAACAGACAAGAGAAAAGTAACTCCAAGCCAGATAGAAGTTTCTTTGATATTGTTTTTATTTACATTTTTTTTAGCCATTAATATGGACAGACTACTTAAAACAATCACTACAGTACTTAGCATAAAAGCTGACGGTAATTGAAAATCAGTGATCCAATCCGGTCTTGATTTACTGACTATGTAGGCGCTTGTAAGTCCTGCAAAAGTCATTGCAATACTTAACATAGAAAACAAAAGCATCATTTTCTTTGCTCTTATATGTTTTTTCCTGTCATCTTGAGCGTTTAAGTTCATATATAAATTTTATCTATTAAATAAGTTATTTGTAAAAGAGTTAAATAAACTACACTTGATGTAAATACTTTTTTAGCTGCAGAAGTACTCATCTTGATATATAAATTAATCGCAAAGTAAAGCATTCCTAAGCCTAAAAGTAATACTACAAAAGCGCCCATAATTGAAAGCTTCAAATCCCCAGTTAGTCCGCTCACAGGAAAAATAGAAATCACTATCATCCAGATAGTATAAAGCACAACCTGGAGAGCTGTTGATTTATCTTTTTTTCCAGTTGGCAACATATTTATTCCCGCCTTTTTATAATCATCATGAAGCATCCAGCCTAAAGCCCAAAAATGTGGAAACTGCCAGAAAAACTGGATCATAAATAATGTGCCAGACTCAATTCCAAAATTATTTGTTGCCGCCACCCAGCCTAACATAAAGGGAATAGCTCCTGGAATAGCTCCAACAAAAACAGAAAGTGGAGTGATAGTCTTTAAGGGTGTGTACAAACAGGTATATATAAATATTGAAATAGAACCAAAAAGAGCTGTCTTAGGGTTTATTTTATATAAAACGACAACTCCTACGAGTGTCAATAAAATTGAAATAATAAAAGCGGTATTAATGCTCATTTTTTCAGATGGAATAGGTCTATTTTTAGTCCTATCCATAAATTTATCTAGATCTTTTTCTATAATTTGATTGAATGAGTTTGATGCTCCAACCATACAATATCCACCTAAAGCTAACAACAGTACTGTAGATAAATCAAATGAATCAGAAGCTATTAAATAACCTGCTAATGAGGAAAAAACAACACTTATTGCTAATCTAGCTTTTGTTAATTCAAAAAAATTAATAAAACTTTCCATAACAGGATTAAGTTTTACATGTGATTTAATTGAGCTACTAGCCATAAATTGAAATAGAGCGCAAATTTAGTGCAGAATAATAGAGAAAGCAATGTTTTCTCGATATTTAAAGTATTACTGTAATCTGAAAGTAATAGGAATACTAAAAGGAACTCTAACGGGTCTTCCCCTTTGTTTACCCGGAGTCATTTTAGGTAATTTAGAGATAATTCTATTAGCTTCTTTTTCAAGATTTTTATCTGGTCCCCTAGTTCTAATTCCACTAATATTTCCATCTTTTCCAATCATAAATTGAACAAAAACTCTTCCTTGAATTCCCATTTCTTGAGCTATTTCTGGGTATCTAAAGTTTTTATTAATATGTTTCATAATTTTCTCTTGGAAACATTTTCTTCTTTGAGATTTAGCTACTCTTTCACAACCAGGAAATAAAGGAACATCTTCAATAATAGCAAATGGGATATCTAGATCTAACTCTTCCTCCATTACTTCAACTTCTTCAACTATTTCTTCTTGATCAGTTTCAGTCGATTCAATTATCGTTTCTTCAATCTCTTCTTCATCCTCAACAACTTCAATGATTTCTGGAGCTGGTGGTGGTGGTGGTGGTGGTGGTGTTTTTATTTGTTCGGTAATCGGAATTTCTTCATCATCGTCATCATCGACATTTAATGATTCGTAATCATATTGAGCTTCGTATGTTTTAGCTTCAATTGCTCTCCATGAAACAAGTAAAACAATGCATAATCCAAAAGCAAATAGTAGACTACTATAATTTCTTAAATCAGATTGTGGATTTTTTTTTGGTTGCATAACTTTAAATTATTCTACAAGCTAAAATAATTTTTTTTTTTTAAAATGAAAGCTAAGAGTGTTTAATTTTAGAAAAAAATAAACTATATGTAATTATTCCTAATAAGACTCCAACTGAATTTGCAATAAAATCTGCCCAATCACTATACCTTCCAACAGGTAAAACTCCTTGTAGAAACTCAGTAGAACTTGCTATAAAAAAAACTATGAATAAATTTTTCCAAGGAAAAAATTTATCACTAAAAGATTGTAGTCTCATCCACATGATTGACATAATAAAATAAATAGACAAATGTATAAGCTTATCCAACTCGAAAAGTTTAAATGCTGGAAGTGAAAGGTTGGGTATTGGAACTAATGAGATTATTACTATTAATAAAGTGTAAATCAATGTCACCCTTAAAAATAAAGGTTTATCCACCTATTAAATCTTTGTAAGATTCAGCAGTTAATAATTCATCTATTTCAGAAATATCTTTGATTTCCATTTTAATAATCCAGCCTTTTTCATAAGGATCATCATTAATTAGTTCCGGATTATCTTCTAAACCCTCATTCATTTCTGTTATTTTTCCTGAAAGAGGTAAAAAAAGGTCAGAAACTGTTTTTACAGCTTCCACAGATCCAAAAATCTCTTCTTTACTTAACTCATCTCCTAAAGACCCTATTTCAACATAAACAATATCTCCTAATTCGCCTTGGGCATAATCAGTAATTCCAATTATTGCATTATTTCCTTCGATTTTAACCCACTCGTGATCTTTAGTATATTTTAAATCAGACTTTATTTCCATTTTATAATTTTAATTTTTTGTAAATATAATTCTAAAAAATATTTTTTCATAAATATTAATCTCCAAAATTATATCTTAAAGTAATTCCAGACCTTATAGTTGTCATTGGAAATGCAGTTGATATAGCAAATTTTGAAAATAAATGATCATAAAAGAAAACAGCATTAAAACTCTTACTTAAGGCATAATCAGCAGATAACTTCAAAGACCAAAGGGTTTGTCCAGCAGTTACTTTATTATCTAAAATATTTAAATTTCTAATGATCGTAATATTGTCTCTAAAATTTACATCAGCCTTAATATTTAAATCTCCTTTAGAAACTGTTTGCCTGCCTCCTAAGTTATTTCTAAACTTTAAATCTTTAATTCTATAACCAAACCCTAATGAATAATCTGTTCCTGAAGTTTCAGTTAGCATGTTATTGTCTAAGCTTAATGATAGTGCTCTATCTTTTTTTAAAGCCACTACTACTCTTATTGAATTTTTCAATTCCATATCAATTTTCAATAAAGGGTTAAACTGTTCTACTAAATTAATATTAGTGAATAATATTTCGTTTAAAAAATTTCCAGAAGCATCTTTTAAAGATGGTGTATCTGGGTCATATTCAAGATTAGACTTAAAGCTGTTTAAAGTATAGCTAGAACGATAAGAATGTCCTATACTGAACCTTTTAAATCTGTCTTTAAAGAAATCTATATTAATCAATCCGCTATACTGTAAAGACCAATTTGGCAGTGGAGTGCTTCTGATTGCGCTTAATGAAATACTATTAGGATCTTTCCCTGAATAGGCAGAAATAAAAGCTGGAATCAAAACAGCTTGATTATTTTTTCCATAACCCAGTGGGAAACCAAATTCATCTATTTCTCCACTTGAATCCCCATTAATGGCAGCTAACCTACTGGCAATTATTAATCTATTTTTTTGAAATTCATCAAAAGTTAATGATTCATTTTCATTACTATTTTTAAAAGATGTTTTTATTAAAATAGTTGATATAGCAAAATTCCCAAATGAATTTGGAGATAATGAATTATACTGACTGTCTGTTACTATAAAGTTTTCTGAAAAATTTTCTGAATAAACTCTGTTAGCATTTATGTCAATTTTCAAATCCTTAATCCAACTTAATTCGGCAACTAAGTCAAACTTAGTATTGTGCACCTGAGTAAACTGTTCGTTGAAACTTGGGAAATTAGTTAACCATCCGTTTTTTGCAGCCTCAAATCTTATATCCGATTGGCTTCCAAAAACAAAGGCTAAGGATGGTCTTGAAGTTCCTAAAAACCCAAGAGACTGAGTATAGCCAGGTAAAACTTTTCCATTATTTTCTGCATAATTCACTTTGAGCCTAGTTAAACCAGTTGCAAGTCCAATAAATGAATTTAGAACTTTATCTTGAAATGTTTTAGGTTTCTTTTTCTTTTGTAAACCTAAATTTTTATAAAACTTAGACATATTAAAAGAGGTGTTTATAGTGTGCGTATTAGCATTTTGAATCGTATTAACATTGCCAAGAATATTTCCTAATTCGTCTTCAACTAAAGCCATAGCATCAGATCCTCTTTCCCAATTAAAATCCCCTGAGTAACTATAACTACTGGAAATGAAATTTATCAAAGGGAAAAATTTAAAAGGTAATTGATAACTTAATTGAAATGATTGATTATGTGAATTAGCCTCACCTGTGTTCCAAAATCCATCCCAAATGTCTAAATCTTTATTGACCACAACATTTCCCTCTGAATCATTTTGAAAGTAATTTTTAATAACACTATTATTTGAAGCTGAAAAATCTAATCTTAAAGAATTAGTTAAATTTTGACTTAAACTAAGACTCCAATCAAAAAGAAAATTTCTTTGTTGAATGTCAGGAAGAGCAATTTGTTTTGAAGCATCTGCACCTTCAATAAAAACATCTCTAAACCTTTGACTATTAAAGGTTCTATTAATATTTGCATTAAATGATATGCTTGACAATAAAGGGTTAATATTAAACTCCTTCAACCATTCTAAATACTTATTGTCAGAAATAAATTTTATTGATTCAAACGGAGCTATAACAAACGGATTAAACGTATAACTATACTGGGCACTAGTTCTAGCTGTTTTTCTGGTTAAGTTTTCTATTTCATAATCATGTTGCATCTCTTGATTATAACTGTACGAAAAATCGAAATTTTCAATATCATAAATCTTTTCTTTTTGATCATCAGATCTGTTTTTTTTCAAACCAATCAAGTTAATACTGTTGATTTTTCTGTAAGATATAGCCTGATTCCTTATTGAATCTTTTTGACTTTTTCTAGTGGCAGAGTTGAGTCGATCATTTAATTTAATGTCTTGGTAAAAAGGGTCGTATTCAGGTGTCGTAAACTCCTCTGAAATACTATATGACAAAGGAACTTGAACTTGCCATTTTTCTGGCAAAAGCTTTCCTAAATTAACACTTCCTATAAAACCATATTGTTTTTGTTCTTCTCTACTCCTTTGATTTGGAGTTTTATCAATTGAACCAAATCCAATAGTAGACATTTTTCCAGAAAGTGAAACATTAGCAAAATCAGCAATATTACCATCTAATGACCCTAGGGCGGACCACCCTCCTTTTCCGTCAATATCAGAAAGTCGTAATTCATTAAACCAAACCTCACCAGAAAGTAAATCTCCATTTTCAATAGATGGATTTTTGATTCCAATCATTAAATTTTTAATTGCTCCAATTGTTGGATTTCCCTTTATTGCAAATTTATATTTTTTGTCTCCTGGCAAACTTGAAATTGACGTAAATTCCTCTATAGCTTCAAGATCTTCGTTAAAATATAAAACTTCTGATAAGTTTGAATTATTAGAGATTGCTATTGATTTTAATCGAGTTAGTATGTCTAAAGAAAAATCAATTGAATTTGAATCAGGCTCCCAAACTTGATCAGCGCTATATCTATTTGAAGTATTTTGATTAAACTCTGTAGGCTTTAAAGGAACTTCAATTTGATAATAATTATCTGTAAAATCAGATCCTATTCTTAGAAAACCAACTAGTCTTTTATCAAATTCTTCTGTAGCTCCTTCACCTGGTAACTTAGTACTTTCTTCAAGTGACTCAGCATGTATATACATTTTTAAAGACTTATATTGTCTCATGTCAAAATTTAAATTCTTATATACTGCTCTTGAATCTTTTGGCTGAAGATCACTAAATTTTATACTCATTGATTGTTCATTCTGCCTGATAATAGTGCTATTAGAGTTTATCTCTTCTCTTTGCACTCCTGGTGGAAGAACATAGTTTATAGGCACTCTATTTTCATTCTCTAGAATATTTACAGACCCTATTTCGAATGATGTATTAGGGTACGTTATATTTTCTTTATTTAAATTCTTTGAATACCTTTTCCAGTCAGTTCTAACTAAATCTAATGTTCCAAATCTTAACGTTACGGGCTTAGTAAAATCTTTAAGAAAAATTCTCATAAAACGAATGGATCTTAAATTATCAATTCCGTTAATTGATTTAAAAAAAGGACTGTACTTACTGCTTTTATAAAATTGCTTAAAAACTGGTATTTTAAACAGAATCCATCGAGTAGTTTTAGATTGTCCATTTGGGAGCTCAACTTTTACATTTTCTCTTACATCACTAATAAATGGGTGATTTCCAACATCCATATTTTTTCTTATTGGCACGGTATATTCAAAATAACTATCAATAGTATTCATGGTATTATCTTGATTAACATCCTCTTTGTCAGGAACAGTAGTTGACCCTCTTTCATTACTATTTAAAGTAATCGGAGAGTTTCCTTGAGTTCCGTTATAATTTTTATATCTATCTAATATTCCTCCTTTAGCATTCAAATAATATTGATAATTATCTCCTGCAGGATCACTTTTATTACCATTGAAATATTTCTCTATTTCATCTTGATCATTCATCCCGTCATATCCTAAATCTTGAACTTTTCTATTATTAGCGTTTGAATCAAAAGCATAAACTAAAGATTGAGTTGCAGGTGAAACTCCCCAGCTAGAATTGTTTGTTAATTGTTGTGAGTTTAAAGTTGGAAGACCGTTTTCATATAACTTTTTACCATCTTTTAAAATATCTTCTGAAATACTTCCTAAATTAAATACTAATTCTCCTAAATTGTTCTGATCAGAACTGTTTTCTTCAAATGTATCTAAGAGCCAAAACTGTACGAATTCTACATTAGCTTGTTCAAAGTTTGTAGAATTGATTTCTCTTGTTATTCCCGCCCAATTTTTCTTTGGAGATAATGTAAAAGCACTATTTAAACTATTATTGTAAGGTCCTTTTTCTTCTGGATAATAACTAAGGTCAAATGTGTTTTGAATTCTAGATTGTCCTTCAATTAAATCTTGTTGAGGAAATATTTCTTCAATAAAAATTCTCCTAGTCTCGTTTTTTGACAATTCTTCATCATCTACTCCAACTGGTCTTTGTCTTGTATAAAAAATCGGATCTATATTATACCAGGCTAGTTTAGCTCTGTAATGACCAAGTTTTAAATCATTAACTCCAAAATCAGAACCGTTAACATTTGCTGGTACACTTGACAAATTCCAAGAAAAAGGATCTTTTATATTTATATTTGTTTCTGATCCTTCAAAATCGTCAACATAAACAGTTGCACTTTCTTCATAACCTGAATTTTTAGGAGTACCTGAGTGAAGGTAAGCAACTTCAGCTTTTAATGAAATATAAGATTGTGTTTCGGTTTTAATATTAGGAAGTCTATTAGCAAGTCTGGTTAAAAAGGGGACTTCCGCAGAGTATATCCCATTAAACCCTATCATTGTATTGTTAACGGGTTCAACACCATAGTTAGCCTTTTGGGTAATGGATCTTTCACTTAAATTCATTAACGAACCTCCAATAATAAAGTTGTCATTAAATTTGTGCTCAACATTAATTCCTGAAAACCTTTTCTTTTGTTGAGAATAAAAAGAATTACTCTCTGTTGAAATCTCTATAGGAGTATTTGAGTTTTTTAAAGTTTCATCAAGTATTTGAACTTTTCCAGCCTGGTAATTAACAGTGTAATCTGTTCCTTCTTGCAATAGTCTTCCCCCTGCAGTAACTTTTACAGAACCTCTTGGAACATTAAATTGTCCAATAGAAATTCCGCCAGCTTCTCCAGAAGTTTTATAAGATCCTTTAATTTGAAATTTATTTTTTTCTATATTTTCTTCAGCTCCTGTTTTAGATAAATCATAAACCTCTTTATAAACATATTTTTTCTGATTTAAATTATAAGTAGCTATATTATCATAATTCTCGCTAGAGGAATTAAGGTCTTTTAATTTTTCAAATAAATATTCACCAAAAGGCTCTACCGACGTAAAAATAATTAATCCATTACTTGAATCAATTGTAATATTTGGAACAAAATCAAAAAATCCATCACCTCCATTTTGGATGTCATTATTCATATTTAATTTATCAAAATTAAATAGAGAAAGTAAAGTTTTACCTTCCATTGAACGTGGCCATAATAATGGATCTACAGGTTCTATATAATTCAAAGGAGAGGGATTTGTGTAGAAAATGTTTAATTTGAAATCATTTTTATTAATTTGATAAGAACCAATAGAATAGATGTTTTTCATCATCAAATCCCATACAGGCTGTTTAATATTAGTTAAACTACTTTTCAATAACTTAACTAATAGACTGTTATTTGATATTTTAGGGTCATTATTTTGATTTGAAAGGCTAGTAGCGTCAACTCCATCATTAGCAAATTCTCCAACCTGATAAACCTCTCCACCCACAGTGTATTGATAAGCTACAGCTAATATTTCATCATTGTTAAGAGGTTGGTTTAGTGAAATATAGCCTAGTTTATTATGTATTTTATATTCATTTTTTTCTAATTTTCTAGCACTTTCTAAAACAGAATAATCATTTCCTTCTGAAACTAAATTAGAAATAGGGCCAAAACCATCTTTAACAGTAGAAATATCTCTAATGGCTGAATTTAAAAGTCCACTACCAATAGTCTCAGGATCTAGTTTATTAACGGAATTATCTGGATAAACATTTAAGCCTGGTTTAGTTATGAAATTCGAATAAAATTCATCTAATATAGTTTTTTCAGGGTTTGATTCTCCAAGATCTTGTAATCCTAAAATATTTCTAACGTTTTGAGTTTGATTAACCCTGTTAGTAACCCAAACCTCTGTTCTTGTAATATTAATTTGAGTGTTTAGATAGGGGGACGTTTTTAAAGTTTTACCATAATTATCTCTAAAATATTGACCTAGAAAAAAATGTCGATTTTCATCATAATCTAATGGAAATATTGAGAATTCCTCAAAACTTCCATCACCTTTTGTAGCTACTGTTTGAGACTGTGACCTCTGTTCAGATAAAACAGTAGTAACTTTAGTGTTTCCAAATTGTAATTCTGTTTTAAACCCAAATAAACTTTGTGCTCCAGAGATTAAAGATCCACTTAATGGCATACTAATGTTCCCTAATTCAATTTTTTGAATAATATCATCTTCTGAGGGAGTGAAATCCAGCTTTAATAAGTTTTGAAAATCAAAAGTAGATTGAGTATCGTAATTTGAACTAATAGTTAACCTTTCACCAATTTTTCCATTCATGCTTAAGCTAATTGCTTGATTAAAATCAAGACTTAAATTACTTTGATTTCTAGTAGATAAAGAAGGGTTTTCACTCTTTTGATATCTCGCTCCAATATCCATAGAAATCGATCCTTTAGGATCTAATTCAATTTCATCTCCGCCAAAAATAGTTTGAAAAAAATTAGAATTTACATACAAATCTGGAAGCAAGTTTTTTAACTTAGATTCCTCTGAGCCTTCCTCATCAAGCAGGCTTAACTTCTCTACAAAATAATTTTTAATATTTTCTTCCTTAATCAATTTCCTATATTGACTTGGAGTTAAAATTAAAGGAACTCCAACATCAATTTCACCAGCTTTGGTAGTATAAATATATCTATCAATTAAGGGGTCATATGTATATTTAGAAACAAAAAAAGAAGGAGGATTTAACTTAAATTTTCCTAAATAAACTGTATTTTCTATCGTATCTAAAGTAATTGCTTTCTGACCTATTATATTATTTGAAAAAAATATAATTATGAAAGAAGATGTAAGAAATATTTTTTTTTTTAAAGAAATACGATTCAATACTCTATAATTTATTTAAGGCACTCTTAATCAGTTCTTCAACAGACATTTCTGGTGAATTATTAAGAAGTGTTTCGATAACTTTATTAGTATTTTTTCTGCTATAACCTAACACCTCTAATGCAGATAACGCCTCATCTTTGTTTGTATTGCTCATAGTTCCAATAAAATTATCATTTTCCGAAATTGAACTCACTTTATCTTTCAACTCAATTATTACACGTTGTGCTGTTTTCAAACCAATCCCTTTTACAGATTGTATCAATGAAACATTTCCAGAAATTATAGCACTTTGTATTTCATCAGGACTAAGCGATGATAGCATTGTTCGTGCAATACTAGCTCCAATACCAGAAACTGAAATTAATTGTCTAAATAAATTTCTTTCTGTTTTTTCATAAAACCCAAATAACGTATTTGAGTCCTCCTTAACTTGCATATGAGTAAATAAAGTAATGCTTTCAGAATCTGTTAGCTTAGAAAAAGTATTTAATGAAATATGAACCATATAACCTACTCCATTACAATCTATAACCAGTTCTGTGGGTGATTTTTCAATCATCCTCCCTTTTAATTGTGTTATCATTTTTTAATTTTAGATTTTTTTTGAGCATCTACTACTGCTACTGCTGACATGTTTACCATTTCATCTACGCTTGCTCCCAATTGAATTACATGTACAGCTTTAGACATCCCCATCATTATTGGGCCTATCGACAATGCGTTATCTAATTCCTTTATAACTTTGTAGTTAGTATTGGCTGCATCTAAGTTTGGAAAAATCAATGTATTCACCTTTTTACCAGATAATTTAGAAAAAGAGAACTTGTTTTTAAACATTTCTTTGTTTAATGCAAAGTCTGATTGGACGGGTCCGTCTACATTAATTTCAGGGAAATTTCTATGTAAAAATTTTACAGCTTCATTCACTTTTAAAACCATTGGATGAGTTGAAGAACCAAAATTTGAATATGAAACCATCGCGATATTTGGCTCCAAACCAAACATTTTAACTGTCTCAGAAGTCATTTTCGCTATTATTGCTAAATCTTTTGCTGATGGATCAATATTAATTGAAGTGTCAGATAAAAAAATTGGGCCTTTACTAGTTATCATTAAATTAGTAGTAGCTACTTTATTTACTCCTGGAGCTCTTCCAATTACTTCAAGCATTGGCTTTACCGTTACTGGATAACTTCTAGAATATCCTGAAATTAAAGTATCCGCGTCTCCATTACTTAACATCATAGCGGCAAACAAATTTCTTTCTTTCATTTTATTAACCGCACTAAAATAAGTGACTCCTTTTCTTTTTCTCATTTCCCAATATTTTTTACCATATTTTTCTCTATTAGGAAGTTCTTCTTTAGATTTTGGATCTATTATTGGAAGGTCTGCGTCAAACTCTATTTCACTTTTCAACTCTTCTATTACTTCTTTATTTCCTAAAAGGATAGGAAATCCTATACCTTCTTCATGCACAATTTGAGCAGCCTTGAGGACATCTAGATGATCTGCTTCAGCGTAAATAATTCTTTTAGGTGAGTTTTTAGCTCTATTAGTTAAAACTCTAACTATTTTATTATCTCCGCCTAATCTGTTATGTAATTCTTCCTCATACTCTTTCCAACATTCTATAGGCTCAGTTGCTACGCCAGATTCCATAGCAGCTTTTGCTACTTCAGGTGGAATTTTAGTTATAAGTCTAGGGTCAAATGGTTTAGGAATAATATAATTTTTTCCAAAAGTTAGTTTGGTCTTATCATAAGCTATGTTAACAAATTCAGGGACTGTCTCTTTTGCCAATGAAGCCAAAGCTTTTACTGCGGCCATTTTCATTTGATCATTAATTTTAGTAGCCTTTACATCTAAAGCACCTCTAAAAATAAAAGGAAATCCAAGAACATTATTAACTTGGTTTGGATGGTCAGAACGACCAGTTGCCATTATAATATCATCTCGAGTTTTCATAGCTAAAGAATACTCAATTTCAGGATCTGGATTAGCCATTGCAAAAACAATAGGATTTTTTGCCATACTTAGTAACATTTTTGGAGTCACCATATTTGACTTAGACAAGCCTATAAAAACATCTGCATTTTTTAAAGCATCTTCTAAAGTGTTTATTTTTTTATTAGTAGCAAATTCCTTTTTTTCAGTTGTTAAATCTTTTCTGTTTGATCTAATAACTCCTTTACTATCAGTCATTATTATATTTTCTGGCTTTAAACCAAAAGCCTTGTACATTCTTGTACATGAAATTGCTGCTGCTCCAGCTCCACAAACTACTAATTGAACATTTTCTATTTTTTTTTCAATAAGTTCTAATGCATTTAATAAAGCGGCTGATGAAATTATAGCTGTACCATGCTGATCGTCATGCATGACAGGAATATCTAGTTCTTCAGAAAGTCTTCTTTCAATTTCAAAGGCTTCTGGAGCTTTAATATCTTCCAAGTTTATTCCTCCAAAAGTTGGTGAAATGTTCTTAACTGTTTCTATAAATTTTTCTGTATCCTTCGTGTCAATTTCGATATCAAAAACATCTATACCTGCAAAAATTTTGAAAAGTAATGCTTTTCCTTCCATAACAGGTTTAGAAGCTTCTGGCCCTATATCTCCTAAACCAAGTACAGCAGTTCCATTTGTAATTACTGCTACCAAATTTCCTTTAGATGTATATTTATATACATTTTTTTTGTCTTTCTCTATTTCTAAACAAGGATACGCTACGCCAGGTGAATAAGCTAAAGACAAGTCTCTTTGTGTATTGTAACTTTTAGTTGGTAATACTTCTATTTTACCAGGGCTGGGTTTAGCATGATAAACTAACGCATCTCTTCTATAATTTTTATTTTTCATTTTATTAAAGTGACTAGTTAATCTTTTTTACTCTATAAATTTATAAAAAGCATTTTCAATAACATAGTAAATAGCTGGTATTAAAAATTTAAAACAAACAATAATAATAAAATGGTATATGTATTTATCTATAATTTATATTTGCATTATTCAAAAATATTAATTAGAAAGTATATTGAAAAACTTCATTTTAATTATTTCGTGTTTTTTATTTGCTTTTGGGCTGAATGCTCAGTTAAGTAAAGTTCACTACATTCCTCCACTAACAGCTAATGATGACCCTGGAGATCAATGGATGTATATTTCAACACCTAGCATTACACCTATTAAGTATGAAGTTAAAATTGGTGGTGTTCTAGGGGCTACAAACGATTCTGGAACTGTATTCGCCAGTGGAGAAGTAGATAAAAATAATCCTATTGCTATTGAACTGGCTCAAAACCCTGGAGATAATAACGGATGGTGGAGTACTCTATTTATAGAGCAATCTGAAACAGAACAAATTTTAAATAAAGGATTTATAGTTGAAGCGGAATCAGAAGTATATATTTCGGTAAGAGTAAATTCTAGAGTAAATTCTGACGGAGAGCAATATCAGGCAGGAGCTATTGTTAGTAAAGGTATATCAGGGCTGGGTACAAGGTTTAGAGCAGGGATGTTTCAAAATCAAAATACAGGACATATTGGTTTTATATCTGTTATGGCTTCTGAAGATTTAACAAAAGTAAGTTTTACTTTTACCAAAACAGTTGAAACAATTAGCGGTCCTAAAATAATTGATCTTCCTTTAATTATTGACTTAAACAAAGGAGAAAGTTATGTTTTAGCTAGTAGAGGTACTGGGATTGGTGAGGCCTTTTCAGGAAATGAACTTATTGGAACACTAGTGAGTTCTACCAAACCTATAGCGGTTAATACAGGTTCAGCTAGTGGAAGTTTTGCAATAGAGACAGGAGGTCAAGATTATGGAATGGATCAAATTGTAGGTTCTGATTTAGTTGGGTCTGAATATGTTTTTATAAGAGGAAACGGTAATGATGGTTGGGAAAATATACTAATTATCGCTGATCAAAATAATACTGAAATATTAGTTAACGGCGGAACTTACGGAACTCTTGCCAAAGCAGGAGATTATTTTATAATTGAGGGAAACCAATTCAGTTCTCAAAGTGCAGGTGGAAATATGTATGTCAGTTCAGCTAATCTTGATCATAAGCTATTTGCTTTTCAAGGTACTGGAAGTGTATATGAGGATTTACCAAGTGCTGCAGCTGCTAACCAAGGAATGTTTTTTGTTCCTCCGTTAAACTGTTCGTCAAAAGGTGATGTGGATAATATTGCATTTATAGACAAAATTGGAAATAAAACCTTTGAAGGAGCCGTCTCTTTTATAACAAGAAAAAATGCAGCCATTTTAATTAACGGAAATTCTATTGAAAATTTCAGTGAAGTTACTGGTCCTTTAGAAGTTTCGGGGAATGAAAACTACGTTACTTATATGGTTAAAGAATTAACTGGAAATATTGCCGTAACAGGAAGTGATGAATTATACGTTGCTTATTTTAATTACAGTGGAGCAGCAACAACTGGAGGGTTTTACTCTGGATTTGCAAGTCCACCAGAAGTGATTTATGATGTAGAACTTGAAGTCCTAGGTTCATGTATAAAACAAGACGGAGAATCTAATATTATATTAACGGCATCTAAAATTGAGAATTTTGATAGTATTAGATGGCTAATTGAAGATGAATTTGGAAATTTTGTAAATACAGGAAATACTGATTTAATTTTCAAACCTACAATAGCTGGAGCTTATAAGTTAGAAGGGGTGCTAGAATGTTCCAATCTTAATTTTCTGTCAAATAAAATTGTAATTAGTATTTGTCCATCAGATACTGATCAAGATGGAATTATCGATAATATTGATATAGACAATGATAATGATGGAATTAGTAATAATATTGAATCCTTTGGGAATGCTTCAATTGATTTAACAAATGAAGAAAACCCAACTATTAAATTTGAAAGAGATGAATCTGTCAACAACTCAATTTTAGAAAACGGAGGAATTATATCTAGTATTCCAGCTAACATTAACACTTTTGAAGGTGGTGAAAATGGAGTGTTTAAATCAACTGTCTTAGCTGGGACTGATGTTCAATTAAAATATACTCTTTCTTTTAAAGAAAACTTAAATATTCTATTTTCTGACAACCCAGCAGAAAATGAAGGTAATAATGAAGATGTTTTTACAATTAAGGTTTATCCAATTTCTCAAAATATTACGCTTTTAGATCCAAATGATAACCTTTTGGTAGACACTAATTTTGATGAGAATTTTGAACCAGGGGTGCTTAATCATACTGCTAATGAAATTATTTTTAAACAAAACACTAACGCAAGTAGTTCTATTAATTATGAATTTCTTGCAAATGAGATAACAGGAATTTCGATAACTCAAAAAAGAACTAACACAACAACTAATGGGGTGTTTAGTGGAGTAATTTCTATTCAGAACTACTCTATTGACACTGATAATGATAAGGTAAATGATTATTTAGATCTGGATAGTGATGGTGATGGGTGTAACGATGTCATTGAAGCTGGATTTATTGATGAAGATGGGGATGGAATAGTCGGAACTGGAACTCCCACTTTTGATAATAGTGGCGTTAGTGATAAAGGTGGAATAACAGGTCATGATTATGAAATCATCCCATTAAAAGATGAAAATGGTGTTTATTTTTTTCAAAAAGTAAGTTCTCCAGTATTAATTAATTCTTTACCTGTTTCTGAAACTGCCTGTCAAGTTGGAATTAGCGCTAGTTTTAGTGTAGGAATAGAAACCTTAGATAATCCAGCTTTTAATTGGCAGATTTATAATTCTGAATCTAAAAATTATGAGCCTTGGGATAACTTAAATGAAAATGAAAGTTATACTGGGGTCAAAACAGCCAATTTAAATATTAATAATATTAATATTGATATGAACGGAAATAAATATAGAGTGCTAGTTAGTTCTGATCAATATTTATGTCCTTCATTAAGTGATGAGGTTGTATTAACAGTCTTTGAAAAACTACCTATTGCAAACGAAGTTAGTGCCATTATTAAGTGTGACGACGATTCAGCTGGAGACGATAAAGATGGAATCATTTCTAGTTTTGATCTGAATTTCCAAACAGCCACTATTCTTGGTAGCCAAAGTGCTGATGATTTTACTGTTACCTATCACCTAAGTCAAGTGGATGCTGATGAT
>Ga0209482_1000669_pt1 | contig 28225 bp, 29 predicted proteins | sample CoawatmetaG10DNA_FD_187512 | JGI IMG/M metagenome (GOLD analysis project Ga0209482, IMG submission 187512) | Marine microbial communities from the West Antarctic Peninsula - Coastal water metaG104-DNA (SPAdes) (version 2) | ecosystem: Environmental > Aquatic > Marine > Coastal ...
ACGTCATGTCCTGCTCTATCGCCTACGTAAGTAATAAGCTGTTCATACTGTTTAATTCCATCAAGCTTACTTGGTACTAATTCATCTAAGATGCTGCAGATAGTTTTAACCACTTCAATATTTTGTAATTCATTGTGTCCGCCAATATTGTATGTTTCACCAATCTTTCCAGTTAGTACTACATGGAGCAGTGCTCTTGCATGATCATCGACATAGAGCCAGTCGCGTATTTGTTTACCATTGCCATAGATTGGCAAATCTTTGCCTTCCAAAGCATTAAGAATAATAAGAGGTATTAGCTTCTCAGGGAAATGGTAAGGGCCATAATTATTTGAGCAGTTTGTTATTAGGGTTGGGAGTTTAAAGGTGCGCTGCCACGCACGCACTAGATGATCTGAGCTTGCTTTAGCTGCAGAGTAAGGGGAGCTAGGCGCATAAGGCGTATCTTCAGTAAATAGATCATTCGTTCCCTTTAAATCACCATATACCTCATCAGTGGATACATGATGGAATCTAAAGTTATCTTTCTTATCACTATCTAGATTAGACCAATAATCTCTAGCCTCCTCTAATAGAACGTAAGTGCCAACAATATTGGTTTGAATAAATTCACCAGGGCCATCAATCGATCTATCTACATGTGACTCAGCAGCCAGATGCATCACAATGTCTGGTTGGTGTTCATTAAACACTCGTTTGATCTCATTAGCATCACAGATGTCTACTTGCTCGAATGTGTATCTTGAATCACTTTCAATTAAAGTTAAAGATTCTAAGTTGCCTGCATAGGTTAGCTTATCAACATTAATAACGCTATGATCTGTGTTATTAATAATATGACGAATAACAGCAGACCCAATGAAGCCTGCGCCGCCTGTGATGAGTAGTTTTTTTGAGGTCATTGTTATTTCTTTAGTATTGTCATACAAGTATTAAGAGAAGATTTCCAATTAAATATTTTTATATTAAAAATTTCGACTATTTTATCCTTGTTCATTAAGGTGTTTCTCGGCCTTTTAACAGGCGTTGGATATTGTTGCGATTTAACAGGATTCACTTCACATCCTATCTTTTCTATTTTAAAGATTTCTTTAGCAAACTCATACCAACTTATCTCACCCTCATTTGAGTAATTATAAATCTGCGTTGTTTGAGCTACATCTCTAAATTTATTATGCCTTATAATTTCTAATATTGCATCTGCTAAATCAGTCGCATAAGTAGGAAAGCCCATTTGATCACTGACCACCCTTAACTCATCTCGCTTTGTACCATGTCTTAGCATGGTTTTAACAAAGTAATTGCCGTACTCAGAATAAAGCCATCTGGTTCTAATGATGATAGCATTGATTGGCATTAATGCTTGCAGTGCTTTTCTCCAGCGAGCTTGGTTCTGCCATAGACGTTGATTGGATCGGGCGTATCTGTTTCTATGTATGGCTTGTCACTTTCCCCGTCAAAGACATAGTCCGTAGAGATGTGTATTAGCCTTGCCCGCTGATTGCTCGCAATGCTTGCAAGTTGTTTTATTGTTAGATGGTTAATCTGGTTTGCTAACTCTGCCTCTTGCTCTGCTTTATCAACTTGCTTGTAGGCTGCGCAGTTAATGATAATATCAAACTTGTTATTATCAAAGTAGTGACTGATACTGCTCTCACTACTTAAGTCTAGCTCTTCTCTAGCAACAAAGATAAAATCATTAGGGTGTTGATTGTTGCCTATTTTGGTATCAGTATTAACTATATTTTGAATAGATCTGCCTAATTGGCTATTCTTGCCAGTAACGAGTATTCTCATGACTATCAGCTAATCAAATAAATCTTTGGCATTGGCTAAAGATGGGTGGACCCTGTCTTTGTCTGAGAGTTGCAGCTCCTCTGCTGATGATTGCCAATCAATTTTAAGCTGTTCATCATCAAAAGCAATGCCCCGATCATGCTCAGGTGCATAGTAATTATCGACCTTATAGGCAAAGGAGGCGTTATCACTTAATACAACAAAGCCATTGGCAAAGCCGTGCGGTACAAAGAGCTGATGCTTGTTCTGTGCGGTTAGCTCTAAAGACACATGCTGGCCAAAGGTGGAGCTAGACTTGCGTATATCAACAGCTACACCCAAGACACTACCTTTAATTACTCTGACCAGTTTTGCTTGGGTGTATGGTGGTAGTTGATAATGCAACCCCCTAAGCACGCCTTTAGTGGATCTGGATTCATTATCCTGTACAAAGTTAACTTTGTATCCGATAGCCTTTTCAAGTAGATCTTGTCTAAAGGTTTCTATAAAGTAGCCCCTGTCATCAATATGAATACTGGGCTCAATGAGTATTAAATCTTTAATTGACTGAGGGGTAAACTTCAATTGACTTCCTCCGCACGTCTAAGTAAGTATTGCCCGTATTGATTTTTAGCTAAGGGTTCGGCTAGCTCTATGAGCTCTTCTTTATTAATATAGCCTTTCTCAAAGGCAATCTCTTCGATGCATGCTACTTTTAAGCCCTGTCTTCTCTCGATGGTTTCAATAAAGGTTGAGGCCTCTAATAGGCTCTCGTGTGTTCCAGTATCAAGCCAGGCATAGCCCCTACCCATAAGCTTAACACTTAGGCGCTCTTCACTCAGATACATTTGATTAAGCGTGGTAATCTCTAACTCACCCCTATCAGATGGGACAACTTCACAAGCCTTCTTAACGACATCATTAGGATAAAAGTAAAGGCCGGTTACTGCGTAGTTACTTTTAGGGACCTCTGGCTTCTCTTCAATGCTAAGCGCTTTGCCGGCGGCATCAAAATCAACCACCCCATAGCGCTCAGGATCATTCACGTGATAACCGAACACGGTTGCCATGTTTTTATTTTTAGCGTTACTCACAGCGTTAGCCAACATATCAGTCATACCATGACCATAATAGATATTATCGCCTAGTATTAAACAGGCATCGTCATCACCAATAAAACTATTACCTAAGATAAAGGCTTGAGCCAAGCCGTCAGGAGAGGGCTGCGCGATGTATTCAAACTTCATGCCAATATCAGAGCCATCACCAAGGAGTTTTTCAAAACTTTGCAGGTCATCAGGGGTAGAGATAATAAGCACCTCTTTGATGCCAGCTAGCATTAGAATCGACAATGGGTAATAAATCATTGGTTTATCATAAATAGGCATGAGTTGCTTAGATACGCCCTTAGTCAAAGGATACAGGCGTGTACCAGAGCCGCCAGCCAAGATAATTCCTTTCATTTTAGATTTGTTTGTTCTACTCATTATTTATCCAATAGTCTTTAATCCATGGAGATGGCTGAATATGCCGATACCATTTTCCACTATGCCCAGTAATAGCCTCAGGTGGATTTGGCAAACCATGGAACAGGATAATTTTAGCCCCAAAAGGTATTGAAGGGGCAACGAACCAAGATTTAAGCCAGGAAGGGCAGCATTTATATTTAAAGCTCGGGACCCAGTCTTCTGGCCAAAACTCTAGTTTACCTAGTTTATCAATTTCGCGTGACAGATAGGCCTGCTCATGGCGCACCTCATTTTTTACTTGTTCAGAGTTCATCTCAAAGTAGTCCAGTATGCGCGCGTATTTTCCAATTTCAAATCGAAATACTGAGGAGTTTCCCTCTCTTTTCTGTGAATTCTTTTTGTCGTGTGCAATTAAAAAATCACCGGGCTGACTAAAGAATTCATCTAGGCTGCCAACAATTACGACGTCCAAGTCAAGAAAAAGTGTTGGCCCAGCAAGTCCGCCAAAGTTTTTTTTAAATACAGTCAGCTTCCTCCAGCCGCGCTCGGGTGACCCGGCTGGAAGCTCAAGCTCTGGGAGTTCTTGTATCTCTACCTCGGGCCTGATACCGGTACTATTTTCAGTGAAGCAGACAAATCTGAACTTGGAGTCCATATTTCGAGACACCATTGCATAGAGGCGGTTTACGTAGTCTACTGGGAACTTGTCTCCCCATTTCATACAAATAATATTCATAGCTTGATTGGGACTAAGAGCCCTACACTGCAGGAGAAGTTATTAATAGTACAATTTTCAGTAATAGTGGAGAGTAAATTTTTTATATAAGGGTCGATAATCCTATTCATCTGTTTGTATTAATAATGTTGTTTAATTATAGAGCATCATTAATTAAGCATCCATCAAAAAACACAAAAAAACAAAATGATTACGACTCGATACAAGAAAAAAATGGTTAAGATTTTAGGTGTTAATCGACTTATTTTTGGTTCAAGTGCTCTTTAGGGAGGTTTGGTAGTTATGAGTGCCACCATGCTTATAGTTAAAGTTTGTTCAGTGATTGAACACTAACCAAAGTTATGATAAAATAAACATTTAAAAAAGACCTATATTGTGCAATTTTTCTTGTGTGATATAGTGCGGTAGCTTGCCTGTTGTTTAATTTTTTAATTTCTTGTGTCTAATGAATTATAAAGATATACGCCTTGATCTGCTTCGTAAGTTAGAATCAAACCCTCAGTGCACCCAAAGAGAGATCTCCCAAGAAATGGGGATTAGCCTGGGTAAGGTAAACTACTGCATCCAAAAACTGACTGAGAAGGGATGGGTAATGCTAACAAACTTCAGTCGTAGCTCAAATAAATTGGGCTATATGTATCTTCTCACTCCCAAAGGAATAGAGCAGAAGGCAAGACTCACCACCTCATTTTTAAAAATAAAGTTGGAGGATTTTGAGGTACTAAAAAACGAAATCGCTCAGCTAGAACTTGACTCAAATAAAAATGGCTAATGAGTGACTAATTTTGTTCAATTATTATAAAGCCTGTTATTATTTAACATTATGACTAAAAATATTAATATAAAACTACTTGACTGTACATTACGAGACGGTGGATATTACAACAACTGGGATTTCTCTCCAGAGCTTATTAAAGATTATTTAGAAGCCATGGTATCAATTCAGGCTAATTATGTTGAAATTGGGTTTCGCTTTATAACTAACAATGATTTCAAAGGTGGATGCGCCTTTAGTACTGATAGCTATATTGATAGTCTAGATATACCGCACGCACTTAAACATAAGATTGGTGTCATGATTAATGGGTCGGATATTCTATCTCAAGGTAGCTCTAAAAGTGATATATATAAAGTATTAGAAACATTATTCGTACCAAAAAAACACTCTCCGGTTAGTTTGGTTCGTATTGCATGTCACCTACATGAATTTGAATATTGCTTATCAGCCGTAATTTGGTTAAAAGACCAAGGCTATAAAGTTGGATTTAACTTGATGCAAATTCATAATGCAAATGAAGAAGAAATAGCCAAGCTATTAAAACTAGCTAATAAATACCCTATTGACGTTCTATATTTTGCTGATAGCATGGGCAGTCTCAATGCTCAACAAATTACCACTATTGTCAATAGATTCAAAAATACTTGGAGTGGCGCAATAGGGATACACGCGCATGACAGTATGGGCAATGCTGTAAACAACAGTATGCAAGCTTTGAGTGATGGAGTAAGTTGGGTTGATTGCACTGTAACTGGAATGGGTAGAGGTCCTGGTAATGCGCAGACTGAATACCTTGCTATTGAGCTAGATAGTTACCGAAAACTTAATACCAGCAAAACTAAACTACTTAAACTAATTCGTAATCACTTTGTGCCACTAAAAGAACAATATGGCTGGGGAATTAATCCATATTATTATTTAGCTGGAAAACATAATATCCATCCGACTTATATACAAAAGATGATTACTGACAAGCGTTACAACGAAGAGGATATTGTGTCAGTTATTGATTATCTTAAAGAACAAGGTGGTAATAAATTTAATCCAGATTTACTGGAAACTGCTCGACATTTTTACTCAGATGAGACAAATAGTACGTGGGAGCCAAAGAATGTCATTAAAAAGAAGAATGTACTGATTATTGGCGCAGGGCCTGCTACTGTTAGACACTGCAAGGCAATTGAAACCTATGTAAAAAAACACAACCCATTTGTTATTGCACTAAACACTCAAAAAAGCATTGCAGAAGACCTTATCAATGCAAGGGCAGCTTGTCACCCGGTTAGAGTGCTTGCTGACTGCAACGAATACTTGAGTTTGCCTCAACCGTTAATTGTGCCTGCCTCCATGCTACCAAACAATGTTAAGCAAAAGTTTAAGCAAAAAAAGCTATTTGACTTTGATATTACTATTGATGAAAATGATTTTGTGTTTAATACTAGCAACTGCACTTTACCAAACCTATTAGTATTAAGTTATGCACTGGCCATCGCCACAAGTGGTAAGGCTAAACAAATATTATTGGCAGGATTTGATGGTTATGGAGCAGATGATCCAAGGCGCAAAGAAATTGATCATGTGTTCAATTTATATCAAAAAGCAAAGGGTTCTATTGATTTTTTCTCAATTACCGAAACTCGTTATGAAATTCCAATCAAATCAATCTATGGAATGAAGTAATGAAAAGCGTTGTTGTTATTCCCGCAAGATACAAATCTAGTCGATTTCCAGGAAAACCTTTAGTTAATTTATTGGGTAAGCCAATGATACTATGGGTATCAGAGTTAAGTGCACAAGCGGTTGGCAAGGAGAATGTTTATATAGCTACAGATGATGAACGAATATGTGAAGTAGTCACTGCTGCTGGCTTTAATGTCATTATGACTAGTGAGCATTGTTTTACAGGAACAGATAGACTCGCTGAAGCTGCTACTAAAATCTCTGCAGATATTTATATTAATGTTCAAGGCGATGAACCCCTAGTCAATCCAAAAGATATTATTAACATCATTAAAACAAAAAAACTACATTTACATGAAATTATTAATGGTTACTGTCCCATTTTTAGTAATGAAGATCACAACAATGCAAACATCCCTAAGGTTATATTTACTGAAGAAAATAGCTTGGTGTACATGTCCAGGCAAGCAATCCCAGGCTTCAAAGATAAAGCTCACGCCCCTCGCCAATATTACAAACAAGTGTGTATTTATGCCTTTACAGCGGATGAACTAAAAAGTTATGCTGACTATGGTAGAAAGAGCACTCTAGAAGCGTCAGAGGATATTGAAATTCTTCGTTTCTTAGAGTGGGGTAAAAAAATTAGAATGGTAGAAACAAATCCGGGTAGTTTGGCAGTTGATGCTCAGGAAGATGTTGCCAAGGTAGAGCAAGGATTGAGAAATCTACACAATGTCTAAAATAGACTTATCTCAATATCAAACTTTAATCTTTGATTGTGATGGGGTTATTCTCAATTCTAATAAGATTAAGACGCAAGCATTTTATGATGTTGCTAAAGTATACGGCCATAAGCCTGCGCAAGCGCTAAAAAACTACCATATCTTAAATGGTGGTATATCACGCTATCAAAAGTTTGAATATTTACTTATAAACATCTTACAAAAGTCACTGGAAACACAAGAGCTTAATAATCTTTTATCCAGTTTTTCCAAAGAAGTGAAGAAGGCTTTGTTAATTTGTGAAGTGGCAAAAAATATTAAAGAACTTAGAAGTAAAACTAAAAACTCAAAATGGTTAGTTGTCTCTGGAGGAGACCAGGACGAGCTTAGAGAAGTCTTTAAAAAAAGAAAGCTAGATAGCTATTTTGATGGCGGCATATTTGGCAGTCCAGATGATAAAGATAGAATCTTAAAGAATGAAAAGAATAAGTGCAATATTACTGGAAAAAGTCTTTTTTTGGGTGATAGTATGTATGATTATCAGGCAGCAACAGCCGCACAGATAGACTTTATTTTTTTAAATAAGTGGACAGAGGTAAAAGACTGGAAAGATAAATTCTCTAATAATGCATACTTAGACTTGTCAGAGTTGATCAAACAGTGATTTAAATATGTGGAAACTTTTTTAAAAAAATACAACAAAATTAACGCCTTAACATCAAGGACTATTTAAAAAAATCATGATAAAAAAACTTCTGATCACATGCGGATCGAGTTTCATAGGCTCTGCTGTTATTCGTCATATTACTAATAACACTGAACATAGTGAGAGCAATATTAGCCATTATTTAGCACTGAAATGTTAGGAAATTTAGTTGAAGATTTTGAGTTTCCAAATGGTAAAGTATGGAGATAGGATGAAATACTGTCGAAGAGCCTTTACTGGATATGGTACTTATTAATGAGCTTAAATAGCACAAACAGTTTTAATTACTATAACAATGTAGAAAGCTTCTACGAAGCTCATTCCGATAATCTTTCTATTCTAGAAGAAAGAATGTCTAGTGATTTTAATATTTCGAACAATATATTTAAAGACGCTATTAAGCGCGCTTTATCCGAGATCTTAGAAAGTGGGCCAAAGAGCTTTTTGCGGACAAAGAGAGTCCCATTTAAATACAAAGTTCTTTATTATGTTGTGATGATATTCTTTTTATTGAATGTTTTTTTTGGAAAAAAGACAAAAAATCCAATATCGAAAAAAGTTGTTTTTGATATGTGGAATATCAATGGATATAATTATTTTTACAAGCCACTTTTGAGCCTATTGGAAAAAGATGATGTGTTGCTGTTTATAACAGGCTCCCACAATTCTTTTAAGAAGATTGACTTTGATGCTATCAAGGTGCAATCTAGCAAATACTTGTATGATTCTCATATAAGTAAAAATATCTTTAAGACGCAGTTTTTATCTTTTGGTTTTTACAATAATCTATCAAAACAGCTTAATGTTAATGTTATTCACATAGTTTTAAATATATTTAAAACTATTGCCATGTATAACACTCATGCAAAACAAATTAATTGTAGTGCATTATTTAGTGCGGGTGACAATTATTATAATTCTTTGAGATACGACATTTATAACAAAAATGGCATCCAGAATATCGTTCTACTCCAAAATGGATTGCGATCAGGAGAATGGGCCAATGATTCAGTTGATTTATATACCTATTGTGATTATTATTTTGGATTTGGTGCTGAGCAGATCAGCATCCAAAAAGGTATGGTGTGTGCCAATAAAATACCTATAGGCTCTATCAAGTTAGATTTAATGTTAAATCGGTATCAAAAATACCATAAAAAAGAAAATTTCGATATAGTATTTTTAGCTCAGTATGAGGAAAATGATACCCCTTATTTTAAAGTTAAAACCCATGAAAAAATAATCGATAATCTGTGTTCCTTTAAAAAAAATCATCCTAATTTAAGTGTGTTCTATAGTGATAAGAAAAGAAACTATAAAAGTATTAAATACAACTCAATGATAGATAGGATTAAGTTAAGTGGCATTGTATGCTCCTCAAATAATATAGATAATTCATATGAGGCAATATTATGCTCTGAAGTTGTATTATTTTATAGAACAACAATTGGCCTTGAGGCATTGGCCATGGATAAGATGGTTTTAAATTTGAATTATGACAAGGATATGATACCCATGTCCCCAAAAGATGGTTGCTCGGTCACAAGTTCAAGTTATAACGAATTTGAAAATAGAGTGCTGACTTTATTAAAGGTCAGTAAAGGTGGCTTTGGATATGACAATAAAAAATTGACCTATAGTTATATGAACAATTCAAGCTATAATAATTTACCAAAAGATATATTGGATATTGTGCTTGGTGGGTATGCATCATAAGTACACAAATTTTAATTGACTAACCGTCGATGCCAGTCATGTTATAGGATATCTCAAACACTGTCTTGCTGATTAAACTTAGTTGCGTACTAACTGAAGCGGATGTAGGTTTAAAAATTATGCCCAAGACCGTCATCCATGTTAAATATTCAGGTTTTATAACTTGTATGGGCATATTTCGATATTGTGCCTCTAAAGGTATCTTGACCCATAAAAAATTATAAAAAGGACAGAGAAAGCATGAAAGTAGTATTGTTAGCGGGTGGATTTGGAACAAGGCTTAGTGAAGAAACGAATGTTAGACCTAAACCGATGGTAGAGATAGGAGGAAAACCTATTTTATGGCATATTATGAAAATATATTCAAGCTATGGATTCAATGAATTTGTTGTATTGCTTGGTTATAAGGGATACCATATTAAAGAATATTTTACTAACTACTTCCTACATCAGTCTGATTTAACTGTAGACCTTAAGGATAATAGTATGGAGGTGCACAATAACCATAGCGAGCCATGGAAAGTTACGTTGCTTGACACGGGTTTACATACTATGACTGGTGGCCGAATAAAAAAAGCTCAAGACTTCGTAGGTGAAGAACCTTTTATGATGACTTATGGCGATGGTGTTTCCAATATTAATATCAATGAACTAATAAAGTTTCACAAAACTCATGGCCAGGCTGTAACCATGTCCTCTGTGCAGCCTGATGGTAGATTTGGAGCTTTAAATATAAATAATGAAAATAGAATAAAGGAATTTAGGGAGAAGCCAAAAGGTGATGGAAATTGGATAAATGCAGGATTCTTTGTATGTAATTCAGAGGTATTTGATTATATTGATTCAGACGAAGGCGTGGTGTTTGAGGAGGCACCATTACAAAGATTGGCCCAGGATGGGAAACTCTATACGTATAAGCACACTGGATTTTGGAAGCCGATGGATAGCTTAAAAGACAAGAGTGATTTAAATAAATTATGGAATGATGGAGAGGCTCCTTGGAAGGTGTGGTGAATGTTTAATAATACTTATAAAAATAAGAAAGTTTTAGTGACAGGCCATACTGGCTTTAAAGGGAGTTGGCTCACTGCCTGGCTTCTAAAGCTTGAGGCGAATGTTATTGGTATTTCAAAAGATATACCTACGCATCCATCTATGTATGAGGAGCTGAATTTAGAAAAAAAAATTAAACATTACCAAGAGGACGTAAGAAACCTTTCGAAAGTGAGTAAGATTATATTTGATGAGAAACCAGATTTCTTATTCCACCTTGCAGCTCAATCTATTGTTTCTGTTTCATATGAAAACCCGATTGAAACAATATCATCAAATTTAATAGGTACTACAAATATTCTTGAAGCACTAAGAATATCAAATCATAAGTGTACATCAATTATTATTACAAGTGATAAGGCATATGAGAACGAAGAGCAAGTTTGGGGGTATAAGGAAGATGACAAGATGGGCGGAAAGGATATCTATAGTGGCAGTAAAGGTGCTGCAGAGCTGATTATCAAAGCATACTTTTATTCTTTTTTTAAAAACAAAGAGTCAAATATTAAGCTTGCAATTGGGAGAGCCGGTAACGTGATAGGTGGTGGTGATTGGGCAAAAGACAGAATAGTTGTTGACTGCATGAAGTCTTGGAGTAGTAAGAAAGTTGTAGAGATACGAAGTCCTGACGCCACAAGGCCATGGCAGCATGTTCTTGAGCCTTTGAGTGGATATTTAAACCTTGGCCAAGTATTACATAAAGATAATAGCTTGCATGGTGAGGGCTTTAATTTTGGCCCAAGAGCTGAGCAAAATCAAAATGTAAGACAATTAGTTGAAGATTTAAGTCGTTATTGGCACTTTAAAAATGAAAATGAGGCATTTTCAGTAACTGATAATATACCTTTTCATGAAGCTGGCCTTTTAAAATTGAATTGTGATAAAGCTATGTTTTATTTTAAATGGCAGGCCAGCATGAATTACAAAGATACGATAAGAATTACTAGTGAGTGGTATTACAGTTTTTATAATAATGAAAAAAATATTTTTGATAAGACACTCCAGCAAATATCTGAATATGAGAGTATTGCTAAACAAAAAGGCCTAATGTGGACGGAGTAATATTGACCCCTTTAAAGAAAGTTACTAATAAAAAAGGTGACGTTTTACATGTTATCAAGAAAAATGATAATGGCTTTGAGGGGTTTGGAGAAGCATATTTTTCTTCTATTAATCAAGGGGGTATCAAAGGATGGAAAAAACATAGTCAAATGACTCTTAATATTGTTGTCCCAGTTGGAGCAATAAAATTCGTAGTTTACAATGATTATGATGAAGAGTTCTTTAGTGTTGTTTTGTCACAAAAAAATTATCAACGATTGACAATAAAATCTGGATATTGGGTTGCATTTAAAGGAATAGATCAAAATAATATTCTATTGAATGTTGCTAATATTGAGCATGATCCAGATGAAGCAGTTAATATTGAATTGCATAAGATTAAGCATGAGTGGTAAGGAAAAGCTTCTAATTACAGGCGGTCTAGGTAATATTGGCTCTTGGCTAAGTGAGTATTTTAGCTCTAGATATGATGTGTATATATTATCAAAAAATGTAAAAAATTTATTAAGTTGTGATTGCACGATATTGCAGGCAGATATTACAAATTTAGATGATCTAAAATTAAAACTTAATGTCGAATTTGACTATTGTATTCATGCCGCTAGTTATAATGAATTTTTCCATGAAAACTACGTTAAAAAAGCTTTAGAAGTTAATACGCTTGGCACTAGAAATTTGATAGAAACTTTAAAAGACACAAGCATAAAGAACTTCATATATCTTAGCACTTTTCATGTCTATGGCGCTAGAAATGGAACAATAACTGAAAACACTGCTTTAAGCCCACAGAATGACTATGCGTCTACACATCTATTTGCAGAGTATTTTTTAAAGCAATTTTTTTATACACATAATTTTCAATCAGTAATTTTCAGACTTACAAATAGTTATGGCGCCCCAAAAAGTATTATTAGCACTAAATGGTATCTAGTACTAAATGATTTAGTAAAATCTGCATACGAGAATCAATTAATCATTTTAAAAGGCAATGGAAAAGCTGTTCGCGATTTAATATGGATAGGAGATGTTTGCGATGTTCTTGAGCGAAGCTTACCTTTGGCATTAAATGATGTTTATAACTTAAGTTCTGGCAAAACTTATGGCATGATTGAGTTAGCTAAAAAAGTTCAAAATGTGTACAAAAGTAGATATGGAAAAAAAATTGAGATAATTACCAGTAAAACTGATCAAACAAAATATTCAGAATTAAAAGTCGATAATACTAAGCTAAGAAATATCATAGATATTAACTTTAAAGACAACTTAAATGAAGAGATAAATTCAATATTTAATTTGTTGGAAACTAGTAGTTAAAATCTAACCAAAATAAAATGTAATTTATAGAATTTAGTTTTTCAAAATAACTTGGTATTTAAATAAAATAATTTTATTGTGGAATATGATTTAGTTATAAAAAATATAACTATATATTCAAAAAAGGAGAGTTTTAATGTTTGATAATAAAAATATATTAATAACAGGCGGGACAGGAAGTTTTGGAAAGAAGTATGTAGAAACTATTTTGTCAAAGTATAAGCCAAATAAAATAATTATTTATAGCAGGGACGAATTAAAGCAATATGAAATGGGACACTCTTTCTCAGATGAATGTATGCGTTATTTTATAGGTGATGTAAGGGATTTAAGAAGATTAGAGGAGGCTATGGATGATGTTGACTTTGTTATACATGCAGCTGCACTAAAGCACGTTCCAGTTGCAGAATACAATCCAATGGAATGCATAAAAACCAATATTATAGGTTCACAAAATGTTATTACTGCTGCAATTTCAAATAATGTTTCTAAAGTAATAGCACTTTCAACAGATAAGGCTGCTAACCCAATCAACCTTTATGGAGCGACAAAATTGGCGTCAGATAAACTTTTTGTTGCAGCAAATAACATGGTTGGTAGTAAAAAAACTAGATTTTCAGTTGTTAGATATGGAAATGTAACTGGCTCAAGAGGCTCAGTTATACCTTTTTTTAATAAATTAATTAGAGAGGGTGCTAAAGAATTACCAATTACTGATGAAAGAATGACAAGATTTTTAATTACTCTTGAAGATGGTGTTGAATTTGTTCTTAATAATTTTAAAAGAATGCATGGAGGAGAAATTTTTGTCCCTAAGATACCATCAATGTACATAACTGAATTGGCAAAGGCGATAGCTCCAGATCTTCCACATAAAATTGTAGGTATTAGACCAGGTGAAAAAGTTCATGAGATTATGTGCCCGTCAGACGATTCACATTTAACTTTAGAATTCAATGATCATTACGTTATTTGTCCATCTATTAAATTTACACACACACCAAATTATAATAAAAATAAAATAGGAGAGTATGGGAAGACTGTAGAGCAAGGATTTGAATATAATTCTGGCAATAATACTGTGTGGGTAAGTCATGATGAGTTATTGGATATGGTAAGGGAATGTCCATATTAAAAATCGCTATTATTGGGGGCACAGGCCTTCTTGGATCCAATCTAGTACGACTATATTCTAAGAATGATGTTAGAAGTTTTTCAAGAAGCCATTTAAATAATGTAGCTCATGCAAAAAATAATGTTATTAATTTTGGCGACCTTTCAAATGAATTATCTAAGTATTTTGATGTTTGGAAACCCAATATAATTATTAACACAGTTGCTATAGTAGACTTACAGAAATGTGAAAGTGATTTTGATATGGCAAATAATGTTAATTGCAATATTGCAATAAAGTTATCTGAGATCTCTGAAAAATATAATAGTTATTTTGTTCATATATCAACAGATCACTATTATGATGATAAATTAAATATTCATGGAGAACAACAGAAGGTCACATTAAAAAATAACTATGCAATAACTAAATATAATGCAGAAATAGAAATTAAAAAAAATAATAAAAAAGCTATTATAGTTCGAACAAATATTGTGGGATTTAGAAGGGGTCTTTCAAATTCTTTTTTTGAATGGCTTCTTGACTCATTAAAAAATAACCAAAAAATAAATTTGTATACTAACTTTTATACATCACCTATAGATGTGAATTACCTTGGTAAAATGCTAATTCAGTGTTACAAAAAAAAATTATATGGTACTTATAATATTGCATCATGTGAAGTTATTGATAAGTTTAGCTTTGGTATAAAAGTTGCAAATAAATTTGGTTATAGTACTGAAAATGTAACTTCAACTGAATTAAAGAAGAGTGCTAGCGACAATCTTCTTAGAGCATTAACATTAGGCCTTGATGTCTCTAAAATTGAAAGTGCTTTACAAGAAAAAATGCCTACAATAGACAAAACAATAGAAAATCTATATTGTGAGTATGTGGATGTTAATGAATAATAATAATTTTAAAATTGGAAATAGTCATATTAATTCAAAATCTATGACTTACTTTATAGCTGATGTTGCTGCTAATCATAATGGTGATTTAGAAAGAGCCAAAGAATTAATCTATATGGCTAAGGATGCTGGAGCTGACGCTGTTAAGTTTCAACATTTTAAAGCTAAGACAATTGTGAGTGATTTTGGATTTAAAAATTTTGAGTCACAAATGTCTCATCAGGCATCTTGGGAAAAGTCAGTTTATGATATCTATAAAGATGCTGAGGTGCCATTAATTTGGACAGAAATTTTGCATAGTACTTGCCAAAAAGCTGGTGTAGATTTTTTTACTTCCCCATATGATATTAACGAAATGGAGGAGATTAATAATTTTATCCCTGCGTATAAGGTTGGTTCTGGTGACATTACATTTCATGACATTGTAATGAAGATGGCAAATTATCACAAACCAATGTTAGTAGCCACTGGTGCCTCAGATATTTCTGAAGTAACAAGTTTGATTCATAAAATTAAAACTATAAATAATAAAATTGTTTTGATGCAGTGTAATACTAATTACACAGCAAGTATCGAAAATTTTAAGTACATCCATTTAAATGTTTTGAAAAGGTATGCAGAATTATTTCCTGATGTTATATTAGGTTTATCAGATCATACTTTAGGACATACTTCAGTCCTTGGTGCTGTAGCTTTAGGAGCTAAGGTTATAGAGAAGCACTTTACTGACAATAATAATCTCAAAGGGCCAGATCACAAGTTTTCGATGAATCCAGCAACATGGAAAGAGATGGTTAATCGAACAAAAGAGTTAGAATATGCTCTTGGGGGAACAATCAAAAAAGTTGAAGAAAATGAAAAAGAAACAGTTATTGTTCAACGAAGATGCTTGCGTGCCTCAAGACATTTAATCAAAGGCGATTTAATTACGCAAGATATGATAGAAATATTAAGGCCAGCTCCAAATGATTCAATTGTGCCATATGAAATTGACAAAATAATTGGGAAAAAATTAAAATATAATTTTGTTAAAGGCGATTACTTCAAGTTCAGTGATATCAAATGATTATGGGAACTAACTATGTAAACTTAAGGGCAATTGAAAAAGATGATTTGCCTCAATTAATGCAATGGAGAAATAAACCAGAATTTAGAAAATATTTTAGGGAGACTAGTGAAATCAATATTTCTAAACAAAATAAATGGTTTGATATGATTAATGCCATTAATTCGATTCATAAAATGTTCGCCATAGTAGATTCTGAGTCAAATAAACTTTTAGGAGCTTGTGGACTTTGCTATATAGACTGGGTAAATAGGAGTGCTGATTTTTCAATTTATATAGGGCATAATGACATATATATAGATAATAAATATGCTGTAGAAGCTTCAGAGTTACTAGTTGACTATGGATTTAATGTATTAAATCTGCATAGACTTTGGGCTGAAATTTACAGTATAGATAAAGCAAAAAAGATTTTTTTTGATAATATTAACTTCAATTTAGATGGCGAGCTTAGACATACATATTGGCATAATAACGAATGGCATAATTCTTTATTCTTTTCATTGTTAAGTCGTGATGAATAATCTATATATAATAATTCAAGCAAGAATGACCTCAACTAGATTGCCTGGAAAAGTTTTATTACCACTATGCGGAAAGACTGTTCTAGAGGTAGTTATAGCTAGGCTTGACAAATATAAAAAAAATATTATTATTGCGACAACAAATGACGGGTCAGAACTACCTATAACTGAAATCTGTGATAGAGAAAATATAAAGTACTATTTAGGCAGCACTAAGAATGTTCTTGAAAGATATTATCTAGCTGCCCAAAAATTTAATGCACATGATGAAGATATTATTATCAGAGTTACATCTGATTGCCCTCTAATCGATGTCGATTTACTAGATAACTGTATCAAAATGTATAATAGCAAAAAATATGATTATGTTTCTAATAGGCTTAAAAGAACAGTGCCTGTTGGTTTGGATGTGGAAGTTTTCAGTTTTAAACTTCTAAAGTTCATGCATGAGAATGCGGAAGAAGATTTTGAAAAAGAACATGTAACGCCATATATCTATCTGTCAAATAATAATAATTATAAACTTGGTTCTTGTGTGGAGTATGCGGATAACTCTGAATATAGGCTAACCCTTGATGAGTATGATGATTATAAAGCCATTAAAGAAGTGTATAAAAAATTTGATAATAAAATAGATTTCAGTTACAAAGAATTAATTAACTTATTAAAAAATAATCAATATATTTTTGATATCAATAGTACTGTTTGTCAAAAGATATTGAAAAATTAAAATTTTATCATTCAGGGTGATATTAGCTTATGAATCCAATATTATTCTTCTTTAGTAAAAACTAAGTTTTATAAATGTTTTTAATAACTACTAGTTATAAATATTCTTGGTGCAATAAAAGTGATCATATACTTTTTGCTAGGGAATGGTGCAAACTTTTTTCAAATAAAAAATCTTGGGAAGGCTTAACATATAAAGTTTTTCCATACCATTGGCTTGATGGGAGTAAGCTCTATAAGGATATTCAAGATCTAGATAATGTGTATGAAAAATACTTAGATATTATGGTGGTTAATTTGAATAACTTGCATGAAGTAGATCATACTAAGAGATATTGGAGAATTATAATAGGGCCATGGTTAAATGACTTTTTGAGATTAATATTTGATTATTACACCACTATCCAAGATATAAACAATTCTCAATTGGTGACTAATACATTCATAATAGATACTAAAATAGGAGACCAAATTCCTCAAGATTTTGCAGCATTTCATGAGTATTATTCAAGACCCTCTTACAATCACTTTTTGTTTGGAGAGGTAATCAAAAAAACTACCTCAATTCCGTATCAAGCCATTAAGAATATTGAGTATGGTAATGTATCAAAAATTTTCCCCTCAATAGGAAAGAAAAGTTTGTTAGCAAAAATGAAAAGAGCTATTAGATATATTGCATCATTTCTATATTCAAGCTTTTTAATTCCAGATAAATATAAAAAAATTATCTTTGTTTCAAGTTACTTTAATAATAAAGATTTAAATTGTATTCAAAAGGGATTAAATCAGCTTCCAATGTCACTTCTATTTGACCCAACTTTGCCAAGTAAGAAAGCTAATTTAGCACTAAGGAAAAGAATAACTTTTGAGCATACAGATAGTAATTTTGAAAAACTTTTACATAGCCTGATACCTATTCAAATTCCTATTGCGTATGTAGAAAACTATAAGCCTTATGGAAAATTAGCAGGTCTGTTCTTTCCGAAAAAACCAAAATCAATTTTTACAGCAAATGCCTATTACTATAATGAAGCATTTAAATTTTGGAGTGCTAAGGCAATGGAAAATGATACAAAGCTATTATTTTCTCAACATGGTGGTGGGATAGGGACTGCTCTTTGGTCACAAGAAGAAAAGCATATGGTTGATTCTTCTAATGTATTCTTCACATGGGGCTGGGGTGCTGATAGTAAGAAAATTAAGAATATGCCAGCTAGTAAATTAGCTTACACAAAAAAAAATATTTCAAAAGGTAATCCTCAAGGCGACATATTGTGCGTAACTAATTCAGATATTATAAATTATCAGCATTCACAGTTTCCAATGCCAATCGAAAAACATTTTGTTGAGTATACAAATGATATAATTAGCATTCATAGTTTCTTAAGTAATGAATCAAAAAAATATCTTAAATATAGGCTATATCATACTAACTATGGTAGATCTCAATGGGGAGTAGAGGAAAAATTTATTGAAAGTGGGCTAGAGTCGTTCTTAGATAAAGGAAATGTTAGTTTCTATGACAGGGTTAGTGAGTGCAGACTTGCTATTATAGTCTATGGTCAAAACACAACAGTCTATGAAACATTATCAGCAAATTTTCCAACTATGCTTTTTTGGAATCCCAGTCATTGGGAATTGCGGGAAGATGCTAAACCATATTTTAACCTTTTAAAAGAATGTGGAATATATCATACAAATGTTCAGTCTCTCTGCCAACAAATTAATAAAATACATGATGATGTTGATGGCTGGTGGCTGTCAGATGAAATACAAAATGCCATTAAAGCATTTTGTGATCAATATGCATTTACACAAGAGAGCTATATCTCAGATTGGACTAATGAGTTAAATAATCATATTTAACAATCATTCTGGCCTATTCTTTTTAAAGTAAAGATACAACCATAACCTTATCATGACTCCATTCAGTAATAAATTAAATAAATCAACAGAAAAACCTTTGCTAAAAAAGCTTTTATCACTTCTTACGCCAAAGGATAAGAAAATTATGTTACTACTAATTTTCTTTTCGTTTGTTATTTCTTTAATTGAAGTTATTGGAGTAACAGCCATTATGCCATTTATTGCAGTGGCGAGTGATTTTGATCTTATTCGTTCAAAAGAGTATTACTCTATATTTTTTGAAATTTTTTCTTTTAAAAATGATTCGCAATTTATAATTGCTTTTGGGATAGTTCTGATATTTTTTTATCTATTTAGGGGTGGAATAAATCTTTTTTATTATTATAGTTTGAGCAGATTCGCCCAAACCAGATATCACCTAATTGCATATAGATTGTTTAAAAATTATATGAATTTGCCATATCAAAATTTTATTAATAAAAATTCATCAGCTATGACAAAAACTATCGTAACTGAAGCATTTAACCTTAGTGGGGTAATTTTTGCTGTTTTATTTATTCTCAGTGAAGCTTTTGTAATAGTGCTTATATATGCTGTGATGCTATATGTAGATTATAAGATTACATTAGTCTTGACAATAATATTATCTCTAAATGCTCTATTAATGATGAAAACTATTTCAGTCAGAATAAAGGCTGCAGGAAGAGTAAGAGAAACAGCAGTAAGAAATTTTTATGAGATTATCAACAGAAGTTTTGGAAACTATAAGCTAATTAAGCTATATTCAAATCATAAGGGAATATTAGCAAACTTTAAATCTGCAAGTTACTCAAATGCAAAAGCTAATATAAGCAACCAAACTCTAAGCCAAGTACCTAGATTATTTCTAGAGTCAATTGCATTTACTATTATTATTGCTATAGTTATATATTTTGTTTGGGTTTACAAAAATGATATTTCGCACTTAATTGCATTAATTTCTATGTTTGTACTTGCTTTGTATAGGCTAATGCCATCAGCCTCAAGGATTATGAATAGTTATAATACTATTCTCTTTAATCAAAGGGCATTAGAAATAATATATAGCGAGCTAGAATACGATAATGAAAATTTTGGAGATAAAGATATTTTATTCAATGATAAGATAATTTTAGAAAATTTAGGATTTAAATATGAAGAAAATAAGCAAGTACTAAAAGATGTGTTTCTAACTATAAAAAAAGGCTCAAAAGTAGCTTTTGTTGGTGAAAGTGGAAGTGGAAAATCAACCTTAGCAGATATCATAATGGGACTTTATAGGCTTAAGGAAGGGCGAATTCTAAGTGACGGTATTCCAATAAATGATACAAATTTACAATCATGGAGACGTAAAATAGGATATATCCCTCAGTCTGTTTATCTTTTTGATGGGACAGCTGGTCAAAATGTTGCCTTTGGCATGAAATATAATGAAAAAAAAATAGATGAAGTTTTAAGGAAAGCCAAAATTTATGATTTTTTAGCTACAAAAAATGGCCAAGAAACAAAAGTTGGTGAAGGTGGTATCATGCTTAGTGGTGGTCAAAGACAACGCATAGCAATTGCTAGGGCACTATATACAGATCCAGAAATACTTGTATTGGATGAGGCTACATCAGCATTAGATGACAAAATAGAGAAACAAGTAATGAATGAGATATATGATGTAAGTAAAAATAAGACACTAATAATTATTGCACATAGGGTTAGCACACTTTATGGATGTGAAAAGATTTACAGGGTTGAAAATGGCAAGGTTTTCGAAGAATCCTAGTAAAATTAACAATAAAAAGGCCAAGGATTAAATGAAACCAAGAATATTTATTATAGACGTAGATGGTGTTATGACAACTGGTCAATTTCTCTATTCAGAATCAGGAAAGCAAATGAAGGTCTTTGGTCCAGATGATAATGATGGATTGGGACTTTTAAATCCTCATATTGAGATTAGGTTTATTACTGGTGATAGAAAAGGCTTTTCTATAAGTAATAAGCGAATTAAAGAAGATATGAATTTTAATCTTGATTTAGTAAGCACTATTAAAAGAATTGATTGGATTAAAGAGCGTTATAATCCGGAAGAAGTTATCTATATGGGCGATGGAATTTTTGATCATTATGTGATGAAAGAGGTTGGATATTCTATTGCCCCTGCAAATTCAGACAAAATTGCAAAAGAGTATGCAGATTTTGTAACAGATCGTTCTGGTGGAGACAGAGCTGTCGCAGAGGCGTGTCTTTATATTATGGAAAAGTTTTTTACTCCTTATGATCCTGATGCTCTTCCAGATGAGCAACTAGATTTAGGAGAGTGGACAGTATGACTATTCAAAAATACCTGGAAGATTATAGGCACAATAGAAACTGTACTCTGCTTGGTGTTGGCCCAATGAGTAAGAACTGTGTTGATGCATCAATAGAGTTGGCAGAGCAATATAAGTCGCCATTACTTTTAATAGCAAGTAGAAGACAGATTGACTCTGAGCAATTTGGCGGCGGTTATGTAGAAAATTGGACATCAAAACAGTTTTCGGATTATGTAGTAGATAAAGATGTAAATAAAAACATTATTTTAGCAAGAGACCATGGTGGTCCATGGCAGAGTGATATAGAGAAAAATCAAAATATGAATTTAAAAGAAGCGATGCAATCTGCAAAGAACTCATATCAAGCAGATATTGATGCGGGCTTTCAAATGTTACATATTGATCCAAGTATTGATATACACTCTCAACCAAGCATAGATCAAGTTTTAGAAAGGGTTTATGAATTATATGAATTTTGTTGGTCTTATGCACAGCAAAAAAAACAAGATATTATTTTTGAAATTGGTACAGAAGAACAGAATGGAAGCAATAATTCAAAGGAAGAATTAGAGTACACATTAGAAAAAATGAAAATTTTTTGTAATGCAAATAAAATTAACTATCCATCTTTTGTTGTTATTCAAGCTGGAACTAGAGTTATGGAGACAAGAAATATAGGCTCGTTTGAGTCGCCAGTTCGTATTGTCAATGAACTACCCCCAGAGATTCAAATCCCTCAAATGATTAAGATTTGTAATAAATATGGAATCTTTATGAAAGAGCATAATGCAGATTATCTTTCAACAGAGTCGTTGCAATGGCAGCCGAGATTAGGGATCCATGCTGCAAATATAGCGCCTGAATTTGGGGTAGGTGAAACAAGATCTTTTTTAGACATATTGCAACAAAATAACGAAATGGTTTTATATGAAGAATTTCTTAAAATTTCATATGATTCTATGAAATGGAAAAAATGGATGCTTAAAGATACAGATGCTAGTGATTTTGATCGAGCCATTATTGCTGGGCATTATGTCTTTTCCACTAAAGAATTTATTGAACTAAAAGCAAAAGCAAGTTCTAAAATTAATAATCTTGATGAATATTTAAAAAATAAAGTTAAAGGAAGTATTTTAAGATATATGCAGGCATTTAATCTTACATAGTAATATGAAAAAAACAGCAACAATAATTTTAAATAGAAATCTACCAAAAGAGACAGATGCTTTAGTGGAGCATTTGATAAAGTGTGATGGCGATAAAACAGATATATTTGTAGTTGAAGCTGGATCTAGTAAGGATAATCTATCTAAATACTCTACATGGCATGTAGAAACTAGAGATGTAATTAAAAAAGGTATGCGGTATTCAAGAGGAATGAATTATGGATTATTACAATTATGGAAAGAAGGAAAGTGGGATGATTATGATTCATTTTTTCTCATTACTAATGATACAAAATTTCCTAAAAAACAAAAAACTATAAAAATTCTCCAAGATCTATTAGAAGAGCATTCTATGGTTGGGATCTTATCTCCATGCTCAAAAAAATGGGGAGAAGAGGCATTAATTGGACCAAATTCGTTGAAATATTTTTGGTTTATACATAATAATGCTTATTTTTTTCGTAAAGAGTTAATAGACGAAATAATGAATTTAGAGAGGCCCTCATTCATGAATTTTTTGTTTGATGGGGATAATTTTAGGGGGTATTTATCAGAAAGTGAGATAATAGCCAAAGCTTATGCAAATAATTGGGCAGCTGCAATTACAACAAAAGTTTTTTCTGAAGAGGATGAAGCATACTTACTTGATAAAAATAAAATTATTAAAACTGAAACTTATGAAGAAAATACAGAACTTTTTATTGAGGAAGGCTTAAGGTGGATTAAGAAAAAATATGGATTTAATAGTAGGTGGCAAATGATGCAATATTCTCAATTATTTTATGAAAAATTTTTTGACTATAATCCTCAAGAAAAATTAAAAAAAATTTAGAGACCTAAATGAAAACTATAAATATATTATGAAAGATAAATTTTCATTGGGTGGGATTGAATGATTTATAAGGTTTGTATTTTGGCGGCAGGCATTGGTAGTAGAATGGAGCCATTAACTCAGAATATCAACAAATCACTCTTGCCAGTTGATTTCAAAGCTGTTTTATCCCATATAATTGATAAATTTGATGATGACATAGAAATTATAATTGCAGTTGGGCATTTAAAGAATACTGTTATAGATTATTTAGAATGTGCTCATGAAAATCGTAATTTTACAATAATTGAAGTAGATAGATTTACTGGAAAAGGAACAGGACCAGGATATTCTTTGATGCAGTGCCGAGAATATTTAAATACTCCCTTTATATTTTTTGCATCCGACACACTAGTCTTAGAAAAAATCCCTGAGCCTTCTTATAATTGGCTGGGTGTTTCTGAGGTTTCAGAATCAAAGGAATATTGCACAGTCAAAATTGTTAGTAATATGATTACTAACCTCACAGATAAAGCTATTAGTAAAAATAAAAATGCTTTTGTTGGAGTTGCAGGGGTAAAAGATTATGATATTTTTTTTGATTCACTTAAAAAAAATACTGAGCTAAAAAATGAAGAATTGCAAGTTTCAAATGGCTTTAATGCATTAATTGATTATAAATTAAAACCACATTTTTTTACATGGCATGACACAGGAAATATGAATGGATATATCAATGCAAATAAAGATATGTCTAAATCTGGTTTTTCATTTGATTTTAGTAAATCAAATGAATTTTTATACTTTGTTGATGATAAAGTTATCAAATATTTCGAAAATAAAAATATAATTAAAAACCGATATAAAAGATCAAAATCTCTTGAAGACCTTTGCCCAAAAATAATATGCCTAAAAGATTATTTTTATTCTTATGAAAAAGAAGCTGGAAGAGTTATTTATGATGTTATTAATGATCAAGTAATGTCTGATTTACTAGCCTGGCTTGATAATAAGCTATGGACAAAAATTGAGTTATCTGAATCTGAACAAAAAAAGTTTAAATCGGAATGTTTTTGCTTCTATTATGAAAAGACAATTTCCCGAATAGATAAGTACCATGAAAAGCATCAAATTGAAGACCAATCTACATATATTAATGGAGAAAAAATCCCATCATTAAAAAATATGTTTCGATTAATTAACTGGGAAGATTTAAAAAGAGGTTTAGCAACTAATTTCCATGGTGACTTACAATTTGATAATATCTTATTAAAAGATAATAATGAATTTTTACTTCTTGATTGGAGGCAAGATTTTTCAGGGAATGTAAATTTTGGTGATAAATATTATGATCTTGCTAAACTGAATGGTGGCATGAAAGTTTCCTATAAGTTAATCAAGCAAGGTAATTTTTCTTTTTTAAAAGATATTGAAGGAAATATAACTATTTCCCATCAAGTTCCAGAGGAATTAAATAAATCAGAAATTCTTTTTAGAAATTTCTTAAATGAGAAAAAACTTGATATATTTAAAATAGATTTGATAACAAGTTTAATTTTTTTGAATATGTCTCCAATGCATCACGAGCCATTTGATCATTATATATATAATTTAGGTAAATCATCTCTTTATAAAACTTTACTGGACTCTGGTAAGATTCTCAATTAAGAATCTTTCAAACTCAAAAATCACAATGTTAAAAGTTTTATAGATTAATTATGTCGAGAAAAATACTTATTACTGGATCATCTAGAGGCATTGGAGCAGCTATTGCTAGATTAGCAAAGAAAAAGGGATATGATGTTCTGCTTCATGGAAAAACAATATCCCCTAGTCTTGTTAGCATAGCTGAAGAGATTAACTCAAACTATATAATTTTTGACGTCTCTAATGAGAATGAAGTTATTAATGCACTATCTGATATAGATTGCATAGATGTTTTGATTAATTCAGCTGGTATTAACATATCAAAATCTTTTGAAGACCTTTCAAATAAAGATTGGAAGGATATTTATGATATAAATGTTTTTGGACTTGCTAATGTTACCAAGCACGTTATTCCAATTATGAAATGTTCAGAATTTGTAGGTAAAATTATTAATATCGCATCAGTTAAAGGTTTGTATTCTTCAGTTGGTCGAGTGGCTTATGCATCTTCGAAGGCAGCAGTTATTAATTTAACAACTGGCTTAGCAAAAGAGTTAGCACCAAAAATATTGGTAAATGCAGTAGCACCAGGTTTTACAAGTACAGACATGACCGAAAATACTTGGAGTGATAGAATAGAAAAGCAAGTTGACAGTATATTACTTAAACGAATGGCAAACCCAAAAGAAATAGCAGAAGTTGTTATGTTTTTGGCTAGTTATAAAAGTGAATATATTACTGGGCAAACAATTAATGTAGATGGCGGCTACAGTATAAAAGATGATTGATAAAACTAATGAAAATTGGCACTATAACGAAAATGATGCAAAAGTAGTTATGAAGCCGTGGGGCCGGGAAGTATGGATTAATTTTCGAAAAGGTGAGAATGTAGGGGATAAAGTTAAAAAATATATAATGAAAAAGTTATATATAAAAAAAGGAACTAAAACTAGTTTTCAGTATCATCAATTTAAAATTGAGACTAATTTTTTAATAGAGGGCTCTGTTGAAGCATGGTTTGAAGATAAAAAAGGGCATATTGATGTTAAAGTACTAAGTGCTGGGGAAATATGGTCTATCCCTGCTGGCATTAAACATAGAATTGTAACTTTGGAGGACATTATTTTAATTGAATCCTCGACTCCAGAGGTAGATGATGTAATTAGAATAGAAGACGATGCACTAAGAGGTGATGGACGTATACAGAGTGAACATGATTTAGGCAATGAATAGTTTTAGTTCAAAATATATATTTTGAAAGCACTAGCACATAAATATTTTGAGTTTTTCAGCTTGAAAAATATTGAGCAACTTGAAAAAATGTTTGCAGATGAAATAGTACTTAGTGATCCAAATATATACTGCATTGGTAAAAAAGAAGTCTTAAATGCTACTCAAAATATATTTAATTCTGCAAAGAATATTCATATTAAAGTCAAAGAATTGTATGCAGAAGATAGAACTGTCATTGCTGAGCTGGAAATTTTAATTGATGTCAATGATTTAATCAAGATTGTTGATATTTTGAAATTTGATGAACACAATAAAATAAAGAGTATCAAAGCATACAAGATGTAAGATGAATTTTTTTTAATTGGAGAGCCATTATAGACATTAAGAGTGATTTCAAAAAAAATGGTTATCATATTATCAATAATATAATAAGTAAAAATCAAATTAAAGATTTAAAGCTTTTTATTGCATCATTACCACCAAAATTACTAGTTCCATATAGTAAAGAAGCCTGGGGATATGGAAATTGCTTTGATTATAAAGAATTTGAAGTGATAAGTCATAATAGTCAAATACTCCAGGGTTTAAAAAAAATCCTTGGTGATAATTTTGAGTTTAATCATATTATGGTTAATAGAAAAGCTCCTTGGATTGGTCCAGAAGTTGAATATCATCAGGAAGTTTTCAATTCAAAAACATTTGCCCCTGGTGCAAGCCTTAATGAGCTAAGTGAAAAATGGTGTCAAATATATATCCCTCTTGATTCTGAAAAATCTAGTAATGGTGGCTTGAGGGTTATTACTAATAGCCATCTATTGGGGGAGTTAAAATCTGAGGATATGGTTAATCAAAACTATAGCCATAAAAGAAGGGTTCCAGCAGATATATTGTGTGAAGTTGTTAACTCTGATGACTGTAAATTAAAGGATTTAGATTTACAAGCTGGAGATTGTCTATTTTTTAGTCCACTTCTTGTTCATGGTTCACCCTCAAATGGTACTCCAAATGAAAGAGTTAGTTTGGTTATTCAGGCAAGAGTAGAGCCATTTTTTCCTAATAATTCAATATTTGAAAAAGAGGTTGAATATAGAAATTCTTTTATTATTGATTCAATTTTAAAACATAAAGAAGAAAATAATAAAAATAATAAAAATAAATATTCAGACTTTAAATCTAAGCAAGTGAAAAGAAAATTCATATAAATTAGTATTATTCATCCCTAAGAGTATTTGATACTTTAATAGGTAAAATAACTTATAGACTCATGAAAATTTTGTAATGAATTTAAATACCTTACTTTTTAAAGATTTAATTAAACTTCAAAAAATGCTTTTTTTGCAATTTTTTAATAGAATTGTAAGATTTAAAGAAACTATTTATCGAAAATATTTCTCATCTTTTTTCTTCAATTATAAAAAGCCTTTTTATAGAATTATTGAAGATGGAGACAAATTTATACTTGACTTAAGAAATCTTAGATCAATGTTGGGGGACTTTACTCAAATAATCCAATTTTTGCTATCAATCAAAATTAATTATAAATATTTTGAGATTTGGATTAGTGATAATACTATTGAATCTAGGTTTCCAGGTAAAGAGTTTTCTCAAGAAGCACTAGATATGTTTAAGTTAATTAGTTCATCTATAGAAGTTGAATTTACTGTGATGGATAAAAAATCTCTAATTAATGATGATTATTCATATATATCCTTATCCCCAGATGTAATTTTAAATACCCAAATTTTTTCAACTAATTGTAAAAAGTTTTTTTATGAAGAGTTTAAATTGGAGTCCTTGCCTATTAAATATTATTATGATATTG
>Ga0209482_1000670_pt1 | contig 28197 bp, 47 predicted proteins | sample CoawatmetaG10DNA_FD_187512 | JGI IMG/M metagenome (GOLD analysis project Ga0209482, IMG submission 187512) | Marine microbial communities from the West Antarctic Peninsula - Coastal water metaG104-DNA (SPAdes) (version 2) | ecosystem: Environmental > Aquatic > Marine > Coastal ...
TTGTCTTTTAAAATGCTGAATAAACAAGACAAATTATATGCTTTTACATCTTTTATTGTGATTTTTACCATTGTTATATTTACTTGCATATAGTTAATTGTATTGGGGAGGTAACCACACCCCCCCTCTACTACTCAAGGTAAAATAAACGCTTTTGTAGGTCTTACCCTATATTTATTAGTATTAGTCCTTAGAGTATTCATTGTATATTTTTTTAATTCCGTCAAAGCAGGTTGAAATACACGAACCACAATTAGTCTTTGTATTATAATTGCTTCCTGAAATGGTATTGTATATCTCTATCATTTTCTTTTTAGCTGCTTGATTCTTTGCTCTACCTGTTTTTAAGTCTTTCCATAAGTTTAATACTTCTTCAATTATTTCTTCAGGTATATCTTGCCTAACTTCTACCTCTGTTGTTTTATCCCAATACTTTTGAGGACAACTCTGTGAACCTATCCTTGCTTTTATTTTCATAAAGCAGGTGCAAATTTTACAATTTCCTAATAGACTTGAATAGTAAACACAGCCTTTGCAAATAGCTATCCTATCTTCATATATTTCTTGAGGTACAAAGAACTTATTCATTTAACATATTTTTTAGCTGTACTCTTACTTTGTCTATTGTAGTGAATAAGCTGTTTCTACTTATTCCTGTCTTTGCTGCTAAACTATCTAAAGTGTTTCCTTCTTCATAATAGTATAATTCAAATATTTTTCTATCATACCAAGTAAAGCTCTCTAAAGCTTCGTCTATCTTTTCAAGGCTAGTCCATTGATAATCGTTTACTACTTCGTTAGGCAAGTTATAAAGGTGCTTAGAAGGTATTATCTCGCCTGAATCTATAACATCATAAGTAATTGTACTTGTAAGGCTATCAATATGCGTGTAATACTTTCTGTACTTATAATAGTAATTACTTCTAGGACTTGTTAATGCTCGCCTTAATGCTACTGCTCCGTATCTTGTTACCCCATCTATTCCGTCATTATCGTAAATATCTTTCAAAGTTATAGGATTCATCTGAAGTAGATAAATCATAAGTTCCTGAACTGCTTCATTAACTTCATTTTCATCAGAGGTTAATCCGTAAGCCATAGTCCTGAACTTATCTGATAGCTTTGATATTTCTAAATATACATCAGTCATTTATAACTTCCATTTTATCAATCTTGTCTGCAACCTGCTGAACCACTTCTTCTAGTATTAGTTTATACGACCTTATAACTGCTCTATTTCCTTTAGTTTCTATTCCTGCAAAGAATCCATTTGTTGCTACTGAAACATTGATAGGTATTATCATTACCCAGTCCCAATAGTTATTCTCTTTTAATCCTGTTCCATATCCGTTATGGTATTCCAAAACTACATCTACAACTTCTAAATATCCTTCGTACCTGCTTTTAGTTGACAGCTCTTTTGCAAACTCCATACACATTTCTAAGTAAGCTTCTATTATTGCTCTGTGTTCAGCACTTGAATAAATTGGTTCTGTCATTCGCCAAAGATATGAAAAATGTTACTCAATTTCTTTTTCTTCTTTTAAGTTTTTAACAAGTGATTTGTAATAACTTATTTTTTCTTCATATTCTACTCTCGAAATTTTTAAAGTTGAACGAGCTAAGACCTGTAATTCTTCAGCTTTTCCTTCTCCATACTTTCTGTCTAACGCTAGGCTAAATTTGTATTGTTCACCCCAAGAATAGACATTACACTTTACGCATTGTACTTGACAATTTTCGTCGTCAAAGCGTGTTGATAAATGTTTCCTACTTTGAAAGTGTCCGTTCTGCATTCCGTCCTTATACCCTCTGACTATTCCACAGGTGAAACATTGAATCATTCCGTATTCGTTAGCTTCCCTGAGTCTTATATAAAGACTGAACCACTTGTCTAGTTCTTTTTTTAATTTACTAATTGTTTTCTTCATATCCTAAGTCTTTTCTCCATTTGTCTTGCAATATTCCTTTCCTTAGGTTATACTTCTCCCCTCTGTATTTAGGTTCTTCTTCCTGAAGTTTTGCCCTAGCTCGTTTTATGCTTGGTGCTGATGTTAATTTATTAGCTGCATATAATGATAAGAAATCTTGTGCTGTAATATCTGCACGTCCTAATTCATCTGACCAAATATTAGAGCATAATCTATTGTCATTATCTTTTAAACTAGGATATCTATCTAACCAATACTTTACTTTGTCTTTTGTTTTCATCCTAAATGTTCTAAGCAAGTAGGACAAAGCCCTACATCTTTGATGTCATCTGTTATTTCATTATTGCAGCAAGTATACTGAATTTCTTCTTGCTCTAATATTTCTTCAATTACTTTGTCTACTTCTTTAATGTTTGATAATTCTGTTTTCATTTTATTTAGTTTTGGTTAATTTAGTCTTTCTAATTGATATCCACTTATTAGGTCGGTATGTACTTGGTTGCTTGAATCCGAACATCATTACGAAACTTCCTGTCTTTTCAGGATCGTACAATTTTTCTTTTTTCATTTTAATAATTTTAAAGGATCTTGATAATAAGGAGTCTTTTCCTTAGGCTGTCCTAGTGTCCTAACTTGATAAGTTGCGTCATCAATTACTTTCTTATGAGAATAAACGAATTTATAAAAGGTTCTTATATTTAAGAATGGTTCATCCTTTCCGAATCTTACACCAATATGAAAGGCGTCTAATATTTGATTCCAAGTCATATTACCGAAACGCTTTTCCTTTATTAAATCTGCTGCAAATATCTTACTTAGACTTGCTAAGGTTTGAGCGTCTGACCTATGACCTATCTCAACTGCTGTCTTAGCTAATAAGTCAAGGACTTTTTCAGTAAGCTCTTTTAGGGTTTCTTGTTTTAATGGTTTCATAATAATTCTTTTGCTTTTTGCCACTCGTTTATTTGAGCGTCTAACTTAGACATTCCTCCTGACTTAAAATTAGGTTTATCCCATTTCTTTTGATTCGCTGCCCAAGTCTTTAATCTTAACGCTGTTTTCCAAGTTTTGTTTAATTCATATTTCATCTTAGTATTTGACTTATTAGGTTCAGTCCAGTAGTCAATGAATCCATTTAAAATACTTTTATCATAATCAAAAGATAAAACTTCAGAAACAAATTTATCACGCCTATTAGATATAGTATTATTTGTTATTCTTATTTCTTTATTCTTATTATAAGTTTGCGTTTTTTTAACAACTAGTTTTGCATTTTCTTCACAACTAGTATTGAAATAACTTAACAACTTGTTTTCTATTATTTTAAAGTGCTGCTTTGCAGGAATCCCTACTACTTTAGTTTCTAAAATACCTAAGTCTTTTAAGTTCTTAATTGCTTTCCTTTGTTGGTGTGAAGTCAAGCAAGTGTCTTTTTCTATATTCTTAGCTGTATTAAAGAACCAACCGTCAGTCATTCCGTTAGCTATAAAGTATTCTTCTTTTGATATTAGGTCAGCAAGTAGGACTGCGCCCTTCAATCCTACCTGCTTTGCTAGTTTCTTGTTTACTATTAAAAATGCTGAACTACTTAATAAGTGTTTCATAAGGTTATAATCTCAATTTCATATTTAAAGTTTTGAAGGGCTAACTTAACGTTTTCTAATTGATTATAGAAGTTCCTGTAAGAAACTTTAATATCAATTCCTACTTCACCTGATTGAATCCTGATTGTTACTTGGTGCTTTGCACTATTAACAACATCATTTTTTCTCAGGTAATCTTTTAGCTGATGTAAATCAAAGAACGTTTTTTTAGAGTCTTCTATAGATTGAAAAGCATTAAAGACTTTATTAAATGTATCTCTGTATTTAGGAAATGTTGAGTAATTATGTTTATGATTCTTTTCATAGTGATAGATTAAGGATCTATCTCTATTTATTACCTTAGCAATAGTTGAATGCGGTATTTCATATTCTATTCTAGCTATCACACTTGCAATAGTTCTAGCTACCTGAAATTCTTGTTTTCTACTTTTGTAGCCTAGAGAACCCTTACGCAAGCCTAACAAAGATGTTGTCAGGTTGCATAAGTTTTTAAAGTTGTCTTCTTGTGTCATCTTAAAATGGTAAGTCATCAGATTCAACAGTAGGAGGTGTAGTTGAATATTCTACTGAAGCTCCTGAATTAAAGTATTGAGTGAAGTGATAACCATCTATATTATGAAAGTACCTTCCGTTATATTCTCTTGAATAGACGTTACACAAGATTTTTACTTCCATACCTATTTCTAGTTTGTTCATTGAATCCATCTTATCACCAAAGGCACTTACACAGACTTCATTATTAAATTCTCCTCCTGTATCAATTACGATAGATTGTTTCCTCCATTCTTTTCCTGATTTGCTAACTCCTGATTCAACAGCTAACTTCTTTACTAATTTTCCTTTTACTTCCATTTTTATTGTGCCTGTTTTTGCAGGTCTTTATTTAATTAAATTTTTATCCTTGAATCATTATCTCTAACGTTTCGGATTGTTTTTTAGTCATTATATAGTTATTCATTTTCCTTGAAACTACTTCTGCTTTTCCTGTATTGATTGCTTCTAACATTGCATTGTAAATATCAGTAGACATTTTTATTTTCTTTACAGTTGGTTCGTTCACCTTATTGCTATCAGCGTCTTTAGTGTCATCTAATAAGAATAGGTTACCAAGTGCATATTTTTTAGCGTATGAACTACTTGAACCGAACGATTGAGCTATATCCATTCCTTTTCGTTCAGGGTTTATTCCTGCTTGAGCTTCTACAAATATAGTCTTTTCTCCATCTGAAATACTTACCTTTGATGTTAGAACTAAATATCCTGCAATCTCTTGAGTTGTTTCTGTTATAGTTAAATAACAATTATACTTCTTTAGTAATGGTTTGACAGCTTCTAAGATGTCTTCAGCACTTCTGTACTTATACTTACCAAAACTATTGAATTGGTTCTTAGGTGCTTTTAATTCGCTTTGTATAGCTATTAAATAGTCCTGCTTGTTTTCTGTTTTCATATCTATTTATTTTTGTTAATAATTTTGTTAAAAATACTAAATTTATTTTACTTAAAAGTCCTGTATGATAAAAGAATTTGCTCCGACTTCAATTAGTTGAGTGTAATCCATTATAGAATCTTTATCAGGATATGTTTCTTTATCATAGTTTTGATGGAACTCTGCTATGTTTTCATATTCTGTGTATTCACAACATAATGCGATAGGGTCAAATTCAATTTGTTCTCCTGTTGATTCTTCATATTCTTCAAGATAATAAAATAAAGAACTTAATCCTACTGCACTAAAATTGTTTGGTCTATATTCTTGAAACCAATCTTTAAACCTGCCAATACTAATTGTATCTATCATTTTTTTTGTATATATTTAATTGTTTGTTCTTTTATGTATTCTATTTGTTCTGAGTCTATCCACTCTAAAAAGTTATAAGAGTCAAAACAGATTTGAAAGTCTTTTCCATATTCATCTGTTCCTCTTAAATATACTTCATTTTCGTGAGCTTGGAATGTATTGATATCATTCATTCTTTTATGTATCAGCTCATCTTTAATTTCTATTGGCATTTCTATTGGTGTCATATTAAATTTATTATTATTGGTGAATTATTATTTGCTTTATAGTGTTTTAAATATTCAGGTTTTAATTCTGATTCCCAAGAGTCTTTCTGCTGCCAACCATAATTCCTTAGCATTTCTTCAAATTTTCTATATACCTGAAGCTCTGTTCCTATTACTATTAACGACCTACTGCTTTCAACTAAGTCATTATTAAAGTGACCTGATTTTCTATCATAATTTTTCACGCTTACAGGACTGAACTGAGGTTTTAACAACCATTCTTCAGCTAAGACTTTCTTGTTGTCTAATTGATAGCCCATAAACTTTGAAAAGTAATCTTTGTTATAATCTACATAAGTAGAAAATTCTAGGTATTCTGCGTCTTGTATTGTCATCTTAAAATTTGTTATTAAAGTCAAGTGAATTGTAATAAGTATCTTTTACTTTTACATATAAATCTCTAACCAATTGAAAAGGCAATAGATTAAGCCCATCCTCAGTTAATGCTGTATTGTTAGGTAATAGCTCAGGTTTATTAGTTTGTACATCTAGCAGGCTTACAATAGCTTCCTGCTTAGTGTTTGCTTCTTTTAATTTAAATACCATTTTCTTTTTCTTTTTTTAATTTATTTTCTAGTTGTCTGATATAATCGTCTTTTAATTCTATTGAGTCTTCTAATACTTTAATATATTTATCCTTAATCTCTATCAGTTCGTCAATTATTTTTGTCTGTTCTCTCATTATCTTAGTCCTAAAAAAAGTTCTACTAAGGTAAGAGTACCTAGTAGTAAATATAAGCAGCCGTAAAGTCCTGCTATTCCTAATAGTGTTTTGATTAAATTTTTCATAGTGTTTTTTTAATGAAGGTTTTTACACCCCCTGATTATTATTTTATTCCTCTCATATCAAAACCTGAAGTTTCTCCTACTTGTTTAAATTTGCTTTTCTTTGATTCTTTTACTATTAAATTGTTAAAGTCCTCTACTAGATTATTTTGTATTTTCATCCACTTTTCAATGGTTACTCTAGTGTCTTTTTCTGTTTTTAATTTGTTAATTCTTTTATCAATTAAGATTAGAATGTTTTTGATGTCATTGTTTGTTGTTTTCATTTTGTTTATTTTAGTTAATTATTATGAAACAAAGATAAACCTTTATTTTGAATTAACTAAGTTTTTAACTAACTTTTTAACAGAAAAGATTAAAAATAGTTATTCCTTATCTAGTAAATTATACTAAAATAAATTTTAAAAAAGATTGAAAAAGGGTATAAAAAGGGGTTGAAACCTATAAAGGCATCAACAAATTGATAGGTAAAGTACCGTTATTTAGGACAACTGAGCAGCCGATTGACTGTTTTTTGAAGTTCTTAGCGTATGCGGCAGCGTATGTTGTAGAATCTACTCCACATCCAACTTGCATTCCAAAGACTTTAAAGCGTTTCCCTACGAACCATTGAGTATAAGCTAAAGTATGAGTATGACCACAAACAGATGACATCAAATTGTTCTTAGCCTTAGCTGCTGCTTGTCCTCCTTCTCCGTGTTCGTAAAGTACGTCATCATAAATAACTGATTCGCACCAGTTCCAATTAGGTGTTCCTAAGACTTCATTGTAAGACCTTATCCAAGCAGCAGGAATTCCTCCTGACATAGCTTTACGACTAGCCATTCTATCGTGATTACCTATCATAACGTCTGCTTCAGGGAATGCTTCATACCACTTAGCTATTTTCTTAATAGCTGTTTCAAGTTCTAATCCGGAAGACATACCGTCAGGGTCTGGCTCGTGATATGAGAATCCGTGAGCATCAATAATATCGCCTATAAATATAACTTGATTACAATTATGGATTTTATATTGTTCTTGACACCACTCAAGGTAGCCGTCTAAACAGAAAGGTTCGTGTAGGTCGCCAATGACTAGAATGTTTCTAACCTCTGACTTCCTCATTTCCTGAATGACTGCTAACTCGTTAGGCTTTAATCTGTATCTATTATTTCTTAGCAACGTCAGCAATTCCTTGGCCTACTATAAGAACCAAAATAGCGTGATATAACTCTGTTGCTGTAGATTGGTCTACTCCTAAATAAGTTACAATAGCAGGTACTACTACTGAACTGATTGCGTACCAAAATTTCTTAGACTTTAACATCTGTCCGATAAGGTACTTTTGAAAAAACTTTTTCATAATTATTTATTTTTGATTATTAAGTTAATATTTGTGCCGCCTAAATTAAGTATTTCTTTCATAACTAAGTCCATAGCTAAGGTTGAGTTATAAACAACGTCCTGTTCACTTCCTAAGCCTACCAGTATGCAGCCGCTTGTATCTTTAGGGTAATTTCCGCGATGTACTAGAACCCATTTTCTATTTTCTACATCTTCTACAAGTAAATGTAAATAATCCCTACTAGCTGATTCTCTTGCTAGTCTAAGTCTTACTTTGTACTCACCTCTTGGAATACAACTTACATTCTTCTTGTTATTTATCCAGGGGTTTTCTAGTGTGTCACAGAACCTTTCACCATTTATAAAAAGCTCACCTATTGTAGAGTTATCTGAGAATGTATCTCTAATAAGAAGTAGATTGATTGAAGTCAAATTAGATTGAGTAGGTGGCATAGATTTTAACTCCCTTAACTTCTTTAATAAAAACTTTACGCACTTTAACATCTTCTGTAATTTTAGTTATGTACTTAGGATTCAAGCTGTTTAGTTTTCTTTTTTTCATCTGTTTTTTTTATGAAACCACCACTTGTCTACAGTATATATGATAGATACAACTAACAATAGTATCTTTAAAGCTACCTCAATATTTGTGAATGTCGTTACGCTTAGTATTGTTGCATTCACTCCTACAACTTCCCCTACTTCTTTTGCTATCTGTTTTATTGGCATCTTTTAAGTATGTCTTTAATTTAGTTATGTTAATTGGTTTTGTCTTGTAATTTTTCTTCATTTAATCAGAAGCATTTAGAAAGTTTCTCAAAGTAAGTTTAGTTCCCTGCTGAGGTCTTTCAAGATTCATATTATTGTAATAATTTTCTCTTGAAGGATTTACGTCAGCTCCAGTGTTTGTATTATATTCAGGGAAACTTGCTGTATTATTACGGATGTAGTCTATTAGCCTTTCCCGATAGTAGCTTCCCGTATTTAAAATTTCTTCCCTAAAGCTTTGAGCTTCTTCCGTACTTAAAGCCGTTCCTGTTTCTGAGGTTTTAGAATAGATGTTCCCATTCTCTACTTTGTGCCTAAGATAATTAAAAGCGTGATAAAGACTATAAGAGGGAAGCATATCGCCTATGTAATCATCTAGTAAAGTCTTGTAAGCTTCATTTCCTACATTACCTACAGTACCTGCTATAATTAAGTCTTTAAGTTTCTGATTCAGGTCTGTGCCTAAAGCTGTTTCAACATAGATTTTCTGTGCTTCACGTACGAACGGAAGTAAGATATCCACGTCTACATTTAGGTTGATTGCGGTGCTATCCTTTAGCTTCGCTTCTGATATAAATAGTACATAGCTCATAGTTATCTTGCGTTTACGTATCCGTTATTTTTCATTTTTCTTGGGGGTGTTGCTACTAGCTTATCATTTTTCTTTGCTGTAAATCCTTCTGACTTAGCTTTAGTGTAACCAATCATATCAGCATCTTCTATCTTAGTGGTCTTAGATTCGCCTATAGTAGTCTTGAAAATACGACGGCTCCAAAAATCGAAACATTGAGGTCCGCCTTTAAAAAGCCAAATTGAGTAAGTATTAGCTCCATCTCTACCAAAGCCAGGATTAACTGCCTTTGTACTCATATTTATAATATCTTCTTTTCTATACATCTTATTTGCTGCGTGCATTTTTCGGCAAAATTCTCTTTTAGTTCCTGACTTATTAGTTAAGAAATTGTCTTGAGAATAAACATAACGAACTCTAAAGTAATCATAAGACTTTTTAGAGATACCATCTTGCTCAGACTTACGACTTGGAATTGCTCTACCTGTTGAAGCTAGTTCTATCTTTTCCCCTGCTATATCGTTTAATACTTCTTCATAGTTAAAGTCTTGATGTTCTCCGTCTACTATTTCTTCTTCTATTAGTTCCCAATCGTCAGGCATATCTTCTCCAAATTCTTCAATAAACTTAGAAAGCTCAGTAGCTTCTTGATGACCTTCACAAGCCATATAAACCGTTTTACCTTCTAATTCGTGTTCGTGATACCCTTCACACCCTAAAGTCTTAGAACTCGCTAAGGCTTCTTCTATAGTATCAAAAACAGGCTTGCCGTCAATCATTCCAACTTTAGCAAAGTCTAGAGTTTCTTCTTCAACCTCTAAAGGTGGTAATCCTATTTCTTCTCTTATTTCGTCCTGAGTCATTACTTCCCTAATCGTTGCAGAATCAAATTGTATTGTAATTGGTTTAAGTTGTACAAACTGAACAGGCATATCCATATTATTAACTTGGAATATCTTGTGTAATACTTTTAATATTTGATTTTGGAACGGCATTACCACAGTATTAAGATAAAAATTAGAAGCGTTTAAAAGCTCGTCTGCATTGCTTGAGAACCCATTAGCACTATCTAAGCCCATAAGTGTCTTAGAAGTCACCCTATGCCCTGCTAGAATGTTGCTAGTAAGTAGTTCTTGAAGTGCTAAATATTGTTTGTCTAAATCAGCAGGACTGATAGGAGTTATTTCAGGAACTCTTGTCTTATCGTCTGAGAACGTTAGTATAAATTTACCTGCGTTTGAAGCACCCGTGAATTTATCTGTAAGGCTTTGTTCTATCTGTCTACGTTCTTCAGCGAGTGGAACTCCATTTGCGAAACTAATCATATAACTTCCTGAGAAAGAATTACTTACGTTTTGTAAATGAAATTCAGAAACCTTAGAATCACAAAGGCTCCAATTATTACAAGATATGTAATCAGCCGTATAATAAGAATTCATATTAGGACTATAAAGCCCTGTGTAAAGTATTTGATTTGGTGAAGTTCTGTCATTGACATTAAAAGCAGGTACTCTATAAGGCTTGTTCATTCTTGTATTTGCCCAATCTCCTGATACATAATAGCCTTTAGTTTTTCCAAATTCATCAGGACGTTCACATCTAATCTTCTCTACTGGTATATGATAAATTTCTGCTATCTGAGTCCTATCTTTTGACCATACAATATTAAGTGCAAAAGCTCCTTGTAGTTTAAAGTCAAATGCTACCTTTTTTAATACCTCGTGTAGTGTTTCATTACCATTAGCATTATTCATAAAGTTCTGAAGCTTTACTCTTGCTTCCTCATCCCTATCATCTTCATCTGTTATAACTAAGTCTTCAGCACTAATCATTTCGCTAGTCGCATTTACAATAGCAGCCGTTATTGAGCTTGAATAGTAAAGGTCAATTAAAAACTGAGGATAGAGATTTCTCCATTGTCCGTTTACATCTCCGTATTCAATGTAGTCTTTACCTCGTACTTCTTGTACTAAAGGTGCTGTACTTGTGCTTAAATCTACTGAAATTATTTTATCCATTTTAATTTTTTATTGTCCGTAATATATAGTATTCGTTCCTGATGGTTCAGGGTGTTGAGTATATTGTACTTGTTCTGTTCCTGCTTTTTCAGTTAAGTTAAGTATTCCTTTTGTAACTATTCCTTTTACTATTCCGTTTGTATTAGCTATAGGTAAAACATCTGTTTCAGTAGCAGGAGCGGTGTTTAAAGCAACTGCAACTCTTCCTAGCCAACTTACCTCATAAACTTCATATTTCCAATGTCCTGCAGGTAAAAGATTTATACCTCCTATATACATATCAGGATTTATAGCATACGTAAAGCTCATTCCAGTATATCTATTATATATTAAGGAAATAGGATAAGCATAAGCAATAGAACCGTCAAGGTCATTGATAAACTTAACTAAGTATCTAATCTGTGTAGAATCTACTGACGTATCTATTCTATTATCTTCTGTGCTTATGTAAGCTATTATGTTTGTTTCAGTAATTGCTTGTATCATACTATATAATAGAAAAAGTCTGTTTCTATTTGGTTAATAAAGGAAAAAGGCTGCCAAAGCAACCTTAACCCCATAGTGAACGCTAGATTTCTCTATAAACGGTCAAGCCGCCTCACCCTCACTAAGTGTAAAAAAAGGGTAACCGTTAAGCTACCCTCTTTAAAATATATAAAAGAATACTAATTAAGATATAACTATTGTTCCCATTGTAAATGCTACATTATCAAATGGGTCATCTGTGTAGTCTTCAACCATTGGAAAAGGAAGTGCTTCCATTCCGTCAAAAGTAAGAGTGTAACCTCCTCTATCTCCCCAAGCTGCTCCTGAATCAATAGTACCTGCGTTAAGCTCCATTCCGTTTACTGTTCCTAAAGCTACGATAGTATCGTGTCCGTTAGCAAGAGTAGCGTTTAATTGAGCAAAGCAAATAAGTTTACTCTGAGCGAGTAATTTCACCTGATTTTGGTCTTCCTTGGTTAATTTATTAAGTACAAGATTTAAAGTTGGAGTGAAAAAAAGACTTCCGTTTTCCTTACTACCTGTAATTGTTTCAGAAAGACTAGCTGTACCTAAAGGCATAGCGTATCTATAAAGAACGTCAGTTCCCATTTCAATATCAGTTACTTCTCCTGCTGTTTGTGGTATAGATGTTACTTGGTCATAAACTGCGAAATATACGTATTTGATACCTCCACTCGTTCTTGAGCAATCAAGTCCCCTACCTTTACTAAGTGCTGTACAAGCCATTGTTTTGTTTTTTTTAGGTTAAGGGTGGAAGGGTTTTACCCCCTCCATCCGTTTATTTAATTATTAAGATACAAATACTACGTCTGCACCGATACCAACTTGAGTTCCTCCTGTGAATCTTGCGATTAAACGAGTATTCAAACTTCCTACGTGAGATTGGTCAAGCAATTGGATGTTCGTACTATCTGAAATCAAATCAGTACCAAAAAATAAATTTGACTTTTCAGCACAAACTAATTTGTCATCTTCAGCTCCATTACATACTGCTAATTTGATACCTTCAAAAACTGCATCATAATCTCCATTCATAGAGTAAGCGTTTACATATCCTAAAGCTGAGATAGCTGAGATGTATAATCTGTAAGACTTAGGACTCATATAGATGTAAAGGTCTTCTTTCGTGTATACGTTAGAAGGTATAGCTGCTGTTGCTGCTTGTAAGTTAGCGATAATGTTAGCTGCATCAAAAGCTGTTCCTGCCCCACCTGCATTAGCTACATCAATTACTGTTCCATCTACTACAAGTCTTCCAACTGCTGCTGTAGTCAATCCTGTAAAAGAACCTGCTACTGCATCATTTCCACTCCATATAGCGTTTTCAACACCTTGAGAAATTCTACCTGCAATATGAGAAATTAAGTAATCGTCAAAAGATGCTGGTGCTGGTGCGCCTGCTCCTGCTCTCATTTCTAAAGCTTCCCAAGAATCCAATAAGTTTTTTGAACAAATTTCCATATTTACTTGTAAATCTTTTGGAGTAATGATTGCTTCAGTAAGAACTAATGTTCCTGCTGTTGTGAAATCACACGTACTGTCAGCCATTTCAGCTCCTGATTCCATTTTTTGAATTACTGCTTTATACTTCACGTTTTCCATTGAAGTCATAAATGCTAAAGAGTTTGCCTCTTTTAATGCTGCTGATACGTAAAATCCGGCGCTTTTCCCCGAAAATGTGCTAGTTACTGTTGGTAATGCCATAATTGTTTTGTTTTTTTAGTTATTTAAGTTATATAAGAATCTCTCTTGTGAGGTCATCATTTTTAATTCTTTTTTGCTTAGAGATGTTTTCTCAGAGCTAAATTTATTTGTATCTAAAGGTGCTGATGCAGGTTGAGCTGCTAATTCAGTCTTTAGTCTTTCGTTTTCTGCTTGTAAGTCTTCAACTGAAAATTCAACTACTTCTGTAGTCTTAATAGATTTTGGAGTTGTACCTCTTTCTTCAGTTTCTAATTCTTCAACTTCTTCTTCAGTATCTTTTTCTTCTCCTTTTAATGAAGCTACTGCGTCTTCTAGGTTTTGGATTCTTTTCTCCATACCTTCCCAATCAGCAACATCAGCTTCTTCTCCGTCATCTTCAGCCATTTCTTCTTCAACTACTTCTTCAGTAACTTCTTCTTCAGTTTCAGTTTCTAAAACTTCAGCAACAATACCTTCTTCTTCAACTCTGAAAGATACTCCTGTATCTGTCTTGTAAGTTCCGACAGGTAATAAAATTGTAGTTCCATCTTCAGTAAGAACGCTTATGTCTACACCTGCTTCCAATTCTTCAGCAGTTGAAACGAAAATAGTTCCGTCTTCTGATTTTGCTTGCCACTCTAAAGATACTTCTGTTTCTTTGTCAAGTCCAAGTGCTACTAATATTTGATTTTTTAAATCCATAGTTTAATTTTTAGGTTCTGTTATATAATAGAATAGTTGTTGTTCTGTTTGGTTTTTACAATAATGGTATCAATTTCTTTAAGATATTTGCAGCTTCTTTAGTAGCAGGTATTTTAACGTCTAAGTTTTTTGCTGCTTTTTCTAAAGCGTCTAACTTCTTTTCTAAACTACTTCTTGTTTTAGAAGCTTTTCCTTTTGTTTTATCTAATCTTTTATTGTAAAAGTCAACACTTTTCTTATTGCTTTCTAAAGTTCCTTCAGTTTCTTTAAGTTCCCTTCTAGCTGTATTCCTATTATCTTCAGCAGTATCTAATAATCTAAAATACTTTGTGTAATTATCTTCAGCTTTTTTTAATACCCCTTCTCTTTTATCTATTTGTTTTCCTGCTTGAGTTATATTCTTTTCAGAAACTTTAATAGCGTCTACATCTCTTTTCAAATCAGGCATTAAATCTTTAGCCTGTTGGATAAGCTTTTCTACATCTTGCGTTAGTCCTAATTCAACTCTATTAGCTTTGCTCATTGTAGTAACTTTACCTTCTCTTACTAATTCGTTAAAAGCACTTAGTATTTGTTCTGTTGTTGGTTGTTTTTTTTGCATTTGTTCAAATTTATTAGTAAAGTAGCCTTCTATTGAAAGACCTTTAAGTTCTCCATCTTTTATCTTTTGCCAAAGTTCGTCATTCTCTATCTTCATTTTAACGAACCAAGTGCCATTAGGTAAGTCGTAGCCGTATAACTTAGACTTATCACTATCTCCTTCCTTAATCCAAGACTCAACTGTTAGAACGCCTGAAACTCTATCTTGATGTTGGTATGTAGCTTTATGGTGGTTGTTATGTTTTAAATATAAAAATGCAGCTTTCTCAACTGTTGCTTTTGAAAAGAATACATAATAGTCAGAATCAGTATTAGGGTCGTGTCTGAATATTTGCTTATTAGGAATAAGTGCAGGACTTATTAGCATTCTCTTTTCTTCATCAACCTTTGCAAATGTTAAGTTATTCTTCTCTTTACCAAAGAACACAAAGTCTTGCTCAATAGCAGGACTCGTTACTAAACTGATTGCGTCAATAGCTAGTTCTTGACTATCGTCTGCAATTACTAATTCTACAATTTTTGTTTCTGTCATAATATATAATAGAAATTAAGTTCGTTTGTTTGATTTTAAATTGTAGCCCTTCTTCTTATATTTGCTAATTGGTTTTGACTGTTAGACATTTCGTCTGTAACTACATACGCCTTAGTTGCTTCAGGTGCTACTCCTCCTGATATATCAAAAGCTCCTGACATCATTTGTGGTGCAGGTGGTGCTGCTGCTGAACCTCCTCCTCCTCCCCCTCCTGATGTTGGAACGTCTGTTGCTAATATAGTCCTTACATTATTTAAACCTGCTGCAATTACGGCTGCGCCTGTTACAAATCCTGCAACTCCACCCTGAGCAAAGGCTTTATTTGCACCTACATAAGTATCTATAACGGCACTTGCTACAGCTAAAGCTTTGTTATCCCCTGCTAAAGCACTTAATGCTCCTGCAAGCCCTGAGAACGCTTCTAATTGCTCGTTTACATTTGCTTGTACTACTTGAGTCTTTTGTTTCTCATATTCCTTGGTAATAGCTGTAGTGTCCATTCCTGACTTCCTAGCCATTTCTAATTTCAAGTCATAAGCGTCTTGAAGTTCTTGTAGTTCCCTTTCTAATCCTGATAGTCCTTCTGCTCTTATTTCCTTTTGTGTTTCTAGTAATTCCTTTTCAAGTCCTACTTGGTTTGTCTTTTGTTCTGATAATTGTCCTGTAATAGTTTCCTCAAGTTCAAGCTGTGCGTTCTGAGCTTCCATTAAAGCTAACTTGTTTTCATCATTTGCGTTTTGGTCTACTGCTAATTGAGCTGCTGTAATTTGTTTCTGTATTTGTTCTGACTGAAGTTTTTGTTGTTCTTCTAATGATTTTTTTAAGTCTTTATTGGCTTGGATTCTTTCTGCAAAAGTCTTAGTTTCGTCATCTCTAATCTGTCTAAATAATTCTGCTTCTCTTAATTTTTCTGCATTTAACTTTGCAAATTCTGCTGCTGCAAATTTAGCTGCTTTAACTGCTGCAATTGTTGCTTGTGCTTGTTCATAATTAGCTTTCAGAGAGATGTCAGTAATACCGGCAGCTACCTTATCATATATACCTCCTACCTCATCTATTGCTTCACTAAAATTATTTACTAAATCCTTACCTGCGTCTACTGCAGCAATACTCAAATCAAATAAGGAAGTTTTGGTTTCTAATATATCAGCTTTTAAAGAAGCTATAACACCCTTATCTCCGCCACCTAAGAAACTATCTTCCCAAGCTAACATCGCTTCTTGAACTCCTAATTTAAGCCCATAAAAAGAAAGTTGCAAAGGGGTTAATGCTAGAGTTATAACACTCTTTAATACCTTTCCTAGTGCGTCGAACCTATCTGTGCTTTCAGTAACCCAAGTAACGACATCTGTAAGGACGGTAACGAGTTGATTGAAAGTAGTAGATACAGTAGTTAGTACAGTTTCCATTAAATCCATAGCCTTTTGATTCCTTTGAACTGCTTCTTTAAGTGCTACAAATAAAGCTATAATCAATCCTATTCCTGCTGCTTTCATAGCCATTCCAACACCTTTAATGGCTGTGCCCATTCCTTTAAAACCTTTTTTAGCGGAAACTGTGCTTTGAGCTAGTTTCTTAGTGTCTTTTGTAACAGCGCCAATATTTGACTTTACTTCCATTTCTAATACTTCCTTTGCCATAGTTTTATTTTTATAGAGTTACCCCTGTTTTAATTTGTGTTAATTTAATATCACAAGCCCATTCTAACGTCATATTGTTTGCACCCCTTACTCTTATTGTGAAATTACCACTTGAAATAGCAGCTGTAGAAACCCACCCTGAAGTCGTTCCTGAAGACTTAATAACATCTCTTTCCCTTTGAATACTTAAAACTCCTGACTTGTTAATTATAACCCCTCTTTCTATAAGACTTAAATAATCTCCAGGTGCGCCTGAAGCACTTGTACCACCAACTCTAACGGCTAAACAAGTTGCGTGAAAATACATAATAGTATTATCAGGAATTACAAAATAACTTGCTGCTGTATTATTTAAATTAGAATCTACTGTAGCAGCACTAGTAGTTTGTTTCCCATACATTAAATGAATGCTTTGTCTTTCCCCTAAAGAATCACCATTAGTATTACCACCCAAGACAATAGAATTATCGGCTGTAGACTCTCCTAAAGTACCTGACACGTTAGCATTGTTTATTCCATTTGCGATTACGTTTTGGTTTCCTGTTATAATACTATTTCTTGACAAACCTCTAACAGTATTATTTTCACCCATTACTAAGGTATTGTTAGTACCTGTTTCTGTTGAGTTTCCAACTCCGTAAGTCTTGTTGTTCTCATTAGCAATAGCTGTATTAAGATTTGTATTGTATCTAAAAGTTGAGCAAGTACCTGTTACTTGATTGTATGTATATCCGTAAGATTCACATTGTAATTGATTCGGTGTTACGTCATTTGTTCCGTCAGTAAAGGTTACAACCCCAAGTACTGAAATTGATAAAGGTTTTACAGTAAATCCTGTTATGTATGGTATTGTAGTTATTTTAGACATTATGGTATAAGTATAAATTCAACTGTTGCTAAGTCGTTAGGCTTGTAGTCTATTTTGTTTACTCTAAATACTCTATTCTTGATGTATACGGTGTCATTGAACTTGAACGTATTGATATCAGCAGGACTAAGGTTTACTTTGATAGTCATAATTCTAGTATTTGGATTGTAAAGTTCTGAATAGTAAGGAAGCCAATATAAGCCAAACAAGTTATCAGGAACAGAAGCGCCAACTCCAGGCATAAGTTGGCATTCTCCAAAATGGAAATCCTTTGAACCTGCTACAGAAGGTGTTGCTAGGATAGTAGGAACATCTGATAAATGACTAAACTGCAAGAAGTTATCTTGGTTTTCTGAAGACAAGCCGTTTTGAGCAGGTATATAGTAAGTTGTACCTGTAGATTTTATTCCATTGTTAAACATAATTCTAGGACTGTTATCAAATCCTTCAGAAGTATCTGCTTCTACATTGTAAGAATAAATAGCAGGAGTTATAAATTGAGGAAACTGCGACATTAAAGGCTTGACTACTGTTGCTGCAAAAGGTTCTGCTACAATTTCATCTTCACCAAATAAAATATTAAATTCATTTCCTGCATTAAACTTCTTACTTCCGTATAAATGACCTCCTACTAAATTCTTATATTGATTAAATGAATAATCATCCTCATCTTCTACAAACTTGAAAATAGTTTTTTTATTCAAGTCAGTTAAAGGTGTGAGCTTCATTTCTGAAACGTCTATCTTTTCAGTCCAATCTAACTGAACACTGTCAGTACTATTTATAAATACATCTGAATAAGTTTCAAACTTTATATTATTAGGATTATCTTCATCAGGTAAACTAATTAAATTAAACATAGTCATTATACCTTTTAAGAAATCCCATTGCCCTAGTTCACCTCTTAATGTTTGCAATAAAGTGTTTGTAGTAATACTTGAAATGCTACCAGTAAATACTGCATAAGTTTCTTGATAAGGATAAGCTGTCTGTGTCTGTCTTACCTTCGCTGCTGTTCCTGAACTAGTTCTAAATTGTACTTGCAAAGTATCACCTACATTACTCATTATTTGTGTAAAACTTCCTGTATAATTAAAAGATCCCCCTGCTGCTATTATTTGCAATCCTGAAAAATCTATTGGTGTCGAATTGTATAACCATTGACACTCTATTGTTCTTGAAACAGTATCTGTATTTTCAACGCTATAAGAGTAATTCACAGTATAAGTTTCATTTACTACTGTGGAGGTTAAAATATATGTTGTAGGACTATAATGAGTTGGCAGGTAAGACAGAAAACCATAACCTGCTGTAGTTGTCGTATTTAGTTGCATTACTGAATAGGAAGATGTAGCATAATTTGACACTACAGGTGGACTCCCTCCATAAGATGAACCATAACTAAATTGCCCCCATCCCGAAAAACCTTGATTGAAAACTTCAGGAGCATTATCAGCACCCCAATTAAAGTCCATATAAAGTTTCTTGAAGTCATCTGTATCAAAGAACTCACTTTCATAAGTAAAAGGAGTTGCTTCAAATATTCTGTCTATTAAATACTTGATATTTATAAAAGGTCTAAACGCTGTTTGTAATGTAAGTAGTTCAGGGGTTCCTGATGTTGCGTTAGTATTATTAGAACCTCCTGTTGCAACCTGATGATTCCAATCTACAAAAGGGTATTTTAATGTGCTGTTAGCATCTCTGAATCCTGATGTACTTGGGTTCGTATAAGTTATTCCTGTTCCTGAATCATTCCAACTATATTTTATCTGTGTCTTATTGTATTCGTGTTCTAGTTCTACAAACCCTAAATCCCTAAAAGCTCTATCACCTAAAAAGTCAGCTAAAGCTACAACTTCTGAATAAAGGTTTACATTGTAACTTATTTCTCCTTCCTTTTCTGTTACATCTAAGAGTCTTAAATATCCTTCAAATAGAATGAATCCGTCTTGCTTTAATATACATTGCGTCTTTTTATAAGGATTGAATAAAATACTCCCAACTTCAAGGTGTCTAGTAATCTCAAATATATTATCAAAGATTTGCTTGTTTCTTTTCGTTGCAGGAAGGTTAAAAGCCTTTGAATATGATTGTACTTTTTCTGCTACATTTTTAAAGTCATCAACACTAAGACTTAAAGGAATGTCTTCATCTTCATAGAGGTCGCAAATAACTTGTCCATTTGAAATAGTAGTATTTGCTGAAGTGCTGACAGCAAAAACAGATATTTCTTCAATTTCAACTACATCTGATATTGTTGTGTAGTAGTAAACCATCACAATATTGTCAGGTGCTGTAGCTGTGAACGTATGTGTTATTATTGGCGTTCCAACAAAAGCTGTATTTGAACTCACAAAAGTTGTTCCGTCATAAACTTGTAATATTATAAACCCATCCGAACCGCTTCCCATTGTAAGATTCACTTCATACTGCTGACCGACAACTAAATTCCCTAATTTTTGGTACACGCCTGTAGCTGAACCTATAGCAGCAGGCGAAATATAAAAAACTATCTTACCATTTGAAACTTCAGGTAAATCAGGAGTTGGGCTTGTACTACGGAATCTGTACCAAGAATTTGCAATAGTTGGTTGTGCGTTAATTATCGTGTCTTGTGAAGGGTTATTTGCGGAACTATCGTAAGAAGGTGTGGAATTTAATCCTGTGAAATCAATACCATTTACCACTACATTAGTAGAATTCCCTGATATTAAATTATATTGACCATCATAATTTTGCGGATATACTATTAGTTGAACACTCATTATATACTTTGTGTTCTTAGGGTTTTACTCTTTTCTACTTCAAAAGTGTATTGTATAAGTTTATCATTTGCTACAGTCTTCTTATTGAAACTTGAAGTAGTTAGCCTAACAGGTGTTACATATTTATTCAAAGAAGAATTTACTGTATCGTCTTGGAAGCCTTCTAAGATATAAACCTCAGGACTATTTATAAGGTCTACAAACCATTCTGATTCAGCTTCACTAACAAAGTCTGTATTCATTGTAATCTTTTCTGTAGCGTTTACTCTGAAGGATTTTTTACCTCCCTTAAAGCTGTCTATTTTATAAGAAGCTTTATTCCAAGTTCCTTCTAGTTGTCGGTATGTGCTTCCTTTAGTTGAAATCGTTTTAGTAGATTTCTGAGTAAAAGTGTAGTAATCCCAAGCACCCCACTGATTTAACCAAGCAAGCCTTATAGGTTCATAACCTTTCAGAGTTGGACAATTAAGGTTTATTGTATAAATTTGTGATAGCACACCGAAATCACTAAGCACAGCCAATGTATAATAACCTCCTTGAATTGTTCCTGCTGTTACGAGTCCTGCAAAAATTGTGCTACTGCCTTGTAAGTTAGCGGGGAATATTCCTACAAATAACATTTGTGCTACTATATCTGAGTTTGGATATGTAAATGCTCCGTTTGCTGCTGAGTGGTATATATCTTCTGTACCTAAATATCCACCTGTAGAACTGAAATAGTTCAATTCAATATGTGTAGAACCTGTAGGATTAGAAGATGAAAAAGGGCTAGACAATAACATTCCTAAAGTTCCGTAATCTTCCAAGTTAGCATACTGAGTAGTAGGTGCGTTAGATAAAAAATTAGCTGTGCTAAATACTCCTCCAAAAGAACCAAAAGCGAACTTGTTTTCTACATCAAATCCGAAATCATTTCCTACCAATTTTAATTCATTTTCATATTTTAAATATCCATTAAACACCTGATACTCATCAGAATTCTTGTCTTCGCCTGTGTCTATATTTACAGAATTAGGATAAGCAGCATTTGCACCTAGATACTCTATTCTAAATACGATTGCTAAATAACGAAAGGTATCTATATTCCCTGAGAATTTATCTACTAAGTGAATAGGACAAGAAAAGTTAAGTGTATTTACTGTTCCTTTATAAGCACTTCCGAATCTTGCTTTATTATCAGCATTTACAAAGCTTTCAATTATAGGAGCAAAGTCAAACATACCTACTCCTGCGTCATTTGGTGTTGTTTTAAAAGTACCTACCAAATCATTATTAGTTGAAGGATTTATAGGATTGCCTGAACTGATATGCACTTCAGCAATAAACTTTACCCTAGTTTCATTCTGAACTATATTGCTATTATTAGATACTGTAAAAATTACATCCTGACCTACAGGAAGTATTTCTTTTAAGGGTTTCTGGACTATTAGTGTTGCCATTTATTTTACTGTTGTTAAACTGTTAATTATGTCTTCTTTTACGCTTCCTAGTAATTCTTTGCCGAACTGTTTTAATCCTAATCCTAAAGGTTTCTGAAAAAAGCTTATTCCTTGTATTCCGTTACGTCCTATACTTCTAGCAATTAAGAATGTCAAAGTCTTTCTTTTCATAAACCTTCCCTTTGCATCTCTTGGTGCTATTCCTTTCTTTACAGCCCAACCATCCAAAGCCTTGCTAGGAGGTTGTGAATGTCCTTTACTATTCTTGTAGCTATAAGGACTTTTTATTACTTTGCTTTTATAGTCTTTAAAGGTTCTTTTCTTTTGCGTTCCTGAAACACCTTTGTCTACATACTGACCATAGCTTGACATATAGAATTGTACTGTATAATTTTCATCTTTTTTGATAACTTTAAAGCTAATAGATTCTTCTAACTTCCCACCTTTACCTGCTTTCTGTAAGTTACCCTTCGAACGATTAACAACCTGTTTTCCAAAGCTGTTCAAGTACCTTTCTATATTGGCTGTGTCCACTATTCTACTCCAACAAATACTTCAACTCTAGCTGTAACTGCTGTAGTCGGTTTTACTTGTAAAGAAGTTAAGTTTTGCATAGTTCCAAAGCTAGGACTTGTATCTTCTTCTGCTAAAGCTAAGTCAGCACCCTGACAAAGAATATGAGATTGTCCTGCCGTTAGTATAACTTGATAATTTGAAGCTGTAGTAACTACTGCTAGCTCAATATCTACTGCTTTTTCCAAGTTCGTTACCCTTACGTATTTAGTTTTCGCTACATTGATAGCTCCTGCTGAAGTTGAAGGTAATGTGTCAAATACTGCCACTGTAGTTGATACACTTGCTGTACAAGTTACTATCCTTTCAAATACGTCATTGATTCCTGTAGTTGTTACTGAATTATTTGAACCTCTTAATGAGCCGTTCAAAGTAATTGTTTCTGATAGTGTTGTCGTTAAGTCTGCCATAATTTTATAAGTTTATTGTTATTTTAAATTTTTTCCATCCTATTTGTATTATCATTTTCCATATCTTGAACTTCAACATTAGTAACCTGCTCCAAATGGGCGAACAGGAATTTCACAAGTTTGAAAGTCGTTCTGAACTAAGACGCCAATATTAAATACCCAGCCGCAGCATAAGTTATCGAATCTCTCTTGAAAAGGTTCTATTGTGAATTGGTCTTGTGTAAAGTATAAAGGTTCGTTAATGTCATTAACTCCTTCTAAAGATTGTCTTGAACTGTGTCTAAGCATTCCGATAAAGTCAGTACATATTTGAAGTGTTTCATTAAATACATCTTGCTCATTACTTAAAGTCTTTACTAATTTAGGAAAATCTGCTTGGTCATTGTTCTCTGTCCAATTAGATTTTTCTGTTACCATATCCATTATGAATATTTGGAAGTTGTACGTTAATTGACTATCTCCTGTAGATACGCTTGTAGGGTTTATGTGAAGTAATGGAAACTTCTGCATCTTTTCAAGATTGACGTCATAAATATCACCTACTGAAGTTGTGCTAATTTGTTCGTGATATTGGCCAAGTCGTAAAAGTGTATTGACGACATTATTATAAGTTTTATTTTTAACCATTTCTTTTAACTTTATTTTGTGAGTTTAAATCTGTTTCATAACTTAACCAAGTCAAACATTCTAATAGACTAAGGTTTGTTATTCGTTCTAAGTTTACTATTTCCCCATTTGTCAATCTATACATTACGCCAAACCATCCCCATTTACTTGCGAAATCTTCAGTAGCTATTGCGTCTTCATTTCCTTCAGCTTCTCCATCAAATACAATGGCAAAATCTCGGACAATATTTTCGCGAAATTGTAAAAAAAAACCAATGCAGATTGCACTTGTTCAGCTGACATCTGTTTCATTTCTTCCGTCCTGAGCCGTATATCGCCATCATAAGCATCAATAATATATATATCATTCTTCTTTTCTTTTACAGGTCTATAAAGCACGGCCATTAGTTCAGGAAGTTGTTTGTCTATTCCGTTCTTAATAAACTGCTCTATATCGGCATACTCACCCAGGCTTATAGAATCCAAATCAGGATGAAAGCCGTACTCAATATCGTTTATCTCAATTATCCTTTTTAGCTTTGTATCTTGCTTAGACTGAATCTCTCCAACTTTACTCATTATATTAGCTACATCTGATAAGGCTAATTCCTTTACTAACTGCTTAGGAATATCTGATAACGCTGCTATTGTTTCAGTAGCTTCTTCAGTCTTTGTACCTGTTTCAAAGTCAATAAGTTGCAACCACTTTTCAAGAGTTACTTCTTCCCAACTGCTAATAAGCTTGAACTCTTTTACTTTTCCTTCTTTTTTAATTTTGACTTTCATACACTATATAATAGAAATTAGTTGTTTTTAGTTTAACGATTTTTTTTACTGTACGTAATACCTACCTGCGTTTGGATTGTCTAGGTGATAAATTACATTATAACGAATACCATCTATTGCGTGATTCCAATTATCTACGTATAGCTTAGAGCCTTTGTCAGCATAGACATAGTTATTAAGTTCTTTAGCTATATTAGTTGATTCAGGACTTACTATAAGTTGATAGTCTTGCATCCTAGTTATTCCACTTTCAATAGTTCCTTTCTTAACCGCTTTAATGTTTACTCCTAAATGTCTAAGGTCAGCAATTAGTCTTGGTTCTGCTGAGTCAGCAATGATTAGTTTGTTATCTACTTTGTCTAGTATTATCTTAGCAAGCTCTTGACTCTTTAATCCATTACGATACAAATGTTCTTTTAAGTAAATCTTTTTATGCTTTTTGTCTATAGCCACTTCAGTAAGTGAGTCAGGGTCTATTGAGAACCCAAAGTCCATTCCACAAGAAGTCTGTAAGTTATCAGGATTAAATTCTCCTATGCTCCAGTTTTCAAATACTACTCCTTCAGCTTTTGCTAACCACCCTCCTAAAATCTTATGTTGATACTTTTTAAAGTTGTTATGCTTTATGCTCTTAATACGCTCTAGGAAGCTCTGTGAGAGGTTTGTTTCATTGTCTAGGTATGTACTATGGATATAGCATACATTGTCTTTAACGCCATTAAAACCACCTTCAACTCCTTTGTCTTCAAAAAACCTCTTGTATATCCAATGCTCTTTAGTTACAGGATTCAATATTAAGATAACTCTATTCTGTATATCCTTTTCCCTTATACTTAAATCAATAGTGTCAAAGATATTCTCATCTACTAACTCTTCAGCTTCATCTAATACCCAAGTTGAAATACCCTGCAAAGACTTTAGGCTTGCCGTTTGATTTCCTGCTGAAGTCTTTATACCTCTAAATAATATATCTGATTTATTTTTAGCATTAACTACTTCTGACTTATTGATATTAAAGGTTTCATCAAACCCTAGTAATCCTATCTTTTCTAAGAACTCAGGAATGATTGAAAGGTGAGCTGATGTCATTGTAAACCTCGTAAATAAAACTCTTATACCTCTTGACATTGTAAGTAGAGTAAGAAAGACTGTAACTGCAAAAGACTTTCCTGAACCCCTACCTCCTGTTATAATAAAGTACCTAGCCTTTGATTCAAATAAAGGATTGTATTTCTTACTCAGTATCAGTGTCAATGAATGTAATTAAAGGAAGGTTAAGAGCTTTATCTCCTGAAGTTAAATCTACTCTATTGGTTTCATTCATACCGCAAATGTTCTTTGCTCCGTGTATTACAACTGAAGGAACTTTGTCTTTTATACATTCATAGAATTTAGACATCACAAAGTCTTTAGCTATTAACTCAACATCATTTACTGCTTGGGCAAATACTTCATCTTCTTTTAACCACTTGTAGTAGTTAGTTCTTGAAAGGTCGCAAGACTTTAATGCAGTCGTAACTATACCTAGACTTCCCTCTAGTGCTTTTAACATTTGCTCCTTTGCTATTTTTGTTCTATTTTGTTCCATTTTTAATATATCTAAATGCTGCAGTTATCCTATTTATAGTTGTTGTTTTTTGTAATTGTTTGTTTTTATGCTTTCCTTTTTGTCTTCCAAAATGTAAACAAATCCAATTTTTATGTTTTTTTAAAGAAAAAATTAAACTTGGTGCTGAAGTAGTTATACTTAACTTAAAATTTTCATTAGTATATTTTTTGCCAATATAATCTAATAATCTACTTCCTATTCCTATTCCTTGAAAATCAGGCATAACTACTAACCTATGTATTCTTTTTAAGTTTTTTATACTATGTGGTTGATGTAATACACTAATGAAAGCAGCTATTTGTTCATTTACATAAGCTACATAAGTATGAGCAGCATTGTTATGACTATGATTTAGATAGTGGTGTTTAGCAAACATTTTCCAAATTGTTTTATCTCTTGTTTTGAATATTTCAAAATCAATTTTTGGTCTATTTTTTTTTTGCCCTTCAAGTATTTGAAAGGTCATACTATCTGTATTAAAAACCCAATCAGGCAACAACCAATCTTGGACATCATTATGACAAGTAACAGCTATAAATTGTTTATCTGATTTCCTAATAGCTTTTTGCATTGCATAAGAACCTATCCTAGCTACATTCCTATCAACAACAGAAGTAAATTCATCAAATACTATTAGTTCATCATTTCTCAGCAAAGCATTAGCTAAATCTACTCTCATTTTTTGCCCATTAGATAAAACAGCATAAGGTTTTAACCAACTAGGAGGAGAACTAAATCCTACACTATTAAACATTTTTGTGATGTCATCAACAGAAGATGTTTCAGGCATATCATCTAAAATAGTTTCAGCTTTATAATCAAAATTAGTTATATATGCATTTTCAAATAATTCTTTAGCTATTGTAGTTTTCCCTGTTCCACTACTTCCTACAATTAAACCTATTTGCCAATCATCTTTAAAATTTATATTCCCTTCAAAATGTTCTTTTATATGTTCTGTTTGTAAATCAAATTTACCCATAACTGAAGCAACTCTAAATGTTTTTTTTGGTTTACTTTCTCTTAGAATGTTAAAATTCGGCATATATATCCTTTATTGGTTAATTCTTCAAACATTTTTTCTTGTTCTTTTTCTGATGTTAATTCTATTTCTATTCTGTATTCTTCAGATATATTATCTGAAACATCATTTGGTTCGTTTATTTGTTCATCATCTTCATTCTGCCATACATCTAAACCCCAATCAGCAAGTTGTACGCTATCCCATTCGTTTGCTAGTATATCCCATTCCCATTCTCCAAAGCCTACATTGTCTTTAACGATAAACTCTTTCTTTTGTTCTTCAGTAAGTCCTTCAGCTATATCTATCCATACTTCTTTTAGTCCTGCTTCTTTACTTGCCTTCAGTCGCATATTGCCACCTAGCACCATAAAGTCCTCATCAACTACAATAGGTCTTAGCTTTAACATCTCAGGAAATTCCTGTATTGACTTTACTAGCTTTTTGAATTTATCGTTCTTAATGATTCTTGGATTGCTAGGGTTTCCCTTTACTTTACTTATCTTAACTTGTTGCTTCATAGTATATAATAGAATTTTATTGTTTTTATTTTAATCAAAGGATTCATTGATTCCCCTTTCGCCTACTAGCTTTTCTTTTGCTCCTGCCCATAAGTTATCTCTTTTCTTACTTAGGCTTGGCTCTGTTCTTTTAAGACTTGGCATTCCTTCAGTTGGCTCGCAATCCATCCACTTACCGCATTCACAGACCGCTTCCTTAGTTACCCATTTACCATCTCTGTGTACTATTGTAGCCTTCCCTATTTCTTTTGTCTTATTACATTCGCAAGTGTATAGTGTCATTTCTTTAATTTATCAAGTTCAAATTCTAGGTGATTGATTGCTTTCTGTATGCACTCAATAGGACTCTTATGTTTCCTTTCTGCTCTGAGCAAGTAAGTAACAGCCGTACCGACATTGTAAGATAATTCAAAGCCGTCTACAACCTTTCTAGCTTCATATCCATTAGTACCTATGTAGTAATTTGGTATTCTATTGTCTTTCATTTATCCTATCGTTTTCTAGTCCTCCTGTTCTTGTTTCTACTTTATCCATATTCCAAAGGATTTTTTCTTTCTTTATTCTTTTTGCTTTTGATTCTAAGATAGCCATTATAATTACTATAAAAAAGAATAGTGCTGTTAGGATTCCGAGTACTGTAAATATTATCATTTTGTTATTAGTTTTAAGAGTTGGTTACTTGTATATATTCTGTCATCACCTGCATAGTTTTCGTAAATCATTGTAAAGTTATCGTCTTTCCAAGTCCACAAAGCCCTGACATTCTTTTTGATATTATCTTTTAATATCCATTTAATTGTTTTGTATGTTCTTTTTTCTTCCATAGTTTAATATCCAAATTCTTTGCAGCGTTCATCTTGC
>Ga0209482_1000671_pt1 | contig 28181 bp, 30 predicted proteins | sample CoawatmetaG10DNA_FD_187512 | JGI IMG/M metagenome (GOLD analysis project Ga0209482, IMG submission 187512) | Marine microbial communities from the West Antarctic Peninsula - Coastal water metaG104-DNA (SPAdes) (version 2) | ecosystem: Environmental > Aquatic > Marine > Coastal ...
TGCGCATACAGCCGATCCTTTGGCAAATATTAATTTAAAAGAAGAAGATTTTTCTTTTATTACAAATAAATTGAAAAAAATTGCTAATGACCATTGTGATGGTAGGATCTTATCTATGCTAGAAGGTGGGTATGACATCAATGCCCTTGAGCAATCAATATTAAATCATATAAAAGTTCTACAAGATTAAATTATGAATGATAAAAAAAATACAATTAAAGATTCATACGGAAGATTGATTGATAATAAATCTTTTGATGAGTATTGGAGTGAATTTCATAAAATTGAAAGTCTTTCTATGAAGGAATCAATACGCCAAAAAAAAGAAAGACAGTCTAAGATTAAAGATAAAAAATAATAACTACTTGATTGCTTCTACTGTATGCCAAGCCATTTTTGCAAGAATAGGTACAAATGCAGCATATTGTTTAGCTTGATCACTTGATGCGGTGCCATCTCTAACGCGCCCAGCAATTCCTTGGGTAATTCCAGCTAATCTGAACATATTATACGCAAAGAAGAAATCCCAATCTTGAATTTCATTTCTATTTGTTTTTTTATAATAAGCTTCAGCATATTCATTCTCATTTGGAATATTCAATTCTTTCAAATTTGCACCAAGTATACCAATCCCTTCAGCTGCTAATGGTAGCTTCCAACACATCATGTGATAAGTAAAATCAGCAATTGGATGGCCTAATGTAGATAATTCCCAATCCAATATAGCAATCACTTCATTAGTGTCTTTATCAAAAACCATGTTATCTAGTCGAAAATCACCATGAACAATAGATGTTTCTTCACCTGAAGGAATATTTTCCGGAAGCCATTCAATTAAATTATCCATTTCAGGAATAAGAGTGGTTTCTGAATCCTTATACTGTTTTGTCCATCTAGCAATTTGTCTTGCCATATAGTTTTCATGCTTTCCATAGTTACTAAGGCCAATACGTTTAAAATCAGCATTATGTAACTTTGCTATGGTATCATTCATAGACCAATAGATTTTACCTCTTTCTTCTGGAGAGCATTTAGCTAGAGTTAAATCCCAAAATATATTTCCTTCAACATGGTCCATTAAAAAAAATGGGGTTCCAGCAACACTTATGTCTTCACATAGATCATAGGTTTTAGGAACAGGGACGTCTGTTTTATCTAAGGCCGTTATAATTTTATATTCACGATCAACAGCATGTGCAGATGCAAGTAGTTTTCCAGGAGGCTTTCTTCTTAATACAAAGTTTTTTAAATTTGTTTGAATTAAGTATGTGGGATTTGATTGGCCACCTTTAAATTGCTTTATATTCAGAAGGTTAGTATCGCTACCCAGTAAATTTTTTAAATACTTGTCTAGTGGGACATGATCAAGCAAGAGTTTTGGGTCAACATCTTTGGTGCCACTAAATTGTAAGGCTCTATCCATTATTTATTGCTCTCCATCCTATGTCTTTTCGAAACGTGCTTTCAGGCCAATCGATTTTATCTATAGTAGAGTATATATCATTTAAAGCCGACTTTAAATCACTTCCACTCGCAGAAATAGACAGGACCCTTCCACTAGTAGCAAGTATTTTTTGATCTTTTAATTCAGTTCCAGCATGAAATATTTCAATACCTTCCTGATTTTCTGCTAAGTCTAAATTTTTAATTTCAGTATTTTTTTTATATTCATTTGGATAGCCTTTACTTGCCATTACAACTGTTGCAGCGTGATTATTTGCCCATTCAGTTTCTATATCATTGAGATTACCATTAATAGTCCCCAACATAATCTCAATAAGATCTGATTTAAGTCTCAACATAAGAACCTGACATTCTGGATCACCAAAACGGACATTATATTCAACTAGTTTTGCTTTGTTGCCTTTGATCATCACTCCTGCATATAAAATCCCTTGATAGGGCACTCCAAGATCTCGCATTGCTTTTAATGTAGGCTCTATCATTTCCTGATTAACTTGTTTTTGTATTTCATTAGTAAAGACTGGCGCAGGTGAATATGCACCCATGCCACCAGTATTTGGTCCAATATCTCCATCACCAATTCTTTTATGGTCTTGTGCACTAGAAAGAGGAATATAATTAGTGCCATCAGTAAATACAAAATAACTTGCTTCTTCTCCATCCATAAATTCCTCTATAACTAATTCACAGCCTGATCCAAATTTATCATTAAAAATATCTTCAATTGCAATAAGTCCATCGTTAAGTGAAGTAGCAATAGTTACTCCTTTTCCAGCGGCCAAACCACTAGCTTTTATAACCACAGGGAATGAATGACTTTTTAAATAATCTTTAGCTAATTTTTTTTCTTTAAAGCTTTTATATGTTGCGGTCGGTATTTTGTATTGTGAACAAATATCTTTCATAAATATTTTTGATCCTTCCAGGCGCGCTGGTATTTTTTTAGGACCAAATGCTTTAATATTTTTACTGTCAAGAAAATCAACTACTCCATTTACAAGAGGTACTTCAGGACCAACTACAACTAGATCAATTTTTTTAGCCATACAAAAGCTATATAAAACATCAAAATTATTAATATCAATATTATGTACATCAGCTATTTGTGATATTCCATAGTTACCTGGAGCACAAAATAACTTAGATAATTGCTTACTTTTGGCTATGGAAAAACATAAAGCATGCTCTCTTGCACCATTTCCTAAAACTAAGATATTCATAACATTCTTTTTAGACTATTTAGTATGATAATATATATTAGTTTATATCAAAAATGATTAAAGAAAATATACCAGAGTATTCAATTACCGAGCTATCAACTGCCCTTAAAAGCACAATTGAAGATAAATTTGGGTATGTCAGAATTAAGGGGGAATTGTCAGGAGTTAATAATCATTCATCTGGTCACATTTATCTCACATTAAAGGATGAAAATGCAGTAATTAATGGAATTGTTTGGAGAAGCAGTGTTGCTAAAATCAAAATACGCCCAGAAGAAGGTCTGGAAGTTATTTGTACAGGAAAGATCAGCACAGGATATAATCCTGGGAGGTATGCGGGAAGATCTAATTATCAGATAACTATAGATAGTATGAAGCCTGCAGGCGTTGGCGCGCTTATGGCAATTATTGAAGAAAGAAAAGAAAAATTAAAATCTGAAGGTCTATTTGACGATCATCATAAAAAAAGTATACCAAGATATCCATCAACAATTGGCGTGATTACTTCTCCAACTGGAGCTGTGTTACAAGATATTAAACATCGTGTCTCAGAAAGATTTCCTTGCAATTTAATTTTATGGCCAGTCCCAGTTCAAGGTAATGATGCGGCAGAACTTATTGAAAATGCTATTCGTGGATTTAATAATATTGATAAAATTTCAAAAATACCAAAGCCTGAAATTTTAATTCTCGCTAGAGGTGGGGGTAGTATAGAAGATTTATGGTGCTTTAATGAAGAAAGAGTAGTGCGTGCAGTTTTTGATAGTAACATCCCTTTAATTTCTGCGGTTGGACACGAGACTGATACAACTCTTGTAGATTATGTATCAGATATCAGAGCTCCCACACCAACAGCTGCAGCAGAAATTGCAACTCCTTCAAAAGATATTCTGTTATCAGAATTAGTTGAAAATGGAAATAGATTAACCTCCAGTATTAAAAATTCAATTAATTTGGCCAAAGAAAGAGTGACAAATGTTCAAAAGCTTTTTCCAAGCTACAATAATTTATTTAACTTAAAATTAAATGAATTAAATAATTTAATACAAAGACTACCTTCGGCCTTAAAGATATTTGTGCAAAATGAAATAACAAATTTTCAAAATCCAGCGTCAAAATTGAATCTTAATATTTTAAATGAAAAAATTAAGAATAACCAAAATTTATTATCTGGAATTACAAATCAATTTATAAATATTAATAGAAATAATCTTAAAATTCATTCAAATAGAGTTAGTGCTGTTAGCAAGCTTCTTGAAAGTTTAAGTTACAAATCAGTGATCAAAAGAGGCTTTTCAGTCATTCGCAATAGTTCAAATAAAGTAATAGGTAAAAAAACTGATATAATAAAAGATAATAAGTTAAGCATAGAGACAAAATTTGGTATAATTAATGCGGAATTCAAAGATGAGTGATGGTAAAAAAATATTAGCTGAAATAGTTCTCGATCATGGCAGCTTCCATTTTACAAAAAATGGGGATCATATTCTCTGTTCTGTTACAAAAGAAATAATTCCCATTGAAGAGTTAAAGTATTGGAATGTTGATAATCAAGAAGTATATGCTTCTCCTAAAATTGCATTACAAAGATATAAAGTTCTAAATGAAATTTAGATTATTATTAATTTTTATAAGTATTATTTATTCAAATTTTGCTTACACAAAAATTTTACCAAATTCAGTTTTACAGGGTGGGCTAATAGTTGGCCAATTGGAAATAGGAGATACATTAAAGCTTAATGGTAACAATATAAAACTAAGCAATGATAAGTATTTCGTCTTTGCAATCGATAGAGATGAAATTGGTCCTATGAATATTACTATATTAGAAAATGATAAAGTAATTTCAATTAATCAAATTAAAGTTATTAAAAGAGATTATGAAATTCAAAGAATTAATGGACTTCCAAAAAAAATGGTCACACCAGATGAGGAGGTAATTAAAAGAATTATTGCTGACAATAAGATTATTGTTAAAGCCAAAGAGCTTGATTTAAATAATACTTTTTTTAAAAATTCTTTTTTAATACCTACGGATGGCATCATATCGGGTGTATTTGGAAGCCAAAGAATTTTGAATGATGTTCCTAAAAGCCCACATAAAGGATTAGATATTGCTGCACCAGAAGGTCAAATCATACTATCTACTAACGATGGCATAGTAACACTAGCTGAAGATAATCTGTATTATACTGGAGGAACAATAATAATTGATCATGGGCATGGAGTTAAATCAATTTATGCTCATATGTCTTCTGTAGATGTTGTCACTCAACAAAAAGTAAGTAAAGGTGAAATGATTGGTAAGGTTGGCTCCACTGGTAGATCAACTGGCCCTCATTTACATTGGGGTGTAATGTGGTTTAATCAGTATGTTGATCCACAACTTTTAGTTAATCAATAAGCTTAACTTTTCCAATTCCGTTCGTTGATAAGCTTCTTCTACTTCCATCTATCATGGAGCCAAAAGTATTGACCAGGATCTTCAGTAATTTTTTTTTCAAAAAAATAGTTTATTTCATCTGTTGTATCTTGAATATTTTTTTCAGTATTATCCAGATTCTCGATATTTAACGGGTTAAAGAATTCAACTTCAAAATTAGACTTATTTTTTCTTTTTACCCAAGCTAGGTATATTTTACATTTATTTTTCAATCCAAGCTGTGCCGGCAGACTAGTAGTTTTAGACTTGATATTAAAGAAATTACTTTCTATCCCTGTTGTAAGTCGTAAATCAGATAGGAGGGCTAATGAATTTCCATTATTAAAATCATTAATAACATTTTTAGTGCCTATCATATTTTTTTCATAGCATGTAACACTAAATTTATCTCTTAAAGTATTAATAATTTTTTTTGAATATGGATTATTAGGTTGTCTTACAATACCAGAAATTCTATCTGAGTTTTTTCTGCATGCAATTCCCATTATTTCCCAATTTGCATTATGAGATGATACTAATATTTTTTTTGTTGTTGTATTAAAAAAATCTCTTGAATGCTTATTGTCAACTATACTAATACGCTCATTTTTTTTTGATGCTAATTTAGAAAAGTGTGAATATTCAGCTGCAACACGTCCAAAATTTGACCATATTTCATTATTTATTTTGTCGTACCAATTATTATCCTTATCTGGAAAAGCTTTTTCTAAATTATTTCTAATAACCTTATTTACAGAAAGTATCGGTCCAATCGTCTTTGCAATAAATGCACCTACGCTACTTGAAATATCTATTGGTAAAATTTTAAAAAATAAATATATTATATTAATAAAAATCCCTTCAATTGGATACTTTATAAAAATCTTAATAAATCTTTTTATCATTTTTATTTTAAAAGAACTTCAATAAATTTTTCTTTATCTTTTATTTCTAAATTAATTGAAAATTGTTTAATCGTATTTTTATATTTAGCACTAAGTCGAACCCAATCTTTAGCAGTCGTATAAATCTCATACCCATTTTTTACCGCATCATCAACTATAGCTTTAATTTCATTTTCACTAAAATTATAATGATCTGGAAAACTGATTTTTTTTATTAAGTTAAATCTATAATTCTCTAATGTTTGAAAAAAACCTTCGTTATCTCCAATTCCACTAAATGCAACTATGTCTCTATTGTTGCCGTCTATTTCACTACAAATCTCTGCTTGGAAAAAATTATCTTCGTATTTAGAAACTATATTTGTCTTATTTTCTCCTAGAATTAAGAATATATAGTTAGTGTTCAAAGTAGATGAAATTTTTTGTCGTAGTGGGCCTGATGGGAGTAGTAATTTATTACCAAATCCTCGCCGTCCATTAATAGCAACAATACTTTTTGATTTAGTAATTGAACTATCTTGCAACCCATCATCTAGAATAATTAAATCTGGATTATCATTTATAATAATTGTTTCTATTGCATGTTTTCTATTTGAACAAATATATGTTATCCCTACTTTTGCGTAAAGAAGTGCTTCATCTCCTGTATCAGTAACAGAATGCTTAGCTTGATCAACTTTAATAGTACCTGTTAATTTTCCCTTATATCCTTTAAGTAGAACTACAATCTTTTTTTCTGGCAACATCTTAATTATAGCTAAAGCAATTGAAGTTTTACCAGAGCCTCCCACAACAATGTTTCCTATGCAGATAATTGGTGTTTTAAAGCTATATTTTTTTCTAAAATATTTTCTTACACTGAAGAGCATAAGGTAAACAACTGACAAAGGTATTAACAAAAAAGAAATAAATCTAAATAGAATATTCTTACTATACCAAATATTCAGAAAGAAATTATTTAAAAGTTTATATATCATTATTTAAAATTTTAGAATTAAGATGTTTCATCGTATCCTTCAGAATATCACTCGCCTCTAAATTAATCTTTTTAATCAATTCATCCTCACCAAGCGGTGTTTGATTATAACAATTCATCAATTTAACTCGAAGTTGTCTTGGATTATCTACTAGTTCTGTAATAAAAAGATGATTTAAGGTTTCGTAAACTTCTAAAAAATTTTCAATGTACTTACCATGAAATATATTATCACAAAAATATGCTGCTTCTATTGGATTTTGCCCACCATGTCGTACAAAGCTTCCTCCAATGAATATGAAATCGGCTAGTTTGTAAAATAAACCTAATTCTCCAAATGTATCTGCTAGGTAGATATCAGTATTTTGATAAATTTTTTCATTAGTAGATCTTGTTACAACTTTGCAATTTAGCATCTGTGATAATAATCCGCTCCTATCAGGATGTCGTGGTACAATTATTGTTATAAATTCTTTGTTAGTTTCCCTTATTTTTTTAGTTATCTCTGAAATAATTTTTTCTTCACCCAAATGAGTACTTGCTGCAAGAAAAATCTTACGTCCTTTTAGGATATTTTTTAAATCACCATAAGCACCATCATCAACTTTCAACTTATCAGAGCTAAATTTAAGATTTCCAGTATAGTAAGTATTGTTAATACCTAGCTTTTTATAAAACAATGAGCTTTCTTCATTTTGAGTTAAACAAAGATCAAAACTTTTAAAAATCTTCTCTGAAGATTTTTTAAAACGTAGCCATTTACTATATGAATTCAAAGTCATTCTTCCATTGATAATTGCGATCTTAATTTGCAATTTCTTTGTTTGGGTGATTAAATTTGGCCAAATTTCTGATTCAACAAATATTGCACTATTAGGATTCCAATATTTTAAAAATCTTTTATTAAATAATGGTATGTCTAAAGGTATAAATTGATGAACTGTTTTAGGTCCGAGTCTATTGACTACAATTTCTGCTGAACTGGTAGTTCCAGTAGTTAATAAGACTTGATCTACTGATTCTATTTTCTCTATCTCACTAATTACTTTCAATACAGAAAGGGTCTCACCGACACTGGCAGCATGTATCCAAATAACATTGCCTTCTTTTCTCTTAACACTCGGTTTACCATAGCGCTCCTTGTATCTATTTGGATCTTCTTTATTGAGTCTAATTCTGTTTTTTATGTATATGCCAATAAAAGGCAGTAATAATGTAGATATTATTTGGTAGATCCTCAAAAGCATATTTATAAGTCTATACGATTTGAAGCTAGCTCAGTAATGCTTATTAAATTTTTTTCCAAAAATTTTTGTTGAATAGAAATATCTAATTTATCAATTTTTGTATCCAGTGGAACACCCCAAACTATACATATTTCATTGAATGGCATCGGAATAATAAACTTATCCCATGTATTTAAAATCCATTTCTTTTTATAAGCAAGTGCCATGGGAAGTATTTTTTTATTACTGATTCTTGCAATATTAATTATTCCTTCACTTACTTTATGTCTTGGCCCCCTTGGGCCATCAGGAGTAATGCCTATAGAAATATTATTTTTTAACGATTTTAAAATTTTTCTAATACTTGAAATGCTATTCTTCTCTTTTTCTTTATTAGGATTATTTGTTGAGCTGCGTACAGAGTTAAAGCCGTGAAACCTTATTAAGTCAGCAATTATATCTCCATCTTTGTGTTTAGATATTAAAATATCTATCCTTTTTTTACTTTGCCAAGTAAGTGGCGATAGCAAGAGCTGGTCATGCCACAGTGCATAAATAAATGATTCATTTTCTGAGATTAGTTTTTCAAAATTATCTTTATTTATAAATTTTTTTTTAGAAGAGATATAAACAAAATAAATATAGAAGGCTCCAATTAGAGAAAAAATCTTTTTTAAAAAATAATTATTTAAGATTAATTTTATCATTTAGCTAGAATTGACGTTCATATAATTTTTTGTAAAGCCCATCATTCTCTATTAATTGATGGTGAGTTCCTGTCTCTTCAATACTTCCATCATTCAAAACTATTATCTTATTTGCATTTTCAATAGTACTTAGTCTATGAGCAATAACTAAAGTAGTTCTATCTTTCATAAGTATATTTATTGCTTTTTGAACAGCGTATTCAGACTCAGAGTCTAGACTTGAAGTTGCCTCATCTAATAAAAGAATAGGAGCATCTTTTAAAAATGCTCTAGCTATCGATAGGCGTTGCCTTTGCCCACCCGACAGACTGTAACCTTTTTCTCCAACTAAAGTATCATAGCCGTTAGGCAATTTAGATATAAAGTTATGGGCTGAAGCAGATTTTGCAGCATTTATTATTTCTTCATTAGAGGCATCTTTTTTTCCATACGCTATATTTTCTTTTATAGATAAGTCAAATAAGATTGGCTCCTGGCTAACCAATGCAATTGCCGATCTTAGAGAAGCCAGGCTAACATCTTGTGTATTTTGACCATCTATAGAAATTTTACCTTCTTGTGGATCAAAAAATCTTGGTATTAAATTTAAGATAGATGTTTTCCCTGAGCCACTTGGACCAACTAAAGCTGTAATAGAGTTTGGTGGAAGCGAAAGACTAATTTTTTTTAGAATTATTTTGCTTTCTTTATAAGCTAAGCTGACTTGATCTAGTATAATTTCTCCATTTGAAATATTTAATTCTTTCGCATTTTCTTTTTCAATTATATCGACAGGTCTATCTAATAATTCAAATATTCTAAGAGCAGCTGAAAAACCTTCTTGCATAATAGTATTTATTTGTGAGAGACTTCTTAATGGTTGGAATGCCAGCATCATTGCTCCTAAAAATGATATGAATTCATTTAAAGGTAATTCTCCTTGAAGGCCTCTAATTCCCGCATAATACATTGCTCCAGCTATACCGAAACCTGCTAAAAATTCTGAAAAAGGAGCTGCTGCAGCCTTAGTTTTAGCGGCCTTAACCAGAAGATTCATTCTTCGATATATTGACTCAGATACTTTTTTAATTTCAGATTCTTCTTGTTGGTATGCTTTTACAATTCTTGTGCCATCAAGGTTTTCTGATAATAACATGGCTAAAATTCCAGTCTCAGCTTGAGTACCAGTAGCTGCTTTCTTCATTCGCTTAGCAAGCTTGCTAGATAGATAGCCAACTAATGGTAATGCGATCATTGCGATCAATGCTAATTCCCAATCCTGATAAAACATAACACCCAATAAACAAATCAGCGTTAATAGATTTCTAAATCCACTAGCTAGACTCCCACTGACAGCCCCTTCTAGTAAATTCACATCGTATAAGAAATTTGAAATAAATTTTCCAGAATGTTTATCTTGTAGCCAACCTAAATCTGCATAGGTAATTTTGCTAAACATTTTAATTTGTGTATCAGCTACAATCTTTTGACCTACTTCAGTTAGAATTGAAACTTGTATAAAAGTTGCAGTACCCTTTATAAGTAATATTCCTATTACACCTAGTGGAATTAACCAAATCATAGTAGCGTCTTTTTCTATGAATATTTTATCTATTGCGGGGTCTAGAAGCCAAGCAGTAGCCCCAGTAGCTAATGCAATAATAATCATAAATACAAATGATACACTTAGCTTTAAAATTTGAGGCCTAATACTTTCTCTAAAAAGCCGACTTAATATTTGAAAATTACTCATAAAAGATTGTTAAATTTATCACCAACGTGATTACTATTCCAATAATACAATAATAAAAATAAGGCTATTTTCCGGCTAAAGTCATGCCTTCAATACAAAAGGTAGGAGCGTTAGAGCCATATTTAAACTCTAAATCATTGGCAGCTGATAAATTTAGGAACATTTCAGTTAGATTTGAAGCAATGGTTACTTCACTTACTGGATAAGCTAATTCACCATTTTCAATCCAATATCCACTTGCCCCCACACTAAAGTCTCCAGTTATCAAATTAACTCCCATACCAATAAGTTCAGTTGCATAAAATCCACTTTTAATTGACCCAACTAGATCATCATAAGAGATCATTCCATTAGTCATAAATAAATTATTTGTACTAGTGCCCGGTGGAGCACCAATAGATCTAGATGCATGACCTGTCGTTTTAAGATTCAACTTTTTACCTGTAGCAGTATTTAATAGCCATGTTTTTAGAACACCGTTACTGACTAATTCAGTTTTTTTATTTTTAATACCTTCGCCGTCAAATAAACTCGAATTCATACCTCTAATTATTTTAGGATCATCAATTATAGATATATCTTTTCTAAAAATTTGTTTATTCAAACTATCTTTTAAGAAGCTGGTTCCACGAGCAATAGAATTTCCAGATATTGCACCAGCGACATACTTAACTATTCTATTACTAATTCTTTTATCAAATATGACTGAAGTTTTACAAGAGCTAACCTTTCTTGGATTAATTCTTTTTAGGGTAAGATGGGCGGCATTTTTTCCAATTTCTTCAGGATCATTAAGATCCTCATAATGAATAGCCGAGGCGTAGTCGTAGTCTCTTTCCATATTTACACCTTCGCCCGCAATAACTGAACAAGATATAGAATTACTTGATGATTTATAGCCACCCATAAAACCATGACTTGTCGCTAAGAAAAATTCACTTGTTCCATAAGATGCACCCGAGCCTTCTGAATTACTAATTCCCTCAATACTTAAAGCAGCATCTTCACATTTTTTTACATTATCAATCATTAATTCTGTTTTAGTTTCATGCTCTTGACATAAATCTAAATCTACAAAATCTGTTTCTAATTGAGAGTGATCACCTAAACATGCGGTATCATCTTCTGGAGCCAACTTAGCCATTTCAACAACTTTTGTTACAAGAGTATCTATATTTTTATTGTCAAAATTTGATGAAGAAACAAATGATTGTTTTGAGCCAATTAGAGCTCTTATTCCAAATGTCTTACCAGAAGACTCTTCAACATCTTCAATATTACCAAATCTATATGCAATTGATTTACTCGTGCCCTTAGCTAAAACAATATCGCAATCAGTTGCTCCTGCACTTTTAGTTTTTGTAATAATTTGGTCTGCTAAATTTTTAAATTCCATACTGCTAAATATAACTCGATAATAATCCTATACAAATAAGTAATCCTAAATACTGATTACTTTTGAATATTGCAAGACATACCTCTGGTTTTTTGATATTCAGTCTAACTATCTGTAAAAATTGATGAGTGATAATAGCTAGTACAAATACAAAGAAGAGTAACTTTTGAGATGATATTATGCCAAATATCACAAGACTTAGAGTCATGAGCAAGTAAAAAGAAGCAATCCAATACTTAGAGCTATTGCCAAATAGAATAGCCGTAGACTTTACTCCTATTGATAGATCGTCATCTATATCTTGATGAGCATAAATAGTATCGTATCCCAAGGTCCAAAAAATACCTGCCATATATAAAAAGAAAATAGCAATCGATAGATTGTTAGTTATTGCAGAATAACCAATAAGAACTCCAATATTAAAAGTTACAGCAAGAAATAATTGTGGCCAGTGAGTTATTCTTTTTGTTAGTGGATAAATTATTAACAGAAAGAATGCGGCAACACCTATTTTAATTGATAATAAATTCAAGCTTAAAAGTATACAGAGTCCAATCAAGGAAAGTGTAATAAAAATCAAAACTGCATCATGAAGAGGTATAGCTTTATTCGCCAAAGGTCTGAATTTAGTTCTTTCGACCTTAACGTCTATGTTTCGATCAAATATATCATTTATAACACAACCAGCGGAACGCATTATAAATGAACCAAAAATAAATATTATGAATATAAACATATTTTGCTTAATATCTGATAAAGAACTACAAGCCGCTATTAGCCCCCATAAACATGGAAACATTAGAAGCAATGATCCAATTGGCTTATTTAATCTTGTTAGTAAAATGTATGATTTTAATTTATGATTCATAACTTAATAAAACTATAGCTAATATATAGTCTATAATAATTAAAATAATATGAACCCAAGAAATCGAATATTTTTAGACGAAAAAATCTTAACTGGTAAAATTATTGTTATTAAAGAAAAATTAGCACATTACTTAATTAATGTACTGAGATGCAAGGTCAATGAAAAAATCTTAATTTTTAATGACGGTGAATGGATGGCAGAAATAATCAATATTAAATCTAAAGCTATTGAATTAATTGTAGAAAAAAAAGTAAAAGATATTTCTGAACAAAGACCAATAAAGCTTTATTTTTCGCCTTTAAAAAGAAGTCCAAACGAGATATTGGTTCAAAAATGTACTGAGATTGGGATAAATATATTTCAACCAGTAGCGATGGAGCATACCAATATTTCAAAAGTTAATGTAGATCGATTAAAATTAATCTCTACAGAAGCTATAGAGCAATCTGCACAACTAATAATTCCTAAAATTAATCAAACAATAAGTTTTAAAAATTTCATAGAGCAAATAAGTAGCAATGAAATAGTTATAGCTTGTACTATTCAGTGTAAGAGCATGTCGATTAGTCAAATTGTAAAAGATAATTTGAGTAAAGATATTTCTATATTGATTGGTCCAGAGGGAGACTTTTCTAAAACAGAGTTGGAAAATATAAAAACTAATATTAATATAGTAGAAGCTTCCTTGGGAGAAAATATTTTAAAAGGTGAGACGGCAACAATAGTTGCGGCAGCTTTAATAATGGATAATTTATTTTTATGATAAAAAAAATTGATTTAGTTAAATATTTTTCTGATGGATGTAAATTAAAAGGATCAGAAAAGATAGGAACAGAGCATGAAAAATTTATTTATAATAAAAATGATCTTTCGTTAATTCCTTTTCATGGGGATAGAAGTATTACTACTGTTTTAAAAAGATTTGTAGATGATGGATGGAAAGCTGTAATAGAGGAAGAGCAAATTGTTGGCGCAACTAAGAATGGAGCTAGTGTTACATTAGAACCAGGTGGCCAATTTGAACTATCTGGTGCACCCTTAAATAACTTGCACGAAACTTGTCGTGAAATAAACGATCATTTAAGTTTCACTAAATCACTAGAGGAAGAACTTGATATAGGGTTTTTAGGAATAGGTTTTATTCCGCTTGGAGGTTTTGATGACATGGCAAAAGTTCCAAAAAAAAGATACCAGCAAATCATGACACCTTATATGAGGAAAGTTGGAGGGCTCGGTCTTGAAATGATGTATCAGACCTGCACTGTTCAAGCTAACTTTGATTTTATATCTGAAAAAGATATGGCTAAAAAAGTCAATGTTTCTGCAGCGTTACAGCCATTAGCCACTGGACTATTTGCAAATTCACCTTTTAAAAATGGTAAGCCTAATGGACATTTATCTTATAGAAGCGTTATTTGGGATGATACTGATAAAGCTCGAACTGGAATATTGCCGGGCATGTTAGAAAATAGTTTTAGTTTTGAGGAATACACAGACTACCTACTAGATGTACCTGTATATTTTATTGTAAGAGATAAAGTGTATACCGATTCCACTAATTTTACTTTTAGAGAGCTGATAAATGGAAAAAATCCAGATATTAAACCTGATGATATTACAATTGATGATTGGGAAACGCATGTCTCTACAATCTTTACTGAGGTAAGGTTAAAAACATATATTGAAATGAGAGGTGCAGATGCTGGAAGCTATAAATCATTATGTGCCTTACCTGCTTTGTGGACAGGATTACTATATGATGACGAAACATTAGATGCTGCAAATGACATTGTAAAAAAATGGGAACTAAATGAAGTTCTTAATTTTAAAATTGAGTGTTCTAAATCAGGTTTAGGCGCATTAATTCAAAAAAAAAGTGGCTGGAGAATTACAGAGGAAGTTCTTGAAATAGCAACTCATGGACTAGAAAAAAGGAAAGAATTTAATTTGAGCGGTGAAAACGAAACAGTATTTCTAGAGTACTTGTTTAAGATATTAAAAACTAAACAAGTTACAGCGGCTAAAATATTAAATTCCTTTAATGATGACTGGGGAAAAGACTTTAAAAAACTTTATGAGGAATTATCTTTTTAATTAACCTGCGGCAGTTCCACCTACAGTTAAATTATTTACAAGCATTGTTGGTTGTCCAACTCCAACTGGCACACTTTGACCACCTTTACCACAAGTGCCAATACCAGTATCCATTGCACTGTCGCTACCAACCATAGATACCCTTTTTAAAACATCTGGCCCATTGCCAATAAGTGTTGCACCTTTAATGGGCTGCTCTACCTTCCCATCCACAATTTTATATGCTTCGGTACATGAAAAGACAAATTTTCCGCTAGTAATATCCACTTGACCACCGCTGAAATCAACAGCGTAAACACCATTCTTAACACTTTTTATAATTTCTTCTGGCGGTTTGTTGCCTGAAAGCATGTACGTATTTGTCATTCTTGGCATTGGTGCATGAGCATAGCTTTCCCTTCTTCCGTTACCTGTAGGACTAACTCCCATTAGTTTTGAATTATGTCGATCTTGCATGTAACCAGTTAGAATTCCATTTTCAATTAAAGTTGTACAGCTTGTAGGCGTTCCTTCATCATCTACACTTATAGATCCTCGTCTAGAGTCAATGGTACCATCATCAACGATAGTTACAGATTCATGTGCAATTTTTTCACCCATTAAGTTTGAAAAAGCTGAAGTTTTTTTTCTATTAAAATCACCTTCTAAACCGTGACCTATTGCTTCGTGTAAAAGGATACCAGGAAAACCAGGGCCAAGTACAACATCCATTTCTCCTACAGGGGAGTCAACTGATTGAAGGTTAACTTCTGCTTGAGCTAAAGCGCCATCTACTTGTTTTTGCCAATAATCTTCTTCTAAAAATTTTTGATAATCTATTCTACCGCCAACCCCCCTGCTTCCAGTTTCAAGTCTTCCATTTTTTTCTAATACAACTGAAATATTTAGTCTAACAAGAGGCCTAATATCTTCTACAAGTACTCCATCTGGACGATATATTCTCACCACTTGCCACTCACCACTCAGAGAAGAAGAGACTTGCTTTACCAATGGGTTTGCAGCTCTTGCGTACCTATCTATTTCTTCAAGAGTTTTAATCTTATTTTCAAAATTTACTGAATTGATAGGATTCAAATCTGTATAAAGTTTTTTGTTAGTTCGGCTAAAATTTGAGTTAAAATTTCCATTATTATTTTTAGTGATAAAATTAACAGTATCACTAGCTTTTTTTAAGGACTTGGCATCAATATCAGATGAATGTGCGTAACCTGTAGCTTCGCCTGCAATTGCCCTTAAGCCAAAACCTTTTGACACGTCAAATGAAGCACTTTTTAATTTTTGATCATCAAAAACAAAGCTTTCACTCTCACAGTATTCAAGAAATAATTCACCATCATCTGCTTTATGAAGAGAATCATTAACAATATTATTAATTGAGCCAGATGTTAAATCGCTATCGCTAAAGAAAAGATCTTCAGTGTTTATATTGTCTAACTTTGTACTACTTTGATTGTCATTGTTCATATAATTTATATAGTTTAAAAATTAGCCAAATTTGATTAAAAATTGCGTCATTCTGTCGCAAAAATATAATCATTAAATTAATTCTTAATGCCATTAATATTGCTATTGCAATTGACTAAAATAGCTATATTTACCTAGTAAATCAAGTTGTGATTATGAAACTATTTTTAAAGATATTAATTTTACTATTTGCTAGTTCTAATATTGCTTTTGCCGAAAATCTGCCGACTAACTGGCAGTTAGGATTCCAAGAGCCAGCTACAGATTTAATGGCAGATGTCATAAATTTTCACACCTACATCTTATTACCAATTATAACAGCTATCTCAATTTTTGTTCTTGGGCTTCTCTTATTTATTTATTACAGATTTAATAGTGTTAAAAATCCAATAGCCTCAACAACTACTCATAATACAGTAATTGAAATATTGTGGACTGTTATTCCAGTTGTTTTACTAATTATTATTGCAATTCCATCTTTCAGAATTTTATATGTCTCAGAAACAATTCCAGAGTCAGACATTACCATTAAAGCCACGGGTAACCAGTGGTACTGGAGTTATGAATATCCAGATTATGGCGACTTTGTAATAGATGCAAATATGCTAGACGATAGCGAATTATCAGATCCAAAGTTGAGGTTGTTAGAAACAGATACTCAAATTGTTGTGCCAGTTAATAAGGTTGTTAAGCTTTTAATTACTTCAGATGATGTTTTACATTCTTGGACCATTCCAGCTTTTGCTGTTAAAATGGATGCAGTTCCAGGGAGAATAAATGACACTTGGTTTAAAGTGAATAAAGAAGGCATTTATTATGGACAATGTTCTGAACTTTGTGGGCCAAGACATTCATTTATGCCTATAAATGTTAAGGTCGTTTCACAAGAAGAATTTGATGAATGGATAGAGTTTGCTAAAGAGGAGTATGCTTCAGTAGAAACAACTCAAATTAAGTTAGCTGCTAAATAATTAAGGAGAAAACAATGGTAGATATTACACCCGATACTGTAGATCATGCACATGATCATCATCCAACTGGTTGGAGAAGATACTTATATTCCACAAACCATAAAGATATTGGAACATTATATTTAATCTTTGCAATAGTTGCAGGCGTAATTGGTGGCGCAATGTCTGTTGTAATGCGTATGGAGTTAATGTACCCAGGTGATGGAATTTTAGGTGGTGATCATAACCTTTATAATGTTTTAGTTACAAACCATGGCTTAATAATGATTTTCTTTATGGTTATGCCCGCAATGATTGGCGGTTTTGGTAATTGGATTGTACCTCTTATGATAGGTGCGCCAGACATGGCTTTTCCAAGAATGAATAATATATCATTTTGGCTTCTACCTGCTTCTTTCATACTTTTACTCGCTTCATTATTTGTTGAAGGCACTGCTGGAGGACAGGGTGTTGGTGGTGGTTGGACTATGTATCCTCCTTTATCTTCATCTATTGGTGCTCCTGGTCCTGCAGTTGATTTAGCTATTTTTGCACTTCATATAGCCGGTGCATCTTCAATTCTGGGTGCTATCAACTTCATTACTACAATATTTAATATGCGTGCCCCTGGTATGACACTTCATAAAATGCCATTATTTGTATGGTCTATTTTAGTAACAGCTTTCTTGTTACTTTTATCCTTACCTGTCTTAGCTGGTGCAATCACCATGCTTTTAACTGACAGAAACTTTGGAACTGCTTTCTTTGCTGCTGAAGCGGGTGGAGACCCAGTGCTATTTCAACATTTATTTTGGTTTTTTGGTCATCCAGAAGTTTACATATTGATATTGCCTGGCTTTGGTATCATTAGCCATGTTGTTTCTACATTTTCTAAGAAACCTATATTTGGTTATTTGGGAATGGCATATGCAATGGTATCAATTGGTTTTTTAGGATTTATTGTTTGGGCTCATCATATGTATACAGTTGGAATGAGCGCAGACATAAAGGCATACTATATTTTTGCTACAATGGTTATAGCTGTACCAACTGGAATTAAAATATTTTCTTGGATTGCAACTATGTGGGGTGGCTCAGTAGAACTAAAAACTCCAATGTTATGGGCAATGGGATTTATTTTCCTATTTACTGTAGGCGGTGTAACAGGTGTAGTTCTAGCCAATGCTGGAATCGATCATTCGCTTCATGATACATATTATGTGGTAGCTCATTTTCATTATGTTCTTTCAATGGGTGCTGTGTTTGCAATATTTGCAGCTTTTTACTATTGGTTTGGTAAAATGTTTGGAAAAAACTATTCTGAATGGCTTGGAAAGCTTCACTTTTGGTTAACTTTTATTGGGGTTAATATTGTATTTTTCCCTCAGCATTTCTTAGGTCTTGCTGGTATGCCAAGAAGGTATGCTGATTATCCAGACGCTTTTGCGGGTTGGAACTATGTTTCTTCAATGGGATCTTATCTTTCTTCTGTTGGACTTTTGGTATTTTTTGTTATGTTAGCTCATGCATTTATCAAGAACGAACAATGTGCAGATAATCCTTGGGGTGAGGGTGCGGATACACTGGAATGGACATTGTCCTCTCCACCACCATTTCACCAATTTGAAGAATTACCTGTTATCAAGTAATATAGGAGACATCTTTGTCACATATAACGACTCTAGATCAAGATAAAGGCAAGCAGCCTATGAATAGTTTTGTTTTTAAATTAAAGGCCTACTTCTCTCTTCTTAAACCAAGAGTGATGTCACTTTCTATATTTACAAGCTTTGTTGCAATGATCATTGCTCCAGGTGAGGCGTCATTAATTTCTAGTGCTTTAATTATCCTAGCAATTTCAATTGGGTCAGGGGCTTCAGGGGCATTAAATATGTGGTATGAGAGAGATACTGATAAGCTTATGACTAGAACAATGGGTCGAGCAATACCCGCTGGAATTATTGCACCTAATCATGCTCTTATATTTGGTTCAGTATTATCAATCGTATCTGTTGCTATTTTATATTATGCTTCAAATTTATTAGCTGCATCACTTTTAGCCTTAACAATTATTTACTATGTTGTTGTTTATACGATCTGGCTTAAAAGAAGAACACCTCAAAACATTGTAATAGGTGGGGCAGCTGGAGCTTTCCCCCCAATGATTGGGTGGTCAGCAATTGCTGGAACTCTTTCCTACGAACCTTTAATAATATTTGCAATAATCTTTTTATGGACCCCTCCACATTTTTGGGCACTGGCGCTATATCGCTCTGGTGAATACAAAAAAGCTGGCATTCCAATGATGCCTGTTATTGTCGGACCCGAAAGGACTTTAAATATGATTGTTGCTTATAGTGTTATTTTATTTCCAGTTACTATAAGTCTTGGTTTATTCTATTCTTATTTCTATACAATTTCTGCGTCTGTTTTGAGCATCGTATTTATTTACTTATCCTTGAAATTAAAAAATACACCTATCGATGATAAAGATTTTGAAAAAAAAGCTCAGCAATTTTTTTATTTTACTATTATATTTTTATTTAATATTTTTTCAATTTTGTTAATCGATAGCGTGGTAATGTAAATGGTAGATAAAAAGACAAAAAAAAAGAATATGTATACCGCAATATTTTTAGCGAGCTTGATGGTTATATTCTTCCTTTATACCATCTATAAAATCTCAAATATGGCCTACCCATCATGAAATATTTCTTATTAAATTACATCTCAGATAAGAATAATAAGCTAGCCCTTAGTCTTTTAACCTTGGTGTTTGCAATGCTTTTATTAGCATATGCTTCTGTGCCATTATACGATTTATTTTGCAAAGTAACAGGATTTGGAGGCACACCAAATATAACACAAATTGAAAGTGAGTATGTTTTAGATAAAACTATTGAAGTAAGATTTGACGCTAATGTTTCGTCGAATTTAAACTGGGATTTTTACCCTGAAGAAAAAACCTATGCTCTAAAAATAGGAGCTGATTATACTGCCAATTATATTGCAAAAAATAATTCTGATGTTCCTATTAGTGGCACAGCTTCATTTAACGTAAGTCCAAATGATGCAGGGAAATATTTTAGTAAAATGGAATGCTTTTGCTTCAATGAACAGTCTCTCCAGCCAGGAGAGCAACGAGTAATGCCAATCAATTTTTATATTGATCCAGAAATTGTTAATGATAAATTTATAGGTGATTTATCTGAGATCACTTTATCCTATACCTTTTACGAAACATCTGATAACAAGAATTTATGAGTTCAAATAATCCAAAAGGACATGATTATCATTTAGTAGATCCGAGCCCATGGCCGATATTAGCCTCTATAGGAGCTTTAATATTATGCTTTGGAGCAGTAATTTATTTTAGAACAGATAATGCATGGACTATGGTTATAGGACTTCTTGCTGTTATATATGTTGCATTCATGTGGTTTAGGGACATTATAATTGAAGGTGAAAAAGATGGTCATCATACAATGGTTGTACAGCTAGGCCTCAGATACGGTATGACGCTTTTTATTGCATCAGAAGTAATGTTCTTTGTTGCATGGTTTTGGGCTTATTTTAATGCAAGCCTATTTCCAACTGAACAAATTGGTTCTACATGGCCTCCATTAGACATTGAGCTATTAGATCCTTGGCATATTCCGTTAATTAATACTTTAATTTTACTATTGTCCGGCACATCAGTTACCTGGGCTCATCATGCACTTCAAGAAGGACATAGAAAAGAAGTTATTCAAGGTTTAGTTATTACAGTAGTTCTGGGGGCAATATTTTCTGGATTTCAAGCTTATGAATACATGCATGCACATTTTGATTTTGCTGGCCATATCTATGGAGCAACATTTTTTATGGCAACGGGATTTCATGGATTTCATGTAATTATTGGAACTATATTTCTTGCTGTTTGTTTAGGTAGAGCAATGGCAGGTCACTTTAAACGAGATCATCATTTTGGATTTGAAGCTGCTGCCTGGTATTGGCATTTTGTCGACGTAGTTTGGTTATTTTTGTTTGCTGCCATATACGTATGGGGCTCATATTAAAGAGTTAATCTTTGATAAAAAATTTTACATTTCATTCATTATTTTTAATTGCTTTAGCTTCTTTGGTGCTTTTAGGGTTTTGGCAATTACATAGATTGGAATGGAAAACAAATCTTTTGAGTTCAATTGAAGATGGACAAACAGAAGATTATGTTGATTTTCCATTCAACATAATAGATGAAAATTTCTCGTACAAAAAAACAACTTTATCTGGAAAAATAGACCATTCTAAAGAACTACATTTTTTTAATATTAATTCTTATGGTCAGTCAGGATATAATATAATTATTCCGATGCTTACTAATGATAAGACGGTTTACATTGATCTAGGGTGGACTAGTTTTGCCGATATTAATTCTAGAGAGTTTGAGTTCAGATCCCTAAAAAGTGAGCTTGATCTTAGAGGAATACTTATATACTCAAAAAAAAGAAGAGCATTCTCACCTCAGCCTGATACAGATAAAAATAATTGGTACTTGATGAATATTGAAGAAATGGACCAATACACAAAATTAAATAGTGAAAAATATATTTTTCGAGTTCTTCAGCAAGAATATTACTCGGACTTATTAAATGAGTTTACAGCTATAAATATTCCAAATAATCACTTACAATATGCTATTACGTGGTTTGCTTTAGCATTTTCTATTGCATGCATGTATGTAATTTATATTTATAAAAATATTTTAAAAAGATGAAATATCTAAGTACTAGAGGCTCTGAAAAAGATCTTACATTTAAAGATATACTATTTTCAGGACTGGCTTCGGATGGCGGCCTTTATGTTCCTGAAAAGTGGCCACAAATTAATTATAATAAATTAAAAAAAATTGATAACTATTCTGATTTAGCATTAGAAATTATATATCCATTTATTGGAGAAGATATCAAAAGAACAGAACTTAAAGATTTAATAGATAACGCTTACGACAAATTTAGTAAAAATGAAATAGTTACATTTAAAAGTCTTAGACAGAGAGAGCATATAGTTGAATTATTTAATGGTCCTACGTTAGCATTTAAAGATTTCGCAATGCAACTTATAGTTCCTATTTTTGACTATTATCTGTCACAAGAAAATAAAAAATTAAATTTAATAGTGGCAACTTCAGGCGATACTGGTTCTGCAGCAATTAATGCAGTGAATCAAAGTTCAAAAATAAATGTCTTTTGCTTATTTCCAAAAGGAAGAATTTCTAGTTTTCAAAAAAAACAAATGACCACTACACATGGAGAAAATATTTTTCCAATTGAAGTAGATGGTACTTTTGATGATTGTCAAAATATAGTTAAATCAATTCTTGTCGATAGAGATTTTTCTGAAGAATTTTCAATTGCTGCAGTAAATTCAATAAATTGGTCCAGAGTAATGATTCAAATTGTCTACTATTTTTATACGTTGATTAAAAATAACATCTCTGAAAATGAGGTAATAAATTTTTCTGTTCCAACTGGAAATTTTGGAGACATCTATGCAGGTTATGTTGGCATAAAAATGGGCCTACCAGTAAATAAACTAATTATTGCTACTAATGAAAATGATATATTGGACCGTTTTATTAATTCTGGCACTTATTCAATAGAAAGTGTTACCAAAACAACCAGTCCAAGCATGGATATTGCAATAGCTAGTAATTTTGAGCGATTATTATTTGATCTTTGTGAAAAATCAACCTCTTTAACATCAGAAAAAATGAATGATTTAAAAAATAATAAATTTTTTGATGTATCTAGTGAGCAATCTGATTTAGTAAAAAAAATATTCTCTTCAAAGAAGATTAATCAACATGAGGTGAGTGATTTAATCAAAGAAACTTATAATCAATTTAATTATATAATTGATCCACATACAGCTATTGGACTTGGAGCTTCAAGATTATTAAATGAAATAGATCAAAATAATTTTATTTTAGGGACAGCACATCCAATTAAATTTTCTGACACAGTTGAAAAAGCAATAGGACACTCTATGCAACCTAGTAATGATTTTAATGAGATGTTTAAAAATGAAGAAAAGTTTTATAGTTTTATGAATTCAGCAGAAGAAGTAAGAAACATTATTAAAGATAATTATTCTAAATAATAAAAAATGTCTTTCCTAAATGCATACAGTTTAAAGAAGAACTTATTCGAAATTACTGGTCAAAAGGTAATATTGCGACCACCACAGTATAATGACTGGAAGGTTTGGGCCGATGAAAGAAATAAAAATGAATTATATTTGCAACCATGGGAACCTTTGTGGTCTATTAATGAGTTAGAAAGAAGTTCTTTTGTAAAAAGAGTTAGAATGTTTGAGAGGCTTTCACGCAATGATCAAGCATATTCATTTTTGATATTTAAATCTGATAGTGAAGATTTTATTGGAGAAGTTAATATTAGCAATGTCCAAAGAGGTATAATTCAATCTTGCGCAATTGGTTATTGGATTGCAAAAGATTGTGAAGGCAAAGGTTTGATGAGTGAATCATTAGAGCTACTTAAAGGCTTCATATTTAATGAACTAAAGCTAAATCGAATTGAAGCGGCTTGCTTACCTCACAACAAGCCTTCACTAAAAGTACTTTTAAAAAATGGCTTTATAAAAGAAGGTACGGCACGTAAATTATTGAAAATAAACGATAAATGGCAAGACCATACCGTACTTTCCTTTATAGTCGATGATTTCAAAAAATTAAAATAATTCAATTTCTCCATCTCCATCGTCAACAAAAAAGTCTGGTAGAGGCTTTGCATCAGGCATTGCAAGGTATTCATCTAAATTTGTCTTACCGGAAGCAAGTATTACACTATCATCTACACACATATTTCCTGTAAATTTTTTAGAGTCTTGAGTTAAAATTATATATGCAGCATCTCCCATAATTTCTGGTTTACGGCATTGACTTAAGCCTTTATCAGCTAGCGTAGAACCAAGAATATTTCTTACAGCAGATGTATTGATCATAGTTCGTGGCCATAATGAATTAACTGCAATACCATGTGTCTTAAGTTCTTCTGACATTCCTAGAGTACACATACTCATACCATATTTTGCCATTGTGTAAGCAACATGTGGCTTAAACCATTTAGATGCCATATTAAGTGGTGGACCTAGATTAAGTATATGTGGATTTTCAGATTTTTTAAGATGAGGAATACATGTTTTTGATACCATGAAAGTACCTCTTGTATTGATATTATGCATTAAATCATATCTTTTCATCTCTGTATGTAGAGTTGAAGATAAATTAATTGCACTAGCATTATTAATACAAATATCAATACTGCCAAATGTTTTTATAGTTTGTTCAACTGCAGCGTTAACTTGGTCTTCAAATCTTATGTCAGTTTTAATACCAATAGCATCACCACCAGCTTCTTTTAATTCTTCAGCAGCAGTATGTATTGTACCTGGTAGCGTAGGGTGAGGAGTATCTGTTTTTGCAGCAATTACAATATTAGCACCATCTCTTGCAGCTTTTTTAGCAATCTCAAAACCAATTCCACGAGTTGCTCCAGTTATAAATAATGTTTTTCCAGATAAATTTTTCATATTATTTTCCTTTAAGTTTAGTTTGATTTAGTATTTATGCATTACCACCAGAAGATGATAAATAAGTTACGTTAACACCCAAATTAGAAATACTTTTATTCCATTTTTTGCTTGATTCACAATCAAATATAAAATTTTTTGATACATCAGCTATGAGCCATTCATTGTCAGTTATTTCTTGCTCAAGTTGTCCAGCTTCCCATCCCGCATAACCAAATAAGACCATCTTATTGCCAGGTATTTCTTGATTTCCTATATTTTCCAAAACATTAGTACTAGTTGAAAGCTTTATATCAGGAGTAATTGATTGGGTAGTTTCTTCGGTATAATCATTGGAATGTAGAACAAAACCTTTAGTTATATCTACAGGGCCACCTAAGAAAATATCAAGATTATAATCGTTATCTTTTATTTTTCTCAAACCTAAATCTTCTGAAAGTTCGTTCAAATTTATTTTTTTGAGGGGTTTATTTAGAATTAAACCAAAAGCACCTTTGGCATCATGGCTGTATATAAAAATAACTGCATTTTTAAACCTATCATCAGGCATGTGAGGCATTGCAATTAATAGTTTGCCTGTTATATATGTTTGTTGAATACTATTCATAATTATATTTAATATAAGGTAATATCTTATTAATTACCTAGAAAGAAAGAAACATGACAATAAAAGTTGGTGATAAAATAGCAAATGAGCCTTTAACAATTCCCTCAAAAGAAAAAGGAGTTGATTCATTAAATTTAGAAGAATTTTCAAAAGGAAAGAAGATAGTTGTATTTGCAGTTCCTGCAGCTTTTAGCCCAACTTGTTCTCAGACACATCTACCTGGTTATATTGAAAATCATGATAAATTAAAAGAAATGGGAATTGATGAAATAATTTGTGTATCTGTGAACGACAATTTTGTCATGAATGCATGGGCTGCAGATCAAAATTCAGGCGAGAAAGTAATCCTTGCTGCTGACGGTAGTGCTAAATTTACTAAAGCAGTTGGAATGGATGTCGACTTGGAAGTGTTTGGCTTAGGAGTAAGGTCCAAAAGATACTCAATGCTGATTGAAGATACTATAATTAAAAGTATTAATATTGAGGAAAAACCAGGTCAAGCTGACTTGAGTGGCGCTGAAAAAATGCTTGAAATAATTGGATAATTATATTGCTGAGGTAGCTAGGTAGTCAGCTTTTTCATTGCCAAAGTTTCCATCGTGACCCTTGACCCAGACCCAATGTATTTGGTGAAAATTAACAAGCTTATCCAATTCAATCCATAAATCTTGATTTTTTACTGGTTTTTTTTGTGCTGTCTGCCATCCATTTTTTTTCCAATTTTCAATCCACTTACTAGATCCATCCATAACATACTTTGAATCCGTATAGAGATTCAAAGTAGTTTGAGGTTTAAAAGAGTTTAAGGCCTCAATAACTGCTTTAAGTTCCATTCTATTATTCGTAGTATTTTCTTCACGCCCAGATAGTTCTGTAACTACTCCAGCATTATCAATATAAACACCCCAACCACCTGGACCAGGATTTCCAGAACAAGCACCATCAGTATAAATATTAATTAAATTATTAGAGTCCATACTCACTTACATTTTTAACTGTTTGATGAAATTTAAGTTTTTCATAATATTCTTGAGGGTCTTTTGAGGACACTAAATAATCTTCATTATGATGAATTTTATCATATAGCCTAGTTAGTAAAAATCTTAGAGCTGCTGCTCTAGCTAATATAGGAAGAAATTTTAGTTCTTCCTCACTTATTTGCCTAATTGAATTATATTGATTTAAAAAAGATTTTGCTTTTGAAATATTGAATTCATTATTTCCTTCAAAGCACCAGGCGTTAATGCAAATAGCTAACTCATAAGCATAGTAGTCGTTACAAGCAAAATAAAAATCAATAATTCCAGATAATTGATCATTTACAAAAAAAACATTATCTGGAAAGAGATCTGCATGAATAATTCCTGAAGGAAGATCAAAAGATATTTCATTTTTTAAATAATTATATTCACTATTTATTACTTTTAATAAATCTTTATGTTCTTTTAAGTCTAACTTATTAATTGCATCCACTAGATTATTAAGATCTTTAATGCCAAGAGCGTTATCTCTTTTGATGTCTAGTTTATTTGATGCAAGATGGAATTTAGCTAAATTGGTACCTAGTTCACCACAGTGTTTAGGTGCTATCTTTTTAATAGACATACCTTCTAGGAAAGAAGTTACTACTGCAGGCTTCCCCTTTATAAAATTGTATAATTTGCCTGATTTATCTTCTATTACCTGAGGACACTTAATCTTATTGTCGTTTAAGTGATTCATTAGATTAAAAAAATATGGCAAATCATTTTCATTCGTCCTTTTTTCAAAAATAGTTAAGATATATTTAGAATCATTGCTTTCCAAAAGAAAATTAGAATTTTCAACGCCTTCTTTAATACCAGTAAATTTAATAATTTCTTCAATATTATAAAGAGTTAGAAATGAACTTAGTTCACTCTTATTTATTTCAGTATAAACTGCCATTAGACAGTTATAACGCATGTTTTATTGAGTTGGAATGATGTTTTAATAAATCTATATTTATTAGATTTTCAGCTTATCTAGGTCTTTTAGGCTATCAGCAAAGATTTGATCTGATTTTTCTGCAGAAATTTTTTCAGAAACAAGTCTTTCCGCAGAATTAATAGATTGTTCAATAATAGTTTTACGTATTTTTGACACAGCTTGTATTTCAGCCTGGTTAATTTTTTCAATTGATTGGGCTTCTTGGCGTTTAATAATTTCTTCACTTTTAACAAGCGCTGATTCTTCATAAGCTTTTGCTTTTTCTTTAGCATTAGAAATAATAGTTTCTACTTCTTGCTCTGCGTCCTCTTTTTTTCTTTGATATTCAGCTAGCAATGAATTGGCTTCTTCCTTTAATTCTATGGCATCACTTAATTCTTTTTTTACTCTTTCAATCTGTGCATCAAGTAATGTTGCAACCATTGATGGAGCTTTTAAATAAATTGCTATTCCAATAAATATTAAAAATGCAACTAATGTCCATGATGCTGGTTGTGAGAAAAATTCCATCTTGCTAATTTAAATACTTTCTAACTTCATCTTCAGTAATTTTCTCATCGATAAATTTTTCAACAATAAATTGAGT
>Ga0209482_1000673_pt1 | contig 28101 bp, 41 predicted proteins | sample CoawatmetaG10DNA_FD_187512 | JGI IMG/M metagenome (GOLD analysis project Ga0209482, IMG submission 187512) | Marine microbial communities from the West Antarctic Peninsula - Coastal water metaG104-DNA (SPAdes) (version 2) | ecosystem: Environmental > Aquatic > Marine > Coastal ...
GCATTAGGTAGACCAAATAATGAAAATCAATTTAACAAACAATAAGATGGAAATCAAAAAAAGTAAAGTAAAAAGCAATCAATCAAGTGGTTCATTAGATTTATCACATGGAACATTCTTTAAGTTTGAAATTAGCTTTGAAGATGGAACAATTGGTGAATACCTTTCAAAAACACAAGATGGTGGAAACAAGAACTTTCCAATTGGAATGGAAAAGGAATTTGAAGTGACAGAAAATAAGTATGGAAAGAAAATCAAACCACATTTTGCACAGAAGTCATTTACACCACAAGCAAGTGGAACAAGTACAAATCCAGACATTCAAAGAATGATTGTGAAGCAGTCATCATTGAAGGTTGCTGCCGATATATGTATTTCAAATAAGAACACATCTTTAACTATGATTTTTGCAACTGCAAATGAAATTGTTGATTGGGTAATGGATGATAAATCGGTTAAACCAAAACCAATTGCACAAAAGCAATTTGAAGAAAGTACAACAGATACATATCATAAACCATCAGAAGCAAATGATTTACCATTCTAAAATATGAACAACTGGATAACCAAAAATAAAGCTGAACAATTGTTCAAGGATTTATTCGATACAAAAAACAACATGGCAAAAGAATTGAACATTTCAAGAAGCACCTTGAATGTTCATCTTGCTAATGCTGAAAAAATGAATTCACAGATAAAGAAAATAGCAAAATTGAAAAATATCTCTGAACTTTCAGTTTTCAAAGCAATCAACACTTGATGGAATATTCTTTTAACACAGATTATGCACAAGAATTTGGTGTCAATGAAGCTATCATGATTAAGAATTTCCAATTCTGGATTCAAAAGAATTCAGCAAATAAGAATTCAAAGCATGATGACAGAACTTGGACATACAATTCAGCAGTTGCATTTAAGCAATTGTTTCCTTTCTGGAGCATTGGACAAATTAACAGAACAATAAAGTCATTGATTGAACAAGAAGTTCTGATGGTTGGAAATTATAACAAAGCCAAATATGACAGAACAAAATGGTTTGCATTCATTGATGAACAATCATTTGTTGTTTCCGATAAATCCAATTTACGGAAACAGAAAATGGATTTGTTGAATCCGACAAATGCAATTGTTGAAAACGGTCAACCTATACCAGATAGTAAACAACAGATAGAAAACAAAGATGATAAACACATATATAAAATGTCTATCGACATTTATCACAAATTTTGTTTATCAAATTTTGATGCACCTGCAAAGATTGATGCAGTACAAGGAAAAGCATTGAAGACTATTTTGGTTTACTTAAAGAAACTTTGTATTCAAAAAGGTAATCACACACCACAAGATATTTTAAATGCTTTACAATACATCTTTTCAAATTGGAAGAATCTTGAACCATTTCTTCAGAAGCAAGTAAAACTTTCACAAATAAATTCTAATTTAGTCAACATTATTCAACAACTAAAAAAAGAACAAGCAACAAATTCAATAGCTGATGACATCCTTGCAAAATATAGTTAAGACAATCACTTCACCAATTGATCCATTGTTCAACAGACAAATTCTGAAAATGAACATGAATGATGTGGTGAAGGTTCAGTTGAATAATCCACCAGCATCTTTGTATAAATCACATCTGTTGGAAGAAGAAAAGACCATTGACATTTTGATGTTGATGTTCATCAAGTTTCAGGACTTTTATAATTGCAAGACCAAGATGTCAAAAGAACAACTTGAAGAAACTGCATATATAATTGTTAATGAACATCGTGGAATCAATTTCATAGATGTTGCAATGTGTTTGAAACTTGCGAAGACAAAAGAAAAGATATATGACCGAATTGATGGTGGGATGATTCTTGGATGGATCAAAGACTTTGGAAATATTAAAACAGATTTGATTGTTCTTGAAAGACAGAAGCAGAAATCAAAACAAAATTCTGAATGGTCTGCACTTGGTGAAAGAACTTCAATTCAAAAATTAAAAGACTTTTTAAAATGACAAAAAAAGAACAAACAGAACATCTTCTGGACTTAGTAACAAGAAATCATCCAGACTTTCAGCAAGTTGATGCTTCTATATATTTGGCACTTGATGAATATGTACATAATGATGATTTACTTGATGCTGAAGAACAAATAGCAAAATGCAAAATTGATTTGAAGGTTCATCAACTTGCAATTATAACACTTGTAAAAAGAATTGAAGAAATTGATGCAAAAATTGAAATTACTGGATTGTTTAATAAGAATAATGACTGATGAGAAAGCAAAAAGAACAACAACTTCAGAAAGCAATTGTCAAATACATGAAGCTACAACACAAAGACATCTTGATGAATGGTTCACTTGGTGGTGTTTACATACAGAATGCCAGGCATCGTGATTATAAACAAAGAGGTTACACTTCAGGATTCCCAGATTTGTTCATCTATTCATCAAGGATTGTTGAAGGTGAAATCATCAACGGTCTTGCTATTGAATTGAAAGTCAAAGGAAATTATCCATCAGAAGCACAAAAGAATGTGATTGGTGTATTAAATAAAAACGGATATTTGGCTTGTGTTTGTACTGGACTTGATGAAACACTTGAAAGAATTGAATGGTATTTGAATTGTACCATTCCAGAAGTTGATGTAAACTATACAATCAAGAAATGAAAGCATTTCACTATATTGATAAAAATGATTTAGAGGTGTTAGACTTAATATCTTTATTAGACCATGCAACAGATTACAAATTATCATATGATGAAATAATTATTGCATTAAGTGTTTTAACAAAACATATTAATATAAAACCAAAAAAATGATATCAGTCAATTCAATTAGTGGTGGACAAACATCTGCATATATTTACGCAAATTATCCATCTGACTTCAATGTTTTTTCATTAGTAAGAACAAATGATATATCTTGTCTTTATCCAGATTCAAAAGTTAGACAACTTGTAAGTGATAAATTAGGACAAGAATTTATTGGGACACTTGAAGAAGATACAATTATTAAAACAATTTTAGATTTAGAGCAAGTTTACGGACATAGAATTGATTGGGTAACTGGAAAAACATTTGATGAATTAGTAAGTAATAAAAATGGAAAAACATTTCTACCTTCAGCAAAATTTAGAAAATGTTCTTCTGAACTAAAAGTTGTTCCGATTGCAAAATGGTGGTATGATAATATTCGAGAACCTATTGATATGCGAATAGGATTCAGAGCAAATGAACAGAGCAGAGCAGATACAATGATTAAAAGATTTGACAAAAATTTAATGCACACAGAAAAAATTTCTATTGGTAAAGATAAAAATGGTCGAAATATTTATGATTCTTTTCAATGGAGAACTTGTTCATTTCCATTAATTGAAGATAGAATTTTCAAAGATACAATTGTCAAATATTGGAAAGACAAACCAGTTAGATTTGCATACATGAATAATTGTGTAGGTTGCTTTAATAGAAATCCATTATTATTAAAACATCTAAGCACTAAGTTTGAAAACAAATATGATTGGTTTATGAATAAAGAGCAAAAATCTATTAAAGATTACAACAGACAATGGTACACAGACACAACTAAACCAAACTATTCACAAATTAAGAATTTAAAAAAACAAATAAAATTGTTTGATGATGATTTCAATGAATGTGATTCTGGACATTGTGGTCTATGAAAAATAAATGGCATCCAATTGAATGGATATACAAAGACTTTACATATTATCTTGGATTTGCAATCAAACAAACCAAAGATTCTGACTTGTCTGAAGACTTGGTGCAAGAAACATTCCTTCAATTGATGTCCATGAATCAACACAAGCTGCTTATCATCATAGATTCAGGAAAAATCAAGACATACATTTGTAAAATTCTGATGGTGAAATACTATTCAAAGAAGTCACAATTCAACAGAAAATATGTTCAATACAAAAAGAAGAAAATTGAAAGTGATGATTCATTCCTGGAACACTTAGCAAATAAGAATTCAGAAGATGTTGAAGAAATAAATATACACAACAAAATATTGAATCAAAAGATTGATGATTGTCTTGAATCAATGGATCAATATGATAAAGATTTATTCAAACTTTATTATGAAGCAGGTCTTTCAATCAGAAAGCTATCAAAAGAAACTGGCATTTCATTCAAAAGTATTCAATACACAATTGATAAAGTAAAAAAACACATTAAAAACCAAATATGATTCCATTCAAAGCAGATAGAGAACTTGCACAAAAAAGAATTGCAATTTGTGAATCTTGCAATCACTTCAGAAAGAAATCACGGACTTGTGGTACTGCAATAATTGGAACTAAAGTTGGAAAGAAAAGAACATGTGGTTGTTTCATGGATGCAAAAACAAAACTTTCATTTAGCAGATGTCCATTTGATAAGTGGAAAAGCCACCAAGTCACTAAGATTGATTATCTTGCAATCAAGAAATTATTGAATGATGTTGATAACACTATTAATCCAAATCAAAAGTCATTGTTGTATGATATGCAAAGAAAATATTTTGGTGGAAAAACAACTTCAAGCAATTGTGTACCTTGTTTAAATTCAGCATTAGTTGAAATGAAACAAATTATTGAAGAATATGAAAATTAAAACACATCCTGAAAGTCATGCCAAGAAACCTGGTTTCAAAATGCTCTATTATTAAGGATGTGTTTTTTTATAAAAACAAAAAGAATGGGAAAATTAGTATTACCAGTTGGAGTTGAAACAATTGCAACAAGACAAGATTCTTCAGTCAAGATAGTTCTATCAACTTATGAACTGAACACACAATCAGCAGTCAAGTTGTTTGATTTGAGAAAGACTGAATGCTTGATGTACTTATCAAGTGATAATATATCACAAGAAGAATTGGATGCTTTGGATGGATTCAAACTTTCATCTGAACACAATGATGGAAAAACACCTTCGCAAAGATTAAGAAGTGTCTTATATGTTTATTGGAAACAACACAAGCAGAAAGAATTTGAATTTGATATATTCTATCTTAGATACATGAATAGTCTGATTGACAAAATCAAAGACAAACTTGAATGAAGAAACACACAAAAACATACATGAATTACTTTGGTTATTTTGGTGATGAATTTATTCCTTGTGAAATGTGTGGAAAAAAAGCAGTTGATATTCACCACATAGAACCAAGACAATCTGGAGGTTCAAAGTTGAAAGATAATATTGAAAATTTGATGGCAGTTTGCCGAAGATGTCATCTGAAATATGGTGACAAAGAACAATACAAAAACTTATTACATGAAAGACACAAAGAAAAACTTGAAAGTTGTTAAGAAGAAAGAAGAAGATTATCCAAAAACTAAGGATGGCCAGGTTGATTTCATGAAGATGATTGATACAATGTTTGATGGACAAGTTGGAGTTGTTCAATATGTTCAGCAAATGTGCAAAGGTTATGCACTTGACCAATCTTTAAAGACTGCAAGTAATCTGATGAAGAAATTGGATGCTGGTATCACAGACATAAAAGTGCAAGATATTATTCCAACTGAAATAATTCCAAATAAAGATATATGAATTCATTTGAAATGATGTTTGGAAAACCAGAAATAACAGATACTCACAAAGGTATATTACCACAATTTATATCTAAGACACCACAAGGTACATTTAAGGCTATTGTAAAAGGAAAGTATCTTGGAACACACAAGAAGATGGAAGTTGCTTTGGATGTGATTAAGCAATACTTAAAATCTTAACAAGTCAAAGTGACAAATAGTGTCACAACTTTAAAACAAAAAAGATGGCATTTGAAAAAGGAAACAAACTTGCTGGAACAAGAAAAGGAATTCCAAATAAAACAACTTTGGAAATCAGAAATGCATTTCAGTTATTGATTGAAAACAACCAAGACAAAATGCAATTGTGGTTGACAGAAACAGCAATGGAAGAACCAGCAAGAGCATTGGAAATCATTTTGAAGATGTCTGAATATATTGTTCCTAAGCTATCAAGAACAGAAGTAAAAGCAGAAATTACAGATAAGTCAATTGTTATTAATTTAAGACCATTGGATGTCAACAACAATTGATATAGACTTATTTCCAAAGCAAGTTGAATGCTTTCAATACTTAGAAGATGATTCAACAACTGAAATTCTTTTTGGTGGTGGTGCAGGTGGTTCAAAAACTTTTACTGGTTGCCTTTGGCAAATACACAGAAGACTTCAATATGCTGGAACAAGAAGTGTGATTGGAAGAAGTAAATTGAAGAATCTAAAGTCAACAACTTTGAACACATTTTTTGAAGTTGCACAAGACTTTTGTGGTTTGAAACCAAATGAAGATTTCACATACAATGCACAAGATTCAACAATCACTTTCTTCAACGGTTCAATTATATATTTGAAAGATTTGTTTTTATATCCAAGTGATCCAGACTTCACTTCACTTGGTGGACTTGAAATCACAGATTGTTTCATTGATGAATGTTCTGAAGTTTCACACAAGGCAATCAACATTCTAAATTCAAGAATAAGATTCAAGCTGGACAAATACAACTTGATTCCAAAAACATTGATGACTTGCAATCCAACAAAAACTTGGTTGTATTCTGAATTTTACAAACCATCAAAAGAAAACAGACTTCAAAGTCACAGACAATTCATTCAATCACTTGTGACAGACAATAAAGCAATTTCAATACATTACATTAACCAGCTTGAAAAACTGGATAAGGTGTCAAGACAAAGACTTCTTCTTGGTGATTGGGAATACAATGAAGATGATGCATTGCTTTTTGATTATGATGCAATCCATGATATGTTTACCAATTCAATTGAAAGTGGTTTAGGTTTCATCACTTGTGATGTTGCCAGATTTGGTGCAGATAAAACGGTCTTGATGTTCTGGAATGGAATGTCAGTTGAAAAGATTGTGATGCTGGACAAATCTTCAATATTTGACACAATAGATGCAATCAAATCAATGGCACTTCAACACAATGTTCAAAGGTCACACATCATTGTTGATGAAGATGGTGTTGGTGGTGGTGTTAAAGATGGTCTTTCTGGTATCAAAGGATTTGTGAATGGAAGTAAAGCATTAAAGTCAGAAAACTTTCAGAACTTAAAAACACAATGCTACTTTAAACTTGGTGAAATGGTGAATGCTGGAAAGCTATCAATTAAAGATTCAAGATATAAACAAACAATCATTGAAGAACTTGAAATCATCAAGCGTGACAAATTAGATAAGGACACACAAAAGCTTTCAATTGTACCAAAGGACACAATGAAACAATTGCTTGGAAGGTCACCAGATTATGCTGATGCATTGATGATGAGAATGTGGTATGAAGTCAAAGGAAATTACGGAGTATATGCTTTCTGAAAGGAAAAAACAAAACAATCAACTTTAAACTATTGAAATGAAAAAGACTTTTGAAATAGACATTCCTACAATTTGGGATGATGTTAGTATTAAGAAGTATCAAAATTATATTGATGCAATTAAAGACTTAGTTGATGAAAGGAAAATCATCATTAAAACAATAAGTGTGTTGTGTTCAATTCCTGAATATGTGGTTGAAGTTATGAAGCTGAAAGACTTGAAGATAATTCAAGAAAACTTACAGAAATTAATCAATCATCCAGTCAACAAAACCATCATTAACAAGATTGAGATTGATGGAATAAAATATGGCTTCCATCCAAATCTTGATGAATTGACACTTGGTGAATTTGTAGATGTTGAAACATTCACAAAGGAAAATGACATTGCAAAGATGATGTCAATTCTTTATAGACCAATAGTCAAAGAAGATGGAAACAGATATGACATTGAACCATATGATTTTGATGTGCATTCAATTAATAGTGTTAAATTTGAAAGATTATCAATCAATGTAGGAAATGCAATTGTGGTTTTTTTTTGGACTTTAGGTCAAGAATTATTGAACAATTTTCATCAGTCTTCAAAGGTGGTGGAAAAAAATCAGTAAGTTCAAATTATGGATGGTTTGCAATTATTGATTCTCTTGCTGGAGGTGATTTATTGAAGATTGATCCAATTACTAATCTACCATTGATGTTGTGTTTGACTAAACTATCACTTGATGCAGATAAACAAATTGAAAGAGATAAAGAGGCAAGACAAAAACAAAACAAAACAAAAAGAAGATGATAACTTACAAAGCCATCATTCAGTACTTTGATTCTATAGCAGACCAACACCAGCAAATCAATTCATTCACTTATGGTGAAATTGACTTGTTTGACAAAGATAAGTTCACAGAATATCCAGCTTTACACATAACACCAACTGCAACATCTATTGATGACCAGGTTGTTGTTTATGGTTTTGATGTTGTTGTTTTTGACAGATACAACATTGAATCAAACAAGATGAGAAATGAAGCAAATTGTCTGTCTGATTCATTACTAATTCTTCAAGATTTATGTAAAGAAATCACAGATGGAAAGTATTTCATAAATGCAGACACTTTGATTTCAATGGAACTTCCAGTATCAGCACAACCATTCATAGACACAGAACCAGATAGTTGTTCAGGATGGGCAACATCATTCAATGTCATCACACCTAATGAAGCATCTGCTTGTCTAATTCCGTATTTTAATCCAGAAAGACAGAATGCATTAAAATTTACACTTCCAGATTCTGTACCTTCAAGTATTGCGTGGTATTCAAGAGAAAGAATACACAATCAAACAACATTTAGTGGTCAAGAAATTGAAGAACTTGCACCAGTTGTTGATACAATATCTGGTATCAATGTTTTAAGAATGAATGGATCAAGCGCAACTTGGTCACCATTAAAGAATGCTTTTCATTTCTCAAATTCTGATCCATCAAATGCAATGTATTTGGAGCATCCAGTAACAACACAAACTGATGCAACTTTCTTTGTAAGAATTAAAGACTTTTCAAGATATTCAATTGGAAATGGTAGCAATGCAATTTTTTATGTTGGAGGAACTTTAAGCGCTCTTGATGGTTTTGAAGTTTATGTTGAATTTTCAACTGGAAAATTAGCATTGTTAGATTATAGTACACCTTCTTCAATGCGTTCAGAAACAATTTGCCCAACTAATGGAAATAGTTTTGATACTGCACACAAAAGACTTGAATCATTAACTTTTTGTGTTCAATTAACAACAAGTAAAATAACTTTGTGGTGGGGCAGTACTGCAAATGAAACAGAATCAATTTTCACAGCATTTGATTTCACAAATAAAAACTTTGGAATTGGGAATCCAACCGTTAATAATTTATCAGAATTTTATCTTCAAGAATTTATATTTTCACCAACTGCAATGACTAATGCAAACATTGAATCAACAATGGAATGGTTAAATTTTAGATAGATGATTCCAACTACTAAACAAGAACTTCAGAAATTTGGAACAAGAGTTGTGAAACTTGCAAGAATCAATCTTGGTGCATCCAAAATGATTGATGGAAAGAAACGAGTTACAAATAATACTGGCGCACTTTCTTCATCATTAGGTTTCAGTCTTAAACAGAAAAGAAGTTCAGGTGGAAAGTTTGCAAGTGGTTTTGATTTGGAATTCACATCATCTGAAGATTATGCATCTTTCATGGAACAAGGTGTGAAAGGTTCTGAAAGCACAAAACCATCAGCGAAGAATTCACCATTCAAATTCAAAGGAAAGAATGTTGCAAAGGGTGTGATTATGGAGTGGATTGAAACAAAACCAATAAGACTTCGTGAACTTGGAACTGGTAAATTCAAAAAGAATACTGAATCAGCAAGAAAGACACAAGCGTTTTTAATTGGTCGTGGAATAGCAACAAAAGGATTGTCTGCAAGAAACTATTTCAAAGATGCAATTGAAATGGCTATTCCAAAAGATGGAACTGATGTTGCACTTTCAATGGCTAATGATTTCATCAAGCAAATTATACAAGAAATTAAACTTACATAAGATGGCTTTAACAATTACCATGAATAATTTAAACTTTAACATAAGTTCTGGAATGAATCTGGCGTATATGTCAACAGACACACCAATATTTCCAGCAGCTGGTGGTGTTTACAAATTCAGATTCTTGATTGAAGTGAATTATAATATTCAATCAAACCCCCTTATTACAAAAACTATTTCTTTTACACAACAAATTACGGACGATGGAAAAAGTCTGTTTAATTTCTCAGAAATATATAAATCAATTGTTACTCCACAAATTACTGCATCAAGAAATAGTGATGCACCTGGTGGAGCAATTCCTTTGATGAAAGGAAATATTCACACATTGCCTATAAAAGCATCAGGCACAATGAATCCAATATCAGCAGGATTGCTTAATGAACTTCAAGGTTTAGAATCATTCAAAGGTGTTGCAAATGTCATGACAATTAATTTTTATGAAATGTTTTCAGCAATTCCTAATGGTATACCTGCAAAAGATATAACCACTTTAAAAACAAAAAAAGTGTTTATGTTTTGGGGTAGAGGTCAAGAAGAAGAAGGTGTTGTCATAGACTTTTCACCTTATGTATTTACCGTTGCTGCACCAGGAAAATTATTATCTTCAAATTATAACATACAAAATAATTTGTCAAAAATAAACATTGGTAAAAATGAATATCATACTATTTCAATATTAAATAAATGTGAAATTAATACATCATCATTGCCAGAAGTGATAAGAATCAGATATTATGATGGGGCTGATGCTTCTGGTAGTGTATTAGGTAATATCACCTATAAAAATGTTTCGGCAAATGGTGGTGCTTATCTATCAACAATTGACACAGAATTTTTTTATTTATTTTTTGGAGTTGGTCTTGAAAATTTACAAAAACTTGTAATTGATGGAACAAATGTAGCTGGAACATTACCAGATTCTGTTGCTGGTGGTCGTGATGCTATTAAATCTTTCACATTATTTTTTGAAGAAAATGGTGGTGCAACAATTACTTCAATAACTTATATGTTTAATGTTGTAAATTATTGTGAAGAATATGACCAATCAAGATTGTCATACATGAATAGATTTGGCGCTTGGGAATATATTACATTGAACAAAGAAAGAACAGATGAATTGAATGTAAAGAAAGAATATGTTACAACACCAATTACTACACAAGATAATAGTAGTTTACTTGCCTTTTTACCAAATGCAATTGATATGGCATATCCTCTTGATGTTGCAAAGCAAGGAAAGTCAACAACATCAGTTTCATCAGCAATCACAACAACAATGTTTACTGATTACCTGAATGAATCAGAAGTTGAACAAATTAAAGACTTGATGATGTCACCACAGATTCATTTATTGGATGGTGAAAATGCCAAAGCTTTAATTCTTGAAACGAGTTCAATGAAATTAAAGCGTGAAAAAAATCGTGGTTTGTATCAATATGAACTAAAGTTTAAATTTGCAAATCCAAAATTTAGAACTACATAATGAGTACACAAATAAGAGTTCAGACACAAGAAAGTTTAATCAACACATCACAAATTGTATTTTTAGACTTAGCAGATAATCAACCAATTTCTGCTGATTATCAATTCAAGGACATTCAATCATTTAAAAATACAAAAGGAAATTATACATACAATTTCAGAATTCCATCAACTACAAACAACAATGTATTCTTTGGTGATTATTTTGAAGTGACATCATTTGGAAATTATAATCCAAAAATAAAAGTTGAAGCAACTATTACAAAAGACACAATTGATGTCTTCAATGGCTATTTACAATTGACAAATGTATTTACTTCAAATAATGAAATAAGTTCATATGAATGTGTGGTCTTCAGTTCTGTTGCTACTATTGGACAAATTCTTGATTCTTTAATGCTAAGTGATTTTGATTGGTCTGAATATAATCATATTTTGACACCACAGAATGTTCAAGATTCAATGAATAGGGATGCAGTTGGATTGTTTGGTGGTGACATTGTATATTCATTATTTGATTATGGCGCACAATTTATTGGTGGGAACACAACAAGTTCATGCACTAATCAAGATTCAAGTGGAGTTGCAACAAATCCAATTAATATAAGGAATTTAAAACCACAAATTAAAGTTCAAAAAGTTTTACAAAAGATTATTTTAGATTCAGGATTTACATATGAATCAACTTTCTTTGATACAACAATGGCTGATTTGTATATGGACATCAATTCTGGTGGTGCTGGAAATACAACTTTGACAGATCCAAACTTTTATAGAATAGATGTACAAGGTGAATTTAATACTGGTGGAACATTTCCAGCATCAGTTGGCGTTCATACAATAATACCTAATAATTTATTGCCACCTTCAGGTCAACCAGACTTTATGAATGCATCTGGTCAATTTGACACAACAACTGGAATATATTCACCAAGTGGAAATTGGAACTTGTCTGCATTTGGCGCTCAAGTTGGGCTAAGTAGTAGTGGTTTACAGATAGAATACACATTTGGATTGTTTAATATTACGGACAATATTTTTACACAATTTGAAACAGATATTCAAACACTTAACAATGGTACTCAACAAAGTTTTCTTGGTGGTTTTAATCCTAATTTTATAAACACCTTTGAAAGTGGAAAACAATATAAGTTAATTGTAACTATATTATCAACTTCTTCACCTACAAGTACAATCACAATCCTTGAATCAGCATTTAGAAATACACCTGCATCAGATGGATATGTTGGAGTATCACCAAATAGTGGAAATTTAAATATTACACCATATGATGCAACAACTGAATATTCAGTCAATGCAAATCTTCCAAATGTAAAAGCACTTGATTTTTTAACTTCACTTACAAAAAAGTTTAATCTGATTATTGTACCAGATGAACTTCAACCAACACATTTATATATTGAACCATATTCAGAATGGATTGAAAAAGGTAATTCAGTAAATTGGACTGAAAAAATAGATGTTTCAAAAGATATTCAAATAAAGCCAACCGTTGATTTACAAGCTAAGAATTTATCATTTACTGATGCAAGTTCTGAAGACTTCATGAATTCAATGTTTGAAGCATCAACTGATAGGATTTATGGAACACAAAATATAGACAATACTGAAAATGATTTTGGAAAAGATAAAGAAGAAATAAAAACAATTTTTAAACCAACAATCACAAGTCAAATTCCTGATACACCAATAAGATATTCAGTTGCTTATAATCAAGAAAATGACAATGTTACTTGTGAACCAGGAATCAGATTATCATTCTATTGTGGTTTTATATTAACTGATTCAAATGATGGTGTTCAAATTTATAGTGAAACACCAGAAGCAACATCATCACTTTCTTTGACATCTTATGGATTGTTGCAAAACTATAAAGATGCAGTAATACTTCCAGCAACAGAATGTCTGTCATTCATGGGTGAATATACTGGTTCTTTAGCATCACCAATATCAATGAATTCTTCATATTTTGTGTACTGGAAAAATTTTATTGATGAAACTTATTCAATTAATGCAAGATTATTAATTGCATCATTTTATCTTTCTTCACTTGATATATTATCAATGAATTTTAATGATATTATATTTGTTAAAAACGAATATTTTAGAATTAATAAAATATCAAATTATCCATTAATAGGAACATCAACTTGTCAAGTTGAATTGATTAAAGTTGCAAGAATTAATAAATTTGACAAAGCTGGAAATGATTGTGCTATTGAGCCAAGTTTTATCACCATCAATGGTGGTGTTGTTAACTTCATAAGTACAATAGGAGGGTTTGCAGTTATTCCAACACAATCATGTTGTGAAGCATTTGGATATACATATGCAAATGGAGTATGTACACAAGTCTTTTCTGGTGGAGGTGTTCCAGATAGTGGAGGTGGTGTTTCCGATCCATCTGCTGGTGGTGGTGGAAACAAAGGATTTTCTGGTGATAGTTTGAGTTTAAATACTTCAAGTTTATTGATTAACAACACTATAAAAGGACTGAATGAAGTTAGTGGTTCATATAATAATGTTCATGGGCCAGGAAACGCAATTCAAACAAATCATTCAAATGTCAATGGATTCTTTAATTTTATTAAAACTGATTCTCTTGGTAATTCCATAAAAGGTGATTCAAATGCTATTGATTCAAATACTAAATATTCAATTATAGAAGGTAGCAATAATTTATTAAATCCTTATTCACTTAATTATAATTCAACATATCTTGATGTGTATTCAAGACAAAAATTTAAAAACAATTCAATTCAAGGTGATTATGCAATTGCACTTGGTAATGGTGAAGAATTCATTTCTGGTGGTGCTGATCCATTATATAACAAGCGTGGAAGAAGTGGTTCTGGACAATTTGTGAAACATTGCCAGTCAAGGAATAAAGAAGATATAAATATTGGTCAAAATGGTATATTCATTTTTAGCACTTTAATAAATAATGAATTTTTTACAGAACAAGCAACAAATTTATTTAGACTTCAATTTCCTTCAATCATTGGTTTTGAAGTTTCAGTTGTTGGTCATGAAAGAGGTGTTGTTGCAAATCGGTCACAACTTTATTCATTTAGAATCTATAAAGGAGTTATAAATAACACAACCAATTCTGGAAATGTATCAATTAGAAACTTGACACTTGACACGCAAAAAGAATCATCAGAATTTTCAGCATATAATTTCAATGTTTTGCCTGGACAAGCATATTTTGATGGACAATATGTTGATGATGGAATGTTTTATTTTAATATCAACATGACTGGTGCTGATGCTTTAAGTGATGTTGATTGGACAATTGACTTTAAATATACTCTTGTTGGTTTACAAAATATTGATAGACCATCAAATCAAAGAACATTTTCACCACCTTCAATTTCTGGTTGTTTATTATGGGTTGATTCAAATCAACCAGCAACAATCACACATTCTGGTGGTGCAATTTCTCAATGGGATGATTTGTCTGGAAACAACCACCATTTGACACAATCAACATCAGCTTATAAACCAGTTTATTCACAATCAATTGCAGATTCATATGTTTCATTTAGTGGTGTGAATCAAGTTCTTGGAAATCAAGCATCAACATTGATAAATGCTTCAGATGGTGATAATACTATTTTTGTGGTTTTCAAATCTGATAATACTACAACATCAACACGAGGTGAAACAATTGCTGGAATTTGTAATCGAGCGCAACAACTATATGGAATAAATATTAACAATTCAGTTTCTGGTGCAGGTGGTTCATCATTTATGAACAAATCATCACAAGACTATGGTAATAGAGTTTCAATAATTCCTTCAACAACTAAACAAGTTGTAATTGGAACAAGGTCTTCAGTTACACGAGAAATTTTTGACCAAGATGGTAATACAGATTCAGACAATAATTCATCTAATACTGCACAAGACACATTTGTTGTTGGTGCAACATGGGATGGAACTTCAAGGTCACCAGTTGCAGACTATTCAGGAAAGGTTTATGAAGTAATAGTTTACGGAGTTAAATTAACAGAAGCACAAAGAAATCAAGTACAAAATTATCTACAAACAAAATGGAACACATAAGAATCACAATTTCCAAAAAAGCAAATTTCACAACATTGAAAAGGCTTGATTTCACACCGATGTTTCAATATTGGAATGGTGCAATGAAGTTCATTCCAAAGGTGCTGAAATACCTTCCAAATGACTTGTATGAAAACAACAAGTGTTTGACTTGGTATGAAAGGCAAGTTGTAAAAAACAGAAAGAAAATGATTGAATTTAAAAATATATTCAGATGGCTGAAAAAATAGTTGTAGACATAGAGTTCCAAACTAATGTTTCCAAGATTTCAAAAGATTTGGAATCAGTAAAAGATGCATTAGCTGATACAAATGAGAATCTTGAAGATATTGCAAAGACTGGAAAATCAACAGATGGTGCTTTGGGAAAAATTGGAAAAGGATTCAAGGGTGTTGGACTTGCGATGAAAACACTTGGTGTTGGTCTTATAGTTGAAGCATTCAAGTTTTTGAAAGATATCTTGATGCAAAATCAAACGGTTGTTGATGGAATTGCTATTGCAACTGAAACACTTGGTGTTGTCTTTAATCAAATCACTTCAGTTGTCACAGATGTATTTGATGCAGTATCAAAATCATCTGAAGGATTTGAAGGTTTACAAAAAGTAATTGGTGGCTTGATGACAATTGCAATTTCACCATTAAAACTTGCATTCTTTGGAATTACTAAAGCAGTTCAAGAAGGTCAATTGGCATGGGAACAATCCTTTTTTGGTGATGGTGATCCAGAAACTATTGCACAACTGAATGAAAAATTAGCTGAAACAAATGCAAATTTAAAAGAAGTTGTTGAAGATGTTGTTGAAGCAGGAACAGAAATTTCAACTAATATTGCTGAAGCAGTCACAGAAATTGGTTCAGTTGTTTCAATTGCAACTGAAGTTGCAACAGAAGGAATCAAAGAAATATCAATTGCTGGTGCTTTAGCAACTGGAACTGCTCTTGCTGATGCAAAGAAGAATGAAGAACTTCTTGAAGTCCAAAGAGCAACACAACAACTACAAGGTCAATTGGATGCAGAAATGCAAAGACAAATCCGTGATGATGTCAGAAAAACATTTGAAGAAAGAATTGCAGCAAATGATGAACTTGGAAAGGTACTTGAAGAACAGACTGCAAAAGAAAAAGCAGTTGTTGATGAAAAAGTAAGAATTGCAAAACTTGAACTTTCAACAAATGAAACATCTGTTGAATTGCAAAAGAAACTTTCTGAAGCACTACTTGGTCAACTTGAATTAAAAGAAAGAATTGCAGGTCAAACATCTGAACAATTAACAAATCAAGCAGCACTTGAAAAAGAATTGTTTGATGCACAAAATGAAATTCAACTTGCAACAATGACTGCAAGAGAACAAGAACTTCTTGCACTTGAACAAGACTACAATGCTAAATTGGAACTTTCAAGAAAAGCTGGTGAAGATGATGTTGCAATAACAGAACAATACAATGCTCTTGTTCAAGAATCAAATGATAAATTTGCAGATGAAGACTTAAAAACATTTGAAGAACTTGCAAAAGCAAAAGATGATGCCAGGCAAAATGAAATACAAATGTTGTCAAATACAATTCAGATGGCTGGTGACTTATTTGCTGAGGGAACTGCTGCATCAAAAGTATCTGGTGTTGCAACTGCAACAATCAACACTTGGACTGGAGTTACAGAAGCCTTGAAGTTGCCACCACCATTTTCTTATATTCAAGCTGGTTTGACTTTAGCATCTGGTTTGAAAAGTGTGAAGAATATAATGGCAGTAAAAACAGAAAAACCAACACCAGAAACAGATACTGGTAATATTAATCTTCCATCTGGTGGTGTAGATACACAATCAATCACGGACTTATCAAATATTCCATCAATAACTGAGCAGTTCAATAATCAATTTGTTCAAGATACACCACCAATTCAAGCATTTGTGGTTGAACAACAAGTCACAAATTCACAACAAATTAACACATTGATTCAACAAAAAGCAACACTTTAAAAACCAAAAATCATGACTAAAATAGTAGAATTAATTATTTCCGAAGAAGAAAAAGAATCACAAGATGGTGTCTTTGCAATTTCATTAGTTGAAGATCCAGCAATAGATGAATATTGGATTGCTTTGAATAAGCAAAAGAAAGAACATATTCAATTTGCAAAAGTAGATGAAGACAAAAGACTATTGATTGCACCAGCTTTGATTCCAAATAGACAAATTTTTAGACTTGATGATGATGGTTCTGACTACTATGTTTATTTTTCAAAGGATACAATTAAGCAATGTTCTGAATTGTATATGAAAAGAAATCATCTGCAATCAACAACACTTGAACATGAAGAAGAAGTTGATGGTATGTGTGTAGTTGAATCTTGGGTAAAAGAATTTGAAATTGATAAATCTGTCAAGTACGGTTTTGAACATTGTCCAGTTGGAACATGGTTTGTTACAATGAAAGTTGAGAATGATGAAATCTGGAACAAAGTCAAAGAAGGTGAAATTCTTGGATTTAGCATTGAAGGATTTTTTACTGATAAATTAAGCAAATTTGCAAAAGTAAGAAAGAACAATGATTGTTCAGATGGATTTGAACATCAAATGAATGATGGATCTTGGATGTGTGGTAAATCAATGGGGTATTCTGAAGAAGAAGGAAATCTTCAAATGATTAAGAACTTAATTGTTGAAGCTGAAACAACATACCTTGAATCTTATCCTTGGGATGAATGTATTGCAGACCAAATGGCTGAATATGGCAATGAAGAAACTGCAAACAAGATTTGTGCAGCTATTAAAAACAGAACAATTGCATCTTCAGTTGTTCCAAAAGTAAAAGCAATCCTTGATGTTGAAAGGAAAAAAAGCAATTAACATCTATTAACTTACGGAAAAACAATTCAAAAAACTAAAATGGAGAACATTTACAACAAAATGAAAGACTTGTTTGGTATTACCGAAGAACTTTCAGAAGAAACAAAAATGATGGCTGAAGCTTATCTTGTGGATGGTACAACCATCAAAACAGATGCAGACAGATTTGAAGAAGGTTCAATGGTGTTTGTAGTTGGTGAAGATGATGAAAGAATGGCATTACCTTCTGGAACTTATGAATTGCAAGATGGTGCAGTCATTGAAGTTGTAGATGGTGAAATCACAACACTTCGTTCACCAGAAGCATCTGATGATGCAGTTGAAGAAGATATGTCTTCAAAAGAAACTGAAGTTGATTTATCAAACTACATGACAAAGTCTGATGGTTTTGAACTTGGTAAAATGATTACTGAAGCAATTGAATTGAAGGTTTCTGAATTAATGGAAGCACATAATACGGAACTTGAAAAGGTGAAGAAATTATCTGCAGCCAAAACATTCAAATCAACACCAAAACCAGCAAAGAAGTTTGTTCAAGAGAATCAAACAGACAATGCAGAATCACGAGTATTCGCAATTTTTAACAAAATAAAAAACAAGTAAAATGGCAAATAGTAGACAACATAATTTAGCAACTTCACCAGTTTCTGCTGGTTGGACTTATGCTGGAGAATTAGCACTTCCATACATCCATGCATCAGTAGTATCAGCACCAACACTTCATGGTGGAAATGTGACACTACTTGATGGAATAAGATACAAAGCAATTATTCCAGTTATGTCAAACACAAGTTTGATTGAAGCTGCTTCATGTGACTTTCAAACAACTGCAACAACTACACTTGCAGAAAGAACTTTAAGCGTTACTGACTTAATGGTGAATTTGGAACTTTGTAAAAATTCATTTAATGTTTCAGACACAGATGGTAATTCTGGACAAGCATGGTGGCAAGGTGATGCATATTCAAATGAACAAGGTGTTCCAGATGACTATGCTGATGCTTTATTGTTATATGTTGCAAAATCAGTTCAAGCTGATATTGAAAACAATATCTGGATGGGTGGTGCAACTACATCTGGATTTGCTGCATTTGATGGATTCAAGAAAGCTTTAGGGAATACTGCTGGAGCAACATCATTAACATCTTCTATTGTAACACAAGCAGGAGTAATTGCTGGACTTAATGAAATTGTGACTGCAATGCCAGTAGGAATTACTGGTGATTTTGAGAACACAAATATATATGTGAATCCTGCAACTATATCTGCATACAATCTTGCAATTGGTCAAACTGGAAATGGATATAATGATGCATCTGCAAATGGAGGTCAAACAAATTTCATTGGATATAAACTTGTATCTGCACCAGGAATTGCAGTTGGTGAAGCATGTCTTGGTCAAAGAGGAAATTTATTTGTAGGAATTGGAACTGCTGATTCAGATTCACTTGCACAAGCAATTGATATGACACCATTGGATGGTTCAAACAATTACAGAATCACAATGAGATGGGCAATTGGAACGCAAGTTGGTGTTGTTGCTGATGCAATTTGGTTTGTAGCACCTTAATTTCAATAATTGAATAAGAAGGAGGTATTGAATTACATCCTTCCATTCTTTAACTTAAAACAAAAATAACAATGGCAAATTGTTTAATTTCTTCAGGTCGTGGACACTTTTGTCAAGGACAAGTTGGAGGTATAAAAACCATATTTCTTGCAAACTGGTATAGTGCTAATAAGATTATAAGCGTGACTGCTGCTGCTGATACTGGTATTGTTACTGCATTAACACAAGTTACTACACCAGCACCAACTCAACTTCAATTTTTTCAGTTTGATTTGGACAGACAAACATCTTCTTTAAATCAAACAATCACAACTGGTGGTGGTGGTGCAATCAATTATGAACAAGCACTTGATGTACATATGTCACACGATTCACAGGAATCTTGGGCAAGAATGCAGAATGTGACTGAAGGTGTTTTTCAAGTTATCATCTTAGATAACAATGGAGTGTATTATTTAGCAGGTGTAGATAATGGAATCAGCGTTACTGGTGGTACTTATGCACATGGTGGTGATGTAGCTTTCACAGACTATGTTGGTTATATTATGCAAATGGTAGGTTCTGAACCTTTCCCAGCATTCAATTTATCAACGGTTGATCCATTCACAAATGCATTATTTTCAACAGAAATTGGGTTGAATGTAGCTACATACAATGACCCACAATTATAGTTGATAGCTTTACATTAATAAAAAAACAAGATGGTGGTGGTTAATTCCATCACCATTTTTTTATATCTTTACTTTATGAGAATTAAAAAAGAATTTATTGGAAGCACAATTCACAAAGGTCGTGTGAAAATTCAACTTCGTGAAGTTGTAACAGAAGCAACAATGGAGAGATTGAAAGCTGAATTCCCACAATTTTTAGAAGAAGACAAACCAAAGAAGAAAAAGAAAGATGTTACATCTTAGAAGTTCAAATGGTTTTCAGAATGTGTTTTCATTAGATGTATTTTCAAGTGTCTTTGCAAACACCATTTCCAATTTTGGAAGAGAAATTCCAGAAACAAGACAATACACACCAAACTTTAATTCTGATTATACTGGATTTATTTATTATATACAATTAATTGACCAGCTTACACAAGACATTTATTGGGCTGAATTATATTATAATAATGCAGGTAATAAATATCCAAGAGCAATGCAATTCAAAATATATCTTGATGAATTTGTTGGTGATTATCATGTGAATGTTAAAACAACTGGACTTTTTGATTATGAAATTTTTTTTGGTCAACGAGGTGCAACAAATTCAGATGATTCATTAATTAATGGAATGGTTGCAAATGGAATGGCACTTGTTCACAATGACAATTTCAAAAATGACTACTTCCAGAATTCACAGAATGGAGTAGAACCAACTATAATTCCACCTTCAATATCATACAATGGCTAAAAAGACACAACCATCTTCAGAATATATGTTCAATTCTATGGGTTCAAGTTATTCAATGACCGATTCACAAGAAATTGAAAAGCGTGGTTCTGATTTCATATGGTATGGGGCAGACAATTTGTTCCCACAGCACACAATAAACTTGTATCAAAATTCAGCAACACAAAATGCTTTGGTGAATTCAATTTCAGCTTGGATTTACGGAGGTGGTGTTGATGCAACAAACAAAGATAAACATCCAGAAGATTGGATGAAGTTCAACAAATTAATAAATCACAAAATTGGAAAGAATGACATCCAATTGATGTGCATGGATTTGAAACTTCATGGTGGTTTTTACATATCATTAAGTTATTCTGTTGACAGAACAGAAATTGTTGAAATGGAAGTGTTGCCCTTTGAAACAATGCGTTCAGGTGTTACAAATGAAGATGGTGAAGTTGATTGGTATTATCATTCTTATAATTGGGATGCTGGAGCAAGGGCTAAGTCAACACATCATAGAGCATTCAACCCATCTGAAAAAGCTACTTATCCAAATCAAGTGTTGTGTGTGAAGATGAATTCTGTTGGTTCATACTATTATCCAAAGCCAGATTATATTGGAGCATGGAATTATATTGAACTTGATGTGAATGTTGCACAATTTCATTTATCACAAATTGAGAATGGTCTTGCACCAAGTTTCATCATCAGTTTTGCAAATGGAATTCCACCACGACAAAAGCGTGAAGAAATAAAAAGAACTATTGAAGCTGAACTTTCTGGTTCAAGAAATGCTGGAAAGTTTCTTTGTACATTTTCTGATGGTAAAGATACAACACCAGAAATCCAAGCAGTTCCATTGTCTGATGCAGACAAACAATTCCAATTCTTATCAACTGAAATTACTTCAAAGATAATGGTTGGAAATCGTGTTGTATCACCAAGATTATTCGGTGTCAATACTGATGGTGGTGGACTTGGAAACAATGCTGAAGAATTACAAATTGCATCTGCAATATTTGAGCAAACCGTTATTGATCCATTTAGGGATGTAATCATTGATGCTTTGAAATTGTTAATGGCTGAAAGTGGTGTGAATTTGGACATATTCTTTGAACCATTTGACTTGTTCAAGACTGAATTTACAAACACAGAAGCAGAAGTGATTGATGATGAAATTGCAGTTGATGTGATTCCAAATGCCAAAGCAACAATATCAGATGAAGTTGGTGGAGTAGTTGAAGAAGCTGAAACAGAAAAAGTTGATGCATCTTATAATGGTGCGCAAATTAGTTCAGCAATTGACATAGTTGCAAAGGTTCAAGAAGGTATCTTGACAGAAGAACAAGCAGTTGTATTCTTGGTTCAATTCTTACAACTACCATTGGAAGTTGCACAAGGTTTCTTCAAGGGTGCTGGACAATCACTTCTTGAAACAATGTCAGCAAAAAAAAAAGATGAAAGACCAAATTTAAGTGATGAACAAGCAGAATTCTTCTTGTCTAAACTTGAAGGATGTTCAGAAGAAAATGATGGTGAAGTTTGGGAATTAATTTCTGAAGATAAAATTAATACAAAAGAAGAACTTCACAAGTTTGCAAATAAAATGCCAACTGAATCAATGGCTGATGCAGATGCAAAGTCTTCAAATGATGTTGGTCTTTACAAAGTTAGATACGCATATCAAAAGACCAGCAACACACCAAACAAACCAGGTAATAAGTCAAGAAAGTTTTGTGACCAAATGATGCAATGGTCAAGACAAGGTTTAGAATGGAGGCTTGAAGACATTAATGCAATGTCTGATTCTGGGGTGAATGGTTCATTTGCTGAAAAAGGGCAATCAAATTATCAGATTTTTGAATGGGCTGGAGGCTGCTATTGTAGACATGGCTGGTTAAGAAGAATCTATTTCAGAAAGTCAAATCCAAATGGAACATTTATGCCAAACAAAGGATTGACAAATGAAACAAGAGTTGGAAACAATCCATTTATTGTTCAAAAAGGTATAGAATCAATTGCACCTTATGATAAACCAAATCACGGAAAAGTTAATCCACCATTTATGAAATCTTAAATTATGGCACTACCAACACAAGTCATCTATATTGATGCAACTTATATGAAAGCATATTCACATCTTGATGGATCAATAGATGAAAAGGATTTGTTGCCATCAATTATACAAGCACAAGATAGTCAAATACAACCAATTCTTGGAACTGATTTGTTCAATGCTTTAAAGACAAAAATTACAGCTGGAACAATTGCTGGTAATTATCAAACACTTCTTCAAGACTATGTTCAGATGGCAACATTAAAATGGACATTGGTGAATTTTTATCCATATCTGCAAGGTAAAATTCTGAATGGAACAATTGGTTCAAGGAATGTGGACAATATTACAGCACTTTCACAATCTGAAGTGATGAGATTGGTTGACATTGAAAGAGATAATGCACAATTTTACACAGAAAGATTGATTCAATACTTGACAAATAACACTACATTGTTTCCAGAATACGCATCAAATACTGGTTCAGACATTTATCCAGAAACACAAACTTATGCAGAAGCTGGTTTGACAATTTCAGGTTCACAAAGAGGAATCAACAAATTGGCAAATTGGAATTGCAAATAAATGCCTGGCCGTAAAAAAGGTTGCAAAGGAAATCAAGAAAAAAAGAAAATTAACAAGAAATTGTTGGAACTATACTTGAAAAAAAGAAATGAAATCAACAATAAATGAATTAGCATCATTTAACACTATCAATGTTTGTGCAATATCAGTTCCATTGATGGATATAGAAAGTGTTCTGACAATACTTGTGTTATGTTCTGTCTTGATATACAATATTAAAAAGATAATGACTAAGAATGACTAAACTGAAGTATTTCAAAGAATCAGAATTTGAATGTGATGGTGTCAATTGTTTTCATGAAATGGATTCAAATCTTCTGGTCATGCTGGAAGAAGCAAGAAGCATATCAGAAACACCATTCAACATCACTTCTTCATTCAGAACAGAAGAACACAATGCAAAGATTGGTGGTAAAATGAATTCTTCACATTTGCGTGGATGTGCTGTTGATATTGCTTGTGATAATTCATCAAAAAGATTGGTGATACTTGATGCTTTGATAATTGCAGGATTCACCAGAATTGGAATCAGTAAATCCTTCATTCACGCAGACATCGACTTTCAATTCTTCCAGATTTATTGAAAGACAAGAATAAAAAGTGGTCTGCAAAAAGAACAATAAGTGGTGTTCTTGTTGGTGTGATTTCCACATATCTTCAATCAAATCCAATGTCATGGATGGTGATTGCATTTACTTTAGTTGCAGTTGCACCGTTATGCTTATCCTTTTTTGAATCAAAAGATTGTGAATGTAAGTAGTTCAATTTTCTATTCTATATAAATTATTTTTATTTAGATTAACCTAATGAGAATCAATGATTGAAACATTTTCATTAAAATACTTGTGAATATTAGTGTACAATTATTTGTACAATTAATCAAAAGGTGTATATTTGAAAATCAATAACAACTAAAAAACAAGATTATGACTAAGCAAGAATTAAAAAACAAATTATCAAACATAAAAAATGAATCGTTTGTATTGTACATAAATGATGCTATCAATTTATCATTTTTTTACGATAAAAAAGACAACACAATTAATGTTAAAAATACTGAGCATTATTCTTCTGCTGATTGTTACTTAATTACAGAAAAAAGTATTGAGCAATTATATAATTTTTATAAAGATGATTGTAAATAATAACAACTAAAAAACAAGATTATGAAATCAAGATTTGAAAAAAAGCTAAATGGACACGATATATTTATCAATGACAAATGGGTTGCATGGGTAATTGGTAGCATTAGGAATGCAAAAAAGGAATTAGAAATCATTTTAAAAAACTAAAAAGATTATGACAAATTTAGACCACATTTTTGGGGACATCACAAAACAATTGAAATCAATCAAAGCTGATAAGATGTACAAATATAAAGTAGTTGCAAGTTTCAATGGTGGAAAATTCAAAGAAGTTGAACTTTGCAAGACAGAAGAAGAAGCAATCAAGTCAATACAATCAAACACTTCAAGACATGGTCTTGGATGGGTTGTGACTTACTATAATATCGAAGACTAATGTTTGGTTCATGCTTAATCAAACAAGTTATTAAACTGGCTAATTTGAAGAATCAAGATTTGTCTATTGTTCAAAGACATCTTGCAATAAACTACAATATTAATGTTTCCGTAAAAACTTTAAAGAAAAGAAGATTATGGATGAAGATTTCAAATCAATTATGATAAAAGTTGGAACAGATTTTAGTGGAGTAGGTTCACCAGAAACTGCATTGAAAAGACTTGGAATAGAACATGAAGTTGTTTTCGCTTGTGACATTGATAAGTATGCAAGAATGTCATATGGAGTTCTGCATAATCCAAAACAGATGTTTGAAGACATCACGACAAGACCAATGGAATTTCCACAACTTGACTTATATGTTGCTGGATTTCCATGTCAATCATTTTCAATAGCTGGAAAACGAAAAGGATTTGAATGTCCAACCAATGGAACATTGTTTCACACCTTATCTGAATTCATCAGAATCAATCAACCAAAGTGTTTCATCTTAGAAAATGTAAAAGGGTTAATCAATCACGACAATGGAAGAACATTTCAAATCATCAAAGACAAACTTTCTGGAAGTGGTGGTTCAATTAATGACCAAATGTTCTTGACAGATATAGATGGACTTGGTTATCATATACACTTCAAAGTATTAAATACAAAATACTTTGGATTGCCACAGAATAGAGAAAGAATATTCATTGTTGGATTCAAAGATGCAAGAGCATTTTCATTTCCTAAGAAGATAGAATTGAAGTACAAGTTGAAAGACATTCTTCAAGATAATCCAAATTCAAAGTATCACATAACAGAAAAAGGTGTGGAACTATTACTGAACAATCAAAAGTTCAACAAGTTTAAAACATTGAACAAATATTCTGAATTGGTTGATTGTATAACTGCAAGATGTAATAAAGTTTCTAATGATAATAATTACATTGAAGTAAAAGAAAAATATTATTTGTCTGAAAATGCAATAAAATCAATAATTGAAAACACAAAGAATCTTCAAACATCAAAAGTAAATCCAGAAATTTCATCAACACTTCAGTCACCTGGCAATGCTTGTGGAGTTTACAAAGGTGCAACATTTATCAAAGTTCATTCAACACACACAAGAAGTTCAAACAGACCATCAGTTCAGAAGAACAAAAATGCTGGTGGTTCTGGACATCTTTCAAAAAGTGATGGATTGACATATTGTCTTGACACGCAAAATTCACAAGCTATTGAATCAAACAAAAGAATCAGAAGATTGACACCGTTGGAATGTTTCAGGCTTCAAGGATTTACAGATGAAGAACATTCTATGTGTGAAGAAGTTCAATCAGATTCACAACTATACAAACAGATGGGAAACACAATATCAGTTCCAGTCATTCAGGCAATACTTAAAAACATATATCATGCTTAGAAACTTTAATGAAGAAACTTGCAATTTGTCTGATGATGAATTGAAGATTGCACAAGCAGTCATGAAAGGATTAAAAAAGTATGTTGGAAAAGCAAATGCAATGACTGGTACTAAGATTTGTTTTGGGTTCAATAATTATACAAAATTCAAATTGCAAGGTGTTAGACTTCGTAAAATCATCAACCACCTAAGAAATGAAGGTGAACCAATATGTTCAAGTTCAAAAGGATATTATTATCCAGCATCAAAGAAAGAAATTACGGACACTTGTATCTCGATCCAACAAAGAATAGATTCACAAGTTCAGATTATAAACCAATTAACAAAACACATATGAAAATCAAGATAGACAAATCACAATTGATTACAACAATGGAATCTGATAAAGCATTCGCACTTAAATTCAGCAGAAATTCAGTTGATGTTTTATTCCTTCCAAAGAAATTCACAAAGTGGAAAACAATTGAAAACCGAAAAGATGGTTTTTATTGGTCAACTGATTATGAACTTGAATTCCCAGATTGGTTATTTGATAAGTTGACTGATCCAAATAAAGTAATAATAAAACTAATTCAAGACCAATGGAAACCAGACAACAATTTATAAGCAGAATGATTTGGTTGATTGCTGAAGTTAAAAAAAGCAATCATGATGATTCTAATATACTTTCTTTATTGGAATTTGAATTAAAACAAAGGGAAACTAACTTAGTTTATAATGTAAAAAATAAAGTTATTACAAAAATGAATCTTAAAAACAATAAGGATGTTAATACTTTGGGCATCATTAATATTGGAATAGAAGAATTTACAAAAATAATAAGTGATATGTAAGAAAATTAATACTATATTTGTATTATTAATCACACACTAACAACTAAATCAAATTATTATGTCAAGATTATTCAATCAATTTATGGAAAGGGCTTTTAATGGAAATGCATATTGCCAGGAACAAGAACTTTCAATGCAAATGAATGCAGACCATGAGCAATGGACAACTGAAAGAAAGAAATGGACTGATGGTGAAATTACTTTATTCAATGGTGGAACCGTTGAACAATGGGTTGCATTAGGCAGACCAAAAAACGAAAATCAATTTAACAAACAATAAGATGGAAATCAAAAAAAGTAAAGTAAAAAGCAATCAATCAAGTGGTTCATTAGATTTATCACATGGAACATTCTTTAAGTTTGAAATTAGCTTTGAAGATGG
>Ga0209482_1000678_pt1 | contig 27813 bp, 17 predicted proteins | sample CoawatmetaG10DNA_FD_187512 | JGI IMG/M metagenome (GOLD analysis project Ga0209482, IMG submission 187512) | Marine microbial communities from the West Antarctic Peninsula - Coastal water metaG104-DNA (SPAdes) (version 2) | ecosystem: Environmental > Aquatic > Marine > Coastal ...
AGTTCAAGATAAAGTACAATTTATAGATTGTCAAGGACCTACTACAGATAATATCTTAGAGTTTGATCCTCGTACAAAAATGGTGGGTGTGTGTTACTTTGGTAATGACGTAGATGTAACAACACTTGATTTAGAACACATTAGAGAGTTAAATCCAGATCTAATGTATCTAACTAGTACAACAACTTCTGGACATTTTGTACAAAACATATCTAATGTGATACTTGTTCAAATAAGAAGTGAACTGTTACGTAGACGTGCTAGCTTGCACAAAACAAATTACTACGATAGTTGGCCTGCAGAGTATTATAAAGAAATAATGCTTGACCAGTAGTTACACTCTACCTCGTGGTTTAGACGCAGCTTTTGCTGCATTATTTTGTTCTTCCCTAAACTCATTTAAACGCTCAACAAACATTGCTAGAGAATCAATAGGCATCCCCATTATTTCCTCGTATGTTACCAAGCCTCCCGATTTAATTATTAAATCTAAATAGCCAGCTTCGGTTTGTTTAAGGTCTTTGTTATAACGTTCTAGTATTTCTTGTATTTCATTGGGCTGTCGAGATGCTATCAACCCGCGAAAAAATTTGCAATGTCCAAGTCTATTGTAGTTTTCCAGTTATGCTCACAGTCTTGACAAGTTGCATCAAAATTAGTGTCAATGTTATTGTCACTTAGGTCTTCAACTATAGTTCTAATCTGATCATAATCTTCTTTTGTAATACTCTTTAACCATTCAAGGATTAAATCTTCCTCTTGGACAATTTCACCCTCTGGTGGTTTAACTTGTGTAATTGCATTAGCAATAAGACTTACAGTAATATCAGCAATTTCAATAAATGTTTCACCAAATCTGATTTGTCTTTCTTCTTCATTTAACGTTGAGTCACTTAATCCATCGATTAACTTAGTTTGTTTAATACGTTGTATTTGTAACAAAGTTCTATCTGCCAATGTATAAGGCTTACAATTAATTTTAAAATCATTTTTTAATGTTACATTATCAACTGATGTGTTTTCACTTACAGTTGACAACAATGCATTGGTGCTAACACCTAGTTGGTTTAAATGGTCACATTCTGGACATTTAATATCAACGCTAATACTATCACCATAACTGGCTAACCGTATAGCAATTAATACAACCATAAGGTCATTAACTGGCATTTCATGTGGATCACCAATGTCAGGCGCACAACTTGAAATCAAGCTGAATGTGGCCTCTCCATTAAACAATGCATCTGGTGTTTTTGAAATCAGTTCATCTCTAGCAGTCATGCTATAAATTGCTAATTCACCGTCTACGCTCATTTTAGGTTTTTCATTATAATATTTCCCGCCACTTGGCAAAGAAACATATAATGCAGGCTTCCTATATGCCTGTATAAGTGGATTCGTCATTTTTAATCTCCATAAATACTGTAGTACAGTACAATAGTATTTATCTAATTAAAATACCAGTTAATGACAGAGAAACAATGGAAATAGAACAGCTACAGGAACAAATGAACAATATCTTCGCTCAGTACCCTTGGGCAAGCGAAGAAACTGCTGAAAAGCTGGCAAAGTTATCGACTAGAAATTCTATAAAAACTACAGCCTTAGCTATGGCAATTCAAGGGTTGCTTGGTCAATCTGGCGCTGATAAACTAAAAGCAACAATAGCAGATACTGTTTCGGAACTAAAGAAAAGTAGTGCAGACACACGATCTCGTATAAATCGAGCCAAAGGATATGCGGATAGGCTAGGAAACATAGGCGGAGGCATGTCTGGGTTAGATGCAATAACTGAATTAACCGCAGCAGGCGCTGAAGCACTATCAGCTGGCGCTGGTGGAATAGCTAGCATGACTTCTAAGTTCCCAGGTGTAAGTCTGGCAATGAAAGGTGCGTCATGGGTTACTGGAGGTATTGCAGCTACAGCAGGTATAGCCGCAGTGTTTAGTAAGTTAATATCCCAACAAGAAAAAGAATTAAGATCAATGATTGATCTTGGACTAGTATTATCCGATCAGAATAATTATACAGAGTTGCGTGATAGTGCAACTAGCATAGGAATGAACTTAACTGACTATGCTGGTGTAATGGCAGGAACTTCTGCTATGCTAACTGGCACCGGCGAAACAATGGCTGCAGGCTCTGGCAAACTATATAACTTTTTAACAAACGCAGACCATGTTAGCCGTGTAAAGGATTTTGGATATTCTCCAAAATTATTATCCATTGCAATGGCAGATGAAGCTAATTCTTTATATAAACTTAATCAGATAAATGAGTTTAACGATGTAGAACAAGCAAGAGTTGTAAAAAGTTTTGAAACAGCAAATAAAGTAGGATTGTATCTAGCAGATACAATGGGCGGACGTAGACAAGAATTAATGGATGCTAGAAATTTAATAAGAGAAAACCAAGATTTTAAACAAGCAATGCTTCAGAATCAAGATTTCTATACTGAGGAGTATGGAGAAGGCGCAGTGGACAATATTCGTTCATTTAACGAGACGTTTGCAATGATGTCTGGAATGTTAGGCGACGAACTAGGAAACGAACTTGTAGAAGTTATGGGACGCATGGCAAACAATATACAGTATGATCAGTCACCTATTAATGATATGAATGCTGCATTAATCGAAAAACTGAATAAGTTAGGACCGGGCGTAATGGAACAATTTGTATCGATGGCCACAGCAGGTAACACTAATAAAATACAAGCACCCGAAGATACTATTACTGAAATGAAAAAAATGATAGAATTAATCCGTAACAGCCCAATGTTACAAGGACTAGATCCAGATACACTTGCAGTTGAAGCCATTAGAGCAACAGCTCTAACAATTGAAGATTCTGTATTTGAAGGATCGCCTGCAACTATTAGAGAAAATCTCAATGCAATGGTAGACAAAATTGACGGAGCCGATGATGCAATTGAAATAGTTGGCGCTATGAGTGTAGCGTTTCTAGAAGTACAACATCTAATTACTCCAGGATTTGGAGCAACTGGCGCTGTTATGAAACTGCTAGGTGATTCAGTTGATGGATTTGCATCGGTATGGTCTTCAGTGTTTGGGCTTGACAATGGACTTAATCCAGACACAACCAATGGTGTTGTCCAAGACTTTAGAAAAGATGCAATGCTAACAACACTAATGCCTACAAACGTTCAACTTAATTCAAGCGGTAATATAGATACAACCACATTGCTATCGTATGATGAAGAATCAAGAGCAGACGCATTAAAAGAAGCAAGAATTAGAACACACAAAATTAATAGATCATTAGCAGCAGGCTGGAAGAATTTAATGAACGAACAAACAGATATAGGACATCAAATTAAACAATTAGCTGTTGAAGATCTTTCAGACACTGAAGAAGAAATGAGAGTTTATTTAGAAGAAGCAAAAATAGGTGGAGTTGCCACAGAGATAGATCAAGCTACTGCTAATTTTAACATAGCACAACGAAACCATAGGATAGCAAAAGAAGCTGCAGAAATAAAGCAAGTAGCGTTAGATGAAATTAATAATGCAATGGAAGCAAACCTAGAAGAACAAAAAGTTAACAGAAAAAGTCTAAATGCATCACATCAAGGTAATCAATCTTATGTTGATGGTGCCACAATAGAAGGTATTATGATAGCAGAATTAATATCACAAGACATAACAAATACTGATGCACAAGCAAACGTGTTGGCAATGATTTACGGCGAATCTGGATTTAAAGCAAAATCAGAAACGTCATATAAAAATACATCCAACCAAAGAATTAGATCAGTGTTTGGTGGAAGAATTAGCAAAGGACAAGAAGGCGATCCTGGCTACATGACTGATGATCAATTAACTGAACTTAAAAAAGACGATAAGGCATTTTTTGATCATGTGTATGAAGACCTAGGTGGATACAAATATAGAGGCAGAGGATTTATACAGTTAACAGGCAAAAGTAATTACGAGGAAGTAGGCGAATTAATTGGAGTAGACTTAGTAGGTAATCCAGATTTAATGCTTGAGCCGGAAATTGCAGCACGAGCAAGCGCAGCATACTTTAACATTGCTTCAAAAAAGAAATACAAATCAAAGTTGCATATTACTGCAACAGCATACGAAGCAACTTATGGAGTGGCAGCATCAGTTGGCAATAATAGACTTGGTGATTTATCCAATAGAACACAATTCGCTGATCAATACAAAGTAAGTATAGCATCGGGTGAATTAACAGCATCACAATCACTACCAGCTGCAATTGCAGTTTTAAATAATAGAATAGAAACTATCAAAGCTGATGAAGCTCAAACTCAAGGAATATACCCAGACAACGAAAACCCAAACATTGCAGAGTTAGCAGAACTAGAAGCACAATTAGCAAAAGAAATGTTAAAACTAAAAGAATATGAGGAGGCTCGAAATGGCTGATAAAATGCACACATTAATAGTGGGTGGACAAGAAGTACAGGTACCAGCATGGGCCTCTGAATCAACAATGGGTCAAGTAGCAAGCTATATGGCTCAGCAAGCTAAAACAGATACAATGTTTGCAAAGATGATGAAAGGAATTGGTGGCGACACAGCTTCATTGCAAGCAGCAATTCAAAGTCTTGTAGGAGCAACAAACAGAGACATTAAAGCAGACGATGCATCAGACACTGAACAAGAGAAGTTTACAAAAAAATTAGTTAGAGGTAGTAGTAAATTAGATAAAGCAATGGGTTTCTTTGGAAACCACGAAAAGCCATTATCGGCAATGACAGATGGACTTAGTTCGTTAGCAAAAGGCGCAAAAAGCGCAGGCGGCGGATTTAAATTCCTTGAAAAACTGACAAAGTCAACAGGTGGCTTAGCACAAGGAGCAGGCGCAGCGTTAAATGTAGCAGCAGACGCCTTTTTAGCATATGCAGGTTGGAACGCAGCCAAACTAGAACAGTTTGCTAATGTACAATCAAAAATGATTGATAGCGGTATTTTGTTCGAAGGTGGAGCAGCGGCATACGACGAATTAAGAAAAGGAATACAAAACACCGGTAATACATATTTACATCTAAGCGAAACATTGGGAACATTCAGCGATGGCATGCTTGGACTAGGTGATAGTGTTACTACAGGTGCTATGGAGTTCAGCAAGTTCTATCAAGCATTAAACACAACCGCTGAAACCCTGGGTGACTTGGGAATGAGCTCAAAAGACATGATGACAGCATACGGCGAATATATATCATATTCACGTAGAACAGGACAATTAAATAAGCGTCTAAATAGAAGTGCAGAAGATGTAAACAGTACTTTTATTAATATGCAAATAGAAGCAGGCGCAGTTGCCAATTTAACTTCGCTTACTAGAAGTGAAGCTATGCGAGCAAGCATGGAATCAATGGACACACTTGGATCTGCAGCAAACAGAGTTCTAATAGACAAAGGAATGATTAACCAAGCAAATCTTCAAACTGATGTAATGCAATCCCTTGGTAAAGTTGCTGGCAGTTCTGAATCTTTGCAAACAATATTAACTGCATATAATCTCGCAGCGTATCGCAATACAGGCGACCCAAGTGAATTTGATATGAGTGCAATAATTCAAAACATGACACCAGGACTAGAAGCACAAATGAATACACTCGTGCCTGGAATGATTGACAGTATTGAAGAATTTACTAAGACAGGAACTGCACCAGCAGAAGGAATGATGTCTTGGATAGTTACACAAATTAATAATGCTGATCAAACTAAACTAGCAGCCTCGGGTGTAGCTGGAGATACGTTTGCAACATCATTATTAAAGATGCAAGCTGAGTTTCAAATGATATCATTGAACTTTGGAAACTTAGCAGACGGCGATAAGTTAAAAACTGCAATTGAGAGTCAAAGAAAAGATATAGCCGAAGCAGGCAAAACAACACAAGCAATGAACGAGATGACAGAAAAGTTTATCCATGTACAAGAAGCTTTAACATTAGATATGGAAAATACTGCTATGTTGTTTGATGGGTTAAAAACATCACTCGCAGGCGGTAAAGCAATGCTAGACAAGATATTAGTATTAGCAGGGTTTGGTGACGAGTTAAATGACTTTGGTGGAGCTGGTGGCAATAAAGAACAGCTAGCGGCAGCAATCGCAGGTGTAATGCCTGATGTAAGCAATAATGAAATAATGACGCCTGCGGTTGCCGGAGAAGAAGGTGAGGTAAATGTTATTGAAGATACTTCAACAGCAGGTAAAGCAATTTTGGCAATGAGAGCCAATGAAGGTATGGTTACCAAGGAAATGTTTGAGACACTAGGCATCGAACAAGTACACGATGTAGAAGTCGCAGTTGAATATTTAAATTCATTACTTCCAGGATTTAGAGAAAAAGCAATGACATTAATTGCTACCTACAATGATGAAATGAAAGGCACTAAAACAAGACTTGCTATATTTGGCGGTAAAACTACAAAAGTAGATCCAGACGATCCAGACAATTATGCTAATTCCGGAGCAGCTATTAATTTTGCAATAATGCAAGACGGTAAGCTAGTTAAAAAACAAGCGGATGTAATGAACGAGAATACAAGTTTTGGAAGGGCAGTAGAGGCAGCTGGTCTCTACCAAGGTCACAATGTCGACGGACAGGACACACCAGGTAAAAACGCCGGGCAAGTAACATCAAATTATGGAAAATTTGAAAAAGCAGATCACAGACTTCTTAGAAATGACACAGACATTAACGAAGAAACTGTAGCAGGCTCTTCACACAATGAAGGAGTGCAAGTAGAAGATGCAGATGGTGAAATAATAGCACAGCATGACCCAGGAATACACAGGAAAGACGGTGGACCAGTTGTTAAAGACCAACCTTATATAGTTGGCGACCAATTAGGAATGAAAACAGCAGAATTGTTTATCCCCGACACGTCTGGTAATATTGTTAATAATACAGATTTAAATGATGCAATTGAAAGGATGCGTGATGCAAAAGACGCTCTATTGCCAGGTGCAAAGCAAAGGAAAGAGTATGCCAACACTAAAAAGTCCGCTGCTCAGCCAAATGAAGATGATAACTTAACAGAAGCAATGACTCCAGCTGACTTTGTTAAGCATATTACGGCACAGGCAAAGGCGCTAGGAGCTGTAAATGCTAATTTAGAAGGAGTGGAACAACGTACAAGCAAATTCACAGCTGAAGAACAAGTATCGTTTGTAAACACAATGAAAGATTTACAAGGGAACTATGCTGAAGTGTTTGAGCGGTTATCAGAAGAAGACCAGAATGACCGTGATATGAATATACAAAGAATAGAAAGTATGCGAGCGAGCATCAAGGAAGCGTTTGATCAGATCCGTGCAAGTAACACTACGAGAGATTTAAATGAATCAATGAATGCAAAAGTTGCAGTTAATAATCAAAGGAAAATAATAGACGAAGCAGTCAGTCAAGGTATAGAACGACATGCACCAATAGTAGGTCCATCAAACGATATGTCTCAAGTACAAACTAACATTAAAAACATTCAAAATAGGTTGACAAATATTGAACAATCTGTTACAATGAACAATAGTCAAGATTTATCTGAACTTGCTGCATCCAAGAGATCAGCAATTGAAACAGTTAAAATATTACAAAGTATAGTAAAACGCTACAATATCGGCGAAAAATCGAAAACTGTTACTAACATAATGAACTCTAGATAAATACACTTATAATAAAGGTACCTAAATAACATGAGTTGGAAAAAACACTTTACAAAATATGAACCAGGCGCAGGCACGGTTTCATCAAAAACAAACAGATGGGCCAGTTGGCTTCCTGAAGTATACAGCGGACAGCCAAATCGTGTTGAGCGTTACACTCAATATGATATTATGGATCAGGATAGTGAAATTAATTCAGCACTAGATACTATTGCTGAGTTTAGTACACAAATCGATTTAGATACAAGACTCCCATTTAGAATTAACTACAAAGAAGAAGCAACTGAATCTGAAGTTAACGCATTAGAAACAGCACTCAAGCAGTGGTGTAACATTAATGACTTTGATAGAAGAATACATGGACTGTTTCGTAGTTGTATTAAGTATGGTGATCAGTTCTTTATCAGAGATCCAGAAACATATAAATTGTTTTGGGTAAATGTACAAGATGTTTCAAAAGTTATTATTAACGAAAGTAAAGGTAAAGAAGTAGAGCAATACCTTATTAAAAATATTAGCCTTAACTTACATGATTTAGTTGCAGTGGACACAAAACAAACACAAGATGTTTCGGCAAGTTCTACAGTATTAACATCTCATAAAAGTAATGCAGGTGTAATCCAAACAGGTGCTCCAGGTTCTGCAATGGCAGAGTTTGCAGTAGATTCAGCAAGTGTTTTACACATTGCACTTAGCGATGGATTAACAAATGCATGGCCGTTTGGTAACAGTATACTTGATAGTGTATTTAAAGTTTACAAACAAAAAGAATTATTAGAAGATAGTATTATTATCTATCGTGTACAAAGAGCTCCAGAACGTAGAGTATTTTATGTTGACGTTGGTAACTTACCACCGCATAAAGCTATGAGTTTTGTTGAGCGCACAAAGAACGAAGTACACCAAACACGTATTCCAAATATGAGTGGTGGTGGTACAAAAGTTATGGATGCAGCATATAACCCGCTGTCAATCATGGAAGATTACTTCTTCGCACAAACTGCTGAAGGACGAGGATCAAAAGTTGAAGTTCTACCAGGTGGTGAAAACTTAGGTGAAATTGATGACTTGAAATATTTCAATAATAAACTTATGCGTGGATTGCGTATTCCTAGTAGTTATCTGCCAACAGGAGCTGAGGACGGATCAGCATCATACACAGACGGACGAGTTGGCACAGCAATGATACAAGAATTTAGGTTCAGCAAATACTGTGAACGCTTACAAAATACAATACTTCCACCCATTGATAAAGAGTTTAAAATGTTCTTAAAGAACAGAGGAATTGAAGTTTCAAGTAGTTTATTTGAATTAAACTTTATTGAACCACAGAGCTTTAGTCAATATAGAGAGCTTGAACTTGACACAGCACGTGCAAGTCTATTTGCTAATGTTGAGGCAACACCATATCTATCTAAGAGATTTATTATGAGCAAGTACCTCGGACTTACTGAAGATGAGCTTATTAACAATGAGCGTATGTGGAAAGAAGAAAACAGCGACGAATCGTTTACTAATGATTCACAGACTGACTTAGGCGGAATGGGTATTAGAAATACAGATATCGATACATTCGAACCAACCGATGTTGATGCTGAAAATCTAGAAGGCGATGGAATGGACATAACCGACGGTGAATCACCTATAAGCGGCGACGAAGGCACAGAAGGAGAATCCGATGAGATTTAATGATGTAGCACAGAATGCAGAAGATGATAACTATAATAAGTGGGATGTCGACGATACACGTAGACCAAAACTTACGTTAAAGCATCTACACAAGCTAAGAAACATGAAAGAGCTTGCTAAAACAGAACATGCAGAGAGAGTAAAAGACTTTAAGAACATTTACGGAACTGCAAGTGATGGTGTCGAATAACTAGCACTAGTTAGACACTAAAAGGTAAATACGTAACAGGCCGTACCAAAAGTGCGGTTTTTTATGTATTATATGTTGGTCTACACCAAGACTTCTTAAATATATATGTTATAACCTATAATATAAAATCGGTTGAATTAAAGGAGAAATATACAATGAGTACTCGAGATCGTTATACAAAGATCATTGAGAGCTTAGTGAACGGAGACGAAGCATCAGCTTCAGATCTATTACATGAGGCTTTCGTTGAAAAAGCACGTGAAATCTGGAATGATATCGTCGAAGCAGATGAAATCGTTGAAGATGGCGTAGCAGAAGAAGAAATTGAAGAAGCTATCGGCAATGAAGAAGCTGATGATTTCCTTGATGACATCGAAACAGACGAAGAAGAAATCGAAGCTGAAGAAGCTTTCGGTGAAGCTGAAGACGACCAAATGGACGACTTAGAAGCTGCTGAAGAGCTAGGCGGAGATGAAGAAATGGCACCAGACTTTGACATGGACGGCGAAACAGACGAACATGAAGAAGAGCACGGTGATATTGAAGACAAGCTAGTTAGCGTTGAAGACGCACTAGATGACCTTAAAGCAGAATTTGCTAAAATCATGGGCGACGAAGAAGCTGAAGACGAAATGGAAATGCCAGCAATGGACATGGACATGGAACCTGAAGTAGAAGAAGCGTTTACTGAAGAAGCAGATAAAAGCGAAGAAGGCGAAACAGAATTAGATGAAGCAGCTGAACTTAAAGCAGTTAGCGCACCAGCTAACACAGGCGGCGATGATGGTAAAGCATCACCAGTTGCAGGTAAAAATGATATGGGCGGCAAAACCGTTGATATGACAAAAGACAGCAAAGGTTCATCAAAAGGTTTATCAGACAATTCTGCTAAAGACATGGGTGTTGCACATCCTGGAGACGGCGCAAAGCTATCCCCTAATGCAGCAGGACATGGCGCAGAGAAAAAAGGTAAAGCTGAGTAATGTTTACACTTAAAGAACACCTAACATTTGATCAAGCGAAAATGGTCACCGAAGCCGTGGATAACGGTAAGGGCGGCAAGAGCTTGTATATGGAAGGAATCTTTGTACAAGGTGCAAAACAGAACCAGAACCAACGTGTTTACCCCGTCAATGAGATCACTAGAGCTGTTAATTCAGTTCAAGGTAAGATTGACGACGGTTATACAGTATTAGGCGAAGCTGACCACCCAGATGACTTACAAGTTAATTTGGACCGAGTTTCACATATGATTGAACGTATGTGGATGCAAGGTAGTGATGGTTATGGAAGACTAAAATTGTTGCCAACTCCAATGGGACAAATATGTATTACACTATTGGAAAATGGCGTTAAACTTGGTGTATCATCACGCGGTAGTGGTAATGTAACCGAGAGTGGAAATGTAAGTGACTTTGAGATCCAAACGGTCGATATAGTTGCAAACCCGAGCGCACCAGATGCGTACCCGGATCCACTTTACGAACAAATTATGAATGGCAAAAGAGGGAATATTTTACTCGACGTTGCCGCCGCAAATAACAACGATGCTACAGCACAAAGATACCTCCAGGAAGAGGTATTGAAGTTCATTGAATCACTAGATATTAGGAGAAAATAATATGGCTCATGCAATAGAACAACTCCTAAGTTCAGAAGTCCTAAGTGAGGAAGTGCGTTCAACACTTTCCGAAGCGTGGAATGAAAAATTAGACGAAACTCGTGAAGAGATTACAACTGAATTGCGCGAAGAATTCGCAAATCGCTATGAAACAGATAAAGAGCAAATGGTGTCCGCACTAGATGCTATGTTATCAGAAACAATCAAAGGCGAATTGGTAGAATTCCAAGCAGACAAACAAGCAGCAGTTAAAGCTCAGGTAGAGTACAAACGTAAAATTTCAGAACATGCTGAATTACTTGATGGTTTTGTAATGGAAACATTAAAAAAAGAGGTTACGGAATTACGAGAAGACAGAAAACTACAAGAAGGTAACTTCGAGCAGTTAGAAGATTTCGTAATGGAACAACTTACTTCAGAACTTAACGAATTCCACCATGATAAGAAAGACCTTATTGAACAAAAGGTCAAATTGGTGGCAGAAGGTAAAAATATGATTGCTAAAGCAAAAGCAGACTTTATTGATAAATCTTCAGGCAAACTAGCTTCAATTGTAGAATCTACAATTAAAACGGAACTAGGTATGCTTAAAGAGGATATAAAATCCGCTAAAGAGAACATGTTCGGCCGCAAAATATTCGAAACATTTGCAGCAGAATTTATGGGATCACACCTTGCAGAAGGTACGCATATTTCTAAACTTTCATCAGAACTTTTAGAAGTGAAGACTCAGTTAGAGGAATCACAAAAAGAGATCAACGATAAAGAGGCACAGGTAGTAGTAGCGACTAAAGAAGTTGCTAAGATTAACGAAAGCCGCGCACGTGAATCAGCTATGGCTGACTTACTAGCACCTTTGTCAAAAGACAAACGTAAGCTAATGTCAAACTTACTTGAATCGGTTAATACACCAAAACTGAAAGCAGCATTTAATAAGTACTTGCCAACAGTGTTAAACGAGACAATAACTACAGCAAAAGCAAACACAACACAGCTAAATGAGACTCAGAAGACTGAGGTCACAGGTAATAAACAAGCAACAGTGCAGGAAACTAGCAATGAAGCTGAAATTATTAACCTTAAAAAATTAGCAGGTATCAATTAAAGGAGTATACCATGTCACAAAACTTATTTGAAAATTGGAGCGTAACAAAAGACGCTTTAACTGACGGATTGGACGGCAATAAAAAGGTTGTAATGGAATCAGTTCTTGAGAATACTAAGAACTATCTTTCAGAATCAGCAGCAGCCGGCACAACAATGTCAGGTAACATCGCAACATTAAACAAAGTAATTCTTCCAGTAATTCGTCGTGTTATGCCGACAGTTATTGCGAATGAATTAGTTGGTGTTCAACCAATGACTGGCCCAGTAGGCCAAATCCACACATTACGTATTCGTTATTCAGAAGCAGCATCAGGTGTTGCAGCTGGCGACGAAGCTCTTAGCCCATTTGCAATTGCAAAAGGTTATTCAGGCGATGCGGCAACTGGTGGACCAGCAGCAACAAGTTCTTTAGAAGCAGCGGCAGGCAGAAAAATGTCTATCCAGGTTCTTAAGCAAACAGTTGAAGCTAAGACACGTAAATTATCAGCACGTTGGACTTTTGAAGCAGCACAAGATGCTAATTCAATGCACGGTCTAGATGTTGAAGCAGAAATCATGCAAGCACTTGCACAAGAGATTACTGCTGAAATCGATCAAGAAGTATTAACTTCATTGCGTTCATTAGCAGGTACTGCTACTGACACATACGATCAAAGCGCAGTAACAGGTACAGCTACTTTCGTAGGTGACCAACACGCGGCGTTAGCGATCTTGATCAACCGTTCTGCAAACTTAATTGCAGCACGTACACGTAGAGGCGCAGGTAACTACGTAGTTGTTTCACCAACTATGTTAACTGTACTACAATCTGCAACAACTTCAGCGTTCGCAAGAACAACTGAAGGTCCATTTGAAGCTCCAACTAACACTAAATTCGTTGGTACTTTAAATAACACAGTACGTGTATTTGTTGACCAGTATGCTTCAGACGCAACACCAGTATTAGTTGGTTATAAAGGCGAAGGCGAAATTGATGCCGCAGCTTTCTATTGCCCATACATCCCGTTGATGTCATCTGGTACTGTACTTGATCCGGCAACTTTCGAACCTACAGTGTCATTCATGACACGTTATGGTTATGTAGAGCTTAACAACCAGGCTTCATCTCTTGGTAACGCAGCTGACTACTTAGCGAAAATTGACGTTAATGCAGGTAACCTATCATTTAAATAAATTTTATTTAAAGAAGATATACTTAAAAACAGGCTCTTTGGAGCCTGTTTTTTTAAGATTAAAAAAAAGTCAGCTAAATAGGTTGACAAGATCCACATATAATAGTATAATAAACACTAAAATCCAGTTAACTTAACTGGTTTATCTCTAACTATGAAGTTAGACTTTTAAAAGGAAACACTATGAAAACAACAATAAGCGTTTTAGCAATGTTGATGGCAACATCAGTTGCATCAGCAGATACAACAACAGTTACGCCAGCTCCTGTAGCCACTTCACCAGTAAGTGTATCAGTAGACTTTGACGTTACAAAAAATGCATCAAATAAGTATGTCGGCAAGACAACACTTAATCTTGATCTTGAGAGCAATGGGCCAGCGTTTGGCGGATTTGATCTTAAAGTAACAGACGGAACGATTACATTAGGTGATTGGAACGTAGGTACTACAGTTGCCGGAGCAACAATTTCACTTGGTAAGCAAGGCGACTTGTTTCCTAGTGCAGGGTTAGAAGCAGTAGGTTCTACAACACTAGCTAATCCAACACTCAATGAATCATTGATGGTTAAAGCAGGCAGTCTTTCAGCAATGGCTGGATTCGACGGGTTAACCACTGACGTAACAGATTTGGATAATGTACAAGTTGCATACGATCTTACGCTTGGTGCAATCGGTGCAACAGCAGCAATTGACTATAACACAGATACAAAAGCTAAGTCATATGCACTTAGTTCAGCGTTAAATCTTACACAGTCATTATCAGTAGGCGGCACATACACTTATGCAACTAAGAGTGCATATGAAGTAAATGCAACAGCTGGTGCGATTTCTGTATTCATGGATGGCGACAAAGATAATACAGTTCAACATATCGGTGCAGGAGTAAAAGGTAACTTAGGTGGCCTAGATCTTTATGCAGAAGCATCTTATGATGTTGATGCTAAGAAAACATCTCCAGCAGTAGGAATGACATTTAAATTTTAAGTAATTTAAAAATATTTAAATTGAAGGGCTCCAATTGTGGGCCCTTTTTAATGGCGTTTAAGTAATAACTTAATCGGCATAAATACATATTGTAAAGAGAACATTAAGGAAGAATAACGTATGGCATCAACTATAAAACCAGACAACGGTCAGCTATTAATTAAAAGTATAAAGGATTTAAATCTAAATGCTTTAAGCAGCGCTGACGCATCACTACACGTTCAAGGTGGTAGCTGGGTTGGCGGACATTTATATGTAGCGGGTACGTTAGTAGCAAACGGTGATGTAATTACCTTAGGAAACGCAAGTGGCTCAGTCACATTTAATGCAAACGTAGACAGTGACGTAGTACCTAGTACTACAGCAACATACGACTTAGGCGATGCAACTAAAGTTTGGAAACAAATACATATTCAATCAGTAAATATATCCCCAAAAGTAGAAACAACACTAATTACAGCAGATGCAACTTTATCAGCAATTGATGCATCTACAAACGTTGCTTTAGCTTTAGCAGATGGTACAGAAGGACAGTCAAAAATTATTACTGTCAAAGCTACACCATCTGGAAATGTTACAGTAACACCTACTAATGGCGCAGGGTTTACATCAATAACATTTACCGCACAAGGAGATACTGCATCACTTATATTCATTGGTGGTAATTGGAATATTGTTTCACACTTCCGTTCAAGCGTGACAGTATAATTATACTAGATCGACATAACAGAACCAGTATGGTAAAGTTGAAAAAGGGAAGAGTATGTCTATTAATATTAACCACAATAGTGGAAAGATTTCTACAAGCGGAAAAGACTTAAAGCTAGACGCTACAGGAATTAACAATGTAAGTGTACAAGATAGTAGAATAATTAATCTACTTGATCCAGTCAACGACCAAGACGCCGTAACAAAAATATTCCTAGAAACAAGAATTGCAGCATTTGACGCCGTAAATGATGGCGACACTACAAACCTAGCTGAAATTGTAGAAAACATAAGAGTAAACACTTATGTAAAGTCAGTAGATTTTGTTTCTGACATTGTATCTGGTGGAGCAGGCTTAACTGCTACATTAACTATTAGTCCAATTGGCGATGCAAATAGATACACAATTATCTGGGGCGATGGAAACACAACTACAGCAACCACAGACTCAACTCCTACTCACACATATGCTAGCAACGTTGGCTCACCGTTTGATGTTAATGTATCTGCATTTAACAACATAGGTGTAGGAACAGGTAGTTCAGCAACTAAATTAAGAGAAAATTATATAGCAATATTTACAGGTGATCCTGTAGTCACGTTTGCAGCATATTCACAGTCTGCAGGCGGAAGCGCAATCACTCAATGGGATGATGGCGATACTGTTTATTTTGAGAATACAACAACTAATACATCTGGAGCAGTAGTCCAATATACATGGGCATGGGGCGATGGATCTTCAAACGAAGTTATTAGTTCAGATGGTGTAGCAGGCGGTGTAGGTGGAGGACGTATATCTCACACGTTTGCTCTTAGTACAGAAGCAGAAGTACAAAGAACCGTTACATTATCACTTGACGCACACAGTTCAGCACAACAAGCCATTCTTCCATTGGATGATGCCGCTAGTTATCTATTATACGATACACATACACCAGACACAACTTCAGACCTTACAACAGGAATTAATGAAGAAGCAAGTAACGGATTAACAGTTACATTCACTAACAACACTGAAGCATCTATTGGTAGTTACAGTACATTTGGAACAACTTACAGATGGGACTTTGGCGATGGAACAATTACAACAGTAAATGCAGGCAACAACCAAGCAGGCGATACTGGGCAAACAATAACACACAAATACACATTAGCTGGAAATAATACTGCAACAGATTTTACTGGTAACTTACAAGTTATTAATAGCCACACTAGCAGTCCATTTACAAGTACAAACTTTGTAATACACGTTGAACCAGATGTAAGAGCAACCATTGCAGGTACAGCAGACACAGTTTCAGATCGTAACGGTGACAACCAGTATGATGTTTATGACGGAGTAGATTACACAGGTGTTAACAGAGCATTAGTTACAGTAAGCAATACAAGTGAACATGGCGATAGTCATGTATATAATTGGAACGATGCAAGTGCAAACGACACAATAGCAGGATTAACAAGTGTACAACACGACTTTACAGGTATAACACCTGGAAACTATCAGTTAGATTTCACTGCAACAGGTACACCAGATATAACAGCTCAAACAGATTCAGCTAACTTAACATTCCAAGTAAATGCAGTACCATCTGCACCAAGCGGATTAAGTAGCAAAACAATTACACTTACAGACCCAGCACAAGGAATTAGTCCAAAACTAACACATGGGTTTACAGAAAATAGTGCATCATCTCCGTTAGTTGCAGGCGCAAGCCTAGAAACAACAACGGCAAGAAGATACACAAACGGCACAATAGATACATCTACTGTTGCTAATGCATACAACGGCCTAACTGGTACAGCAACAGCCATCGTTAATGGCGTAGCCGACGGTTCTCAGTCCTTTACAACTTCCTTAAATGAGAACGGTACCTTTACTAGCCTTGTAATTAGTGATCAACGTGACGCAAACGATAGTATAAGTTCATCAACTTATCCTACAGGATTTTTCCAAACGTTTGATGCTAAGATTACTAAGTCCTTTGCTGGATATACAACTGGTGTGAACGACCAGCGTATAGAGCATAGTACAACCGGCAATACAAACTACGTTACAGTAGTATGTGATGACCTAACCAGTGTACCATCTATTGATGTATCGAGTGCAACACTTACTGAAAGTGCCGCGGGTAGCTACAGATATATTTCTGGTATACCATATTATAACTCTGGAAGCCCATCATTAACGATGTCAGGTGTTACAGTAAATAATTGGATAGGCCAAGCATATAGAGATACAAGCAACGTGTTTGAAATTGCAAATGGTACTAATTTAGAAAGCACAAGTGGTGCAACTATTAGTACCCAATATAAGAGTTATTCAGAATTAGAGAATACCCCTTACCTAACTGCTGGTATTCCAACAGCAAATACTTTAACCTATCAATACGCTGATCAAACAGTTAACCTTACTAATAATAGTATAGCGGCTGTGGAAACATTGAAAGTTAGAGCATACAATGTCAATGGCACCGGAACATTCGTTTCTCTTCCCGAGAAAGTTCAAGTGCATACATCGACACCATTTGGAGTAATTGAGTCGTCCATTCCTGTAGAATCCAGTTTAGGTAATGGGGTAGTCACAGACAATGCAATTCGTATTGCAAATTTTGTGGCTGATTCTACGGACACTCCCACAATCGTTGGCGCAACTGATTACACTGCAACACCATTTACTGGTGCAATAAGTGTAAGCGGAACCCAAGAAGCTACTGTAAGATGGGGTGTGCTAGCACATAACACTACAGATTATAGCACAGGGTATCTCCCAGTTGGGCCAAATAGAGGGTCAGATACTGGAACACAGTATTTTACCTTTGCTTTCCGTAGACAGGTTGTAGCTAACTTTGACATAGATATTAATACTACAGGTATTGAAGGTATGTGGATAGCAGCACCAGGAACTGGCGTGGATAGTGCAAGTGGATTAAATGGCTGGATTGAATGTACAAGTCAGTATGCAGGTGCAGGTATTCCTGGATCAAATACAGGCTCAGGTGGTAATGGTCTCAATGGTTGTGCATTAACAGGTGCAGACGTTGTTCCAACAGGATCAAATATTAATTCAAGTTATACAATGACATTAGGTAGTGAAAATATGAGTAATGCAACAAACAATGTTGTGTTAGTTAGAATAGCACTAGCGAGTGGAAAACAAGTAACAAGTATATCAATTGGAGAAGCTAGCTAATGGCAATTTCCAATAATCAAAAGTTAGACTATCTATTTAAAAAGCTAGGATACGGTGCGACTAAGACTGATACAGTTCTTAAAAAATTAGCAGCGAATGAAAGCATAGCAAGTCCACTATTAATACGTGGCGATACTATTTGGGCAGCATCTGGATCAATTCCAAATGTTAAACCAGCAAGTTCAGCAGGTGTAGTAACAGTACAGACAGCAATCGAGTCTACTGAAGATATTACTGCAACTGGCAATAGAACTTGGAAAACAGGAGTCACAGATTGGATTCCAACAGAATTTGGATCAACATATCTTGTAAATGTTTATGTTCACACCAGTGGTGATGCCGCAGGTGCAGAACTATTAGCTAACAAAGTCTTTACTACTGGTAGTGGTAATAATGACGAATGGTTCTTTGATTACCAATCAGGTGTTTTAAACTTTATTGGTGATAGCTTACCTAATGGAGTTAACTTTACTGGTAAGAGTGTTTATATAACAGGTGCTACATATAGTGGCGCATTTGGTGTTGCATCTGCAGCTATTTCAGCAGATATTACTGCACTACAAACACAAGTTGCAAATATATTAACAAACACTGATGCAGCAACATTAGACTCATTAACAGAAATTGTCGCCTCATTCCAAGCAGCAGACGTAGCAACAACTTCGGCTTTGGCTGCGCAGAACACTGCTATACGAAGTGATTTGGCGCTCTCAGTTAAGGAAATTAACGACCCGGTATCAAATGTAGAAGTAGCAAACGTAACAGGCTTAATATTTAATGTTGATGGCGGTTTTGCACTAACAGACAACGCAGACGGTACTGTAACAGTTACACTAGAGTCAACGTTTAAAACGTGGCACATTTACGATACTGTATCAGACTTATCACCAACTGATATTGTTGCAAGCGCAGTTGATGAAATATCTATACGAGCCGGCAATAATATTACAATTACTCCAGTTACAACTCCTGGATCAAAAGGTATTACAATTGCAAGTGATATCAGTGGATTATTAGACCTTGGTATTAGCGAAGGCACAAATGGTCAAATATTACAAACAGATGGCGTTGGTGGATTTAGTTTTGTTGACAGAACACTAACACAAGCATCACTTCCAGCATCACAAGAATTTACAGCAGACGGAATTAGTTATGCATTTACATTAACAGACGCTCCAGCAGATGAAGAGTCAGTTGACGTTTATGTGAATGATGTTTTACAACGTCCAAGCATTTACGCACTAAGTGGAACTACACTGACATTTAATGTTCTACCAGCTTCAGGCTTTAACATTTATGTTAAGTATAGATATCCTTATGCAACAATGACGTCACCAGCTAATAGCAGTATACAAAATCAGCACTTAAATCTAGTATATACTAGTAATCAGTACACAGGTGATAATGCAACAACAACTTATTCCATACAGCCAGGAAACTCAATACACAGTGTGTTAGTCATTGTAAATGGTTTAATTTTAGCACCATCTGCATATAGTATTTCAGGTGCAACACTAACTATTACTACGCCTCCTGCACAGGATGCAGTAGTAGACTTTAGGTATCTACCAAACTAATAGTATTAATATATAAACTAATGGTTTTCATACGTTATAACTCCAGCAATATCTAGATAAATACATTATGCAATAAGTCTACTCGACTCTTTGCTAATCGGGCATATAAAAGAATTATATGTTTTTATCAATATTGATTGGAGAAATCTAACATGGCTTTTAGACAAATTAAAGCGCCGGCTCTTGCTACAGCAGCGGTAATCGAATCCAAACTAAGTCCTACATCAGTTTCTGGCCAAACTGGCGCAGGTTCTGCAGTAGGATTAGATACGTTTCTATTACATAGCAGCGGTACATCATCATTAAAGAAAATCACAGCAACAGATCTAATTGGTTCTTTTACCACAGCAGATCTTACGGAAGACGCTGGATTCAAATACTTTACTGATGCTCGTGCAACTGCAGCAGTTGCTTCTGACATCGCGTCAGCAGTACTTGTTGAAACAAATCGTGCAACAGCAGCAGAAGGAACAAACGCAACAAACATTACCACTGAAGAAACTCGTGCATTGGCAGCAGAAGGAACTATAGCAACAAACCTTACTACTGAAACTACAAGAGCGACGGCGGCAGAAGGTGCATTGGACACTGCTTATAAAGCAGCTGACACAGCATTGCAATCACAAATTACAAATATTTTAACGAACGTTGACGCAGCTTCACTTGATTCATTAAGTGAAATTGTTACAGCATTCCAAAGTGCAGACTCAGTATTTACTGCTGGTATTGCAGCTAACGCAGCATCAATTACTGCAGAAACAGCACGTTCTATTGGAGCAGAAACAGTAAATAGCACAGCTATTTCAGCAGAAGCAACTAGAGCACAAGGTGTTGAAGCAACTAATGCAGCAAGCATTGTTACTGAAGCATCAACAGCTAGAGCAGCAGAAAATGCATTAGACGCTCGCGTTACTGTAAATGAAGGTAATATCACTACACTAACTAGTGGATTAGCAGCAGAAATTGTAGCTACTAATGCTGATATTTCAACATTAACAACAAACCTAGCTACTGAAGTAGGTTTAGCACGTGGTGCAGAAGCGGCAAACGCCGTAGACATCGCAGCTGAAGAAACTGCAAGACAAAACGCTGATACAAGTATCAGAACTGACTTTGCAGCAGCAGACACAGCACAAACTACAGCACTACAATCTTACGCAGATACAGCAGAAGCAGATGCAATAACAGCAGCGGCTACTGATGCAACAACTAAAGCGGATGCGGCACAAGCAGCAGCAATTAGTTCAGCAGAAGCAAAAGATGCAGTTAGAGCAACAGCAGCAAACGCATATGCAGATACAGCAGAAGCAGATGCAATAACAGCAGCAGCATTAGATGCAGCGGCTAAAGTACTTGTTGAAAAAACAAGAGCAGAAGCAGCAGAAGCGGCAATAGATGTCGACTTAGCTGTTGAAACTGGACGTATTGATAGCATTATCAGTAACTCAACTCCAGGTTCACTTGATTCATTAACTGAAATCGTAGCGGCTTTCCAAGCAGCAGATAATAACTTTACTTCGTTAATTGCATCAAACACTTCAGCTATTACAGCAGAAGCATCAGCACGTGGTTCAGCAGATACTACACTACAATCAAATATTGATAGTGAAGCATCAACACGTGGTACAGCAGATACTACATTGCAAAGCAACATTACTGCAGAAGCAGCATCAAGAGTTGCAGGCGATACAGCAGCAATAGCATCAGCATCAACAGACGCAACTACTAAAGCAAGCGCAGCTCAAGCAGCAGCAATTGCACATGCTAACTCGCAAGATACAGCATTAATTGGTGACGCAACTGTAGATGGTACAGCAGGCAACACGATCAATGATCGTTTAGCAACTGTAGCAGCAAACGCATCAACTGCATATATTGCAGCTGACGTAGTAGTAACAAATGCATTTACCACAGCTGACACAGCAATACAGTTACAAGTTACAGCTAACACATCAGCTAGAACTACTAACGCAACAGACATTGCTACTAACGTAGCGGCAATTTCACAAGAAGCAACAGATAGAGCGGCAGCTGACAGTACGTTAACTGCATCTATAGCGGCTGAAGCAGTAACAGCTAGAGCAGCAGAACTTGTAAATGCAAATGGTCTTGCAGCAGAAATAACTACAGCTAGAGCAAACGAAGGTGCTAACACTACAGCTATCTCGAACGAGGTAACTAGAGCAAGTGGCATTGAAGCAGGTTTACGCACAGACGTAAATGCAAACGCAGTATTATCTTCGGCTAATAACGCAGCGATTGTTACTGAAGCAACTACAGCTAGAGCAGCAGAAGTTGCATTACAAGGCAACATTGATACTGAAACATCACGTATTGATGCTATCTTGTTAAATGCAGATGGTGCATTAGACACACTTAAAGAAGTAGGCGATGCATTTGCAGCAGCTGACTCAACTTTACAAGGTCTAATTACAGCTAATGGTACACGTTTAACTACTAACGAAGCAAACATTGCTACAGCAACAGCAGGCATAGCTACTAACGTAACTAATATTGCTACTAACGTAACTAACATTGCTACTAACGTAACAAACATTGCTACTAACGCGACAGGTATTGCAACTAACGCAACTAACGTTGGTACTATTGCTAACTTGGATACAACAGCAGCTAATTTAGTTGGTGCGGTAAACGAAGTACATGGTGAAGTAGATGCTAACAAAACTGCAGCAGACACAGACAGAGCGGATATCCGTACTGAATTTGCAGCGGCAGATGGTGTTGTTACAGCGGCATATATTGCAGCAGACGCAGTAGTAACAAGTGCATTCCAAACAGCGGATGCGGCACAAACTACAGCACTACAATCTTATGCAGATACAGCTGAAACAGATGCAATAGCATCAGCAGCAATTGATGCATCAGCTAAAGTACTTACTGAAAAAACAAGAGCAGAAGCAGCAGAACTAGTATTAACAAATGGTTTAGCAGCAGAAGCAGTAACAGCTAGAGCAGCAGAATCATCTAACGCAACTGCACACGCAGCGAACTTACTTGAAATTACTGCAACACAAGCAAGTGGCGGACTCAACTTAGACGGAACATACACTGTACACAGTGGTTCTAACTATATTGATTCAGGATCTAACTTAAAAGCAGTTGATTTACTACTAGACGCACAATCTAAAGCAAATGCAGACGCAATCGCAGGCGAAATTACAGCCCGTGTAGCAGACGTTGCAGCAGAAGAAGTTCGTTCAATAGCAGAAGAAGCTCGTATTGAAGGTCTTGTATCAGCAGAAGCAGTAACAGCTAGAGCAGCAGAAGCAACGTTAACAACTAACGTAGCGGCTAATGCAACAGCTTTAACAGCAGAAACTACAAGAGCGACAGCAGCAGAAGGTGTTAACGCAGCGGCAATTGCTAACATTATTAGCAACTCTGATGCAGCAGTACTTGATTCATTAAGTGAAATTGTAACAGCTTTTGAAGGTGCAGACTCAACTATAACTGGACTAGTTTCAGCTAACACTACAGCACATGCAACTAATGCAACTGATATAGCAGCAGAAATTGTAGCTAGAGCGGCAGGAGATACAGCAGTAAGTAGTGCATTTGCAGCAGCAGATACTACACTACAAAGCAACATCGATCTTAAACTACCAAAAGCTGGTGGAACAATGTCAGGTGTTATTGCAATGGGCTCAAACAAGATCAGTGGTCTTGCAGACGGTTCAGCAGCAACAGATGCAGTTAATAAAGGTCAATTAGATTCAGCTATTTCAGCACAAGACATTAGTACATATGATACTGATGATTTAGCAGAAGGTTCAAATCTATACTTTACAACAGCAAGAGCAAGAACTTCGATTTCAGTAACAGACGTTGCAGGAAACGGATTAGCAAGCTACAATAATACTACAGGTGTTATTAGTATCAATACTAATGAATCAGTTCTAGATCTTACAGATGTATCTGATACAGCATACACAGGTAAAGACAACTTTGTATTAGTAGTTAATGATGCAGAGACAGGAATGGAACTTAAAGATCCATTGCAAATCTTTACACAAAATTGGCGTCAGACTATACCAGGTGATGGAACAGCAACACAGTTTGCTTTAACAAACGCAACAACACAAGCAGATTGCATGGTGTTTGTAGGCGGAGTTATCCAGGATCCAGTTACACACTATAGTATTACAAACCAAGTAATTACAATGACTTCAGCTATGCCAGTTGGCACATCTGCAGTAGTTGTAGCACATATGTCAGGACTTACACCGCTTTTAACAGCTGGTCAAGTTACAACTGATAAGTTATCAGCTAATATCAAAGCATATGTACAAGGTTCAAATGTAGCTACTACAACAGGCGGCGATGTAATCGATACGTTTGTTGCAGCAACATATCGTTCTGCAAAGTATATTATACAAGCAGACGATGGTAACGGTAACTATGAAACACGTGAAGCACTAGTAACACACGACGGTACAACTGCATACATTACGGAATTTGCGTTAGTGTATACAGGTGCAGGCTTAGTTGGTGATGCAAGTGTTAACATGAACGGCAGCAACGTTGAGTTAACATATACAACTAACTCAGGGACAGCAACAGTGAAGGTAATTTCAACATACATTGACGTGTAAGTTGGAAGAATCAATATTAACAGGGTGCAATCAGAGGTTGCACCCGATATTAAAGGTTTAGTATATCATGAATATAAAAGCAGTTAATATATTAAAGATAACGGTAAATACATTGAATACTCAATGTAGGTACTATTTTCGATAAAAAGGAAAATTAAAATATGGCACAGAAAAAATTTATAATCGACGGCGGCTTTCAAACTACAGATGATTCGATCATCTCAGCTAAGTTAGAAATGGCCGGCCACATTCTTCCAACTGTTGACTCTGATGGAACTACAGGTTTCGACTTGGGCTCAACAACGAAGAAATGGCGTGATCTTTACCTATCACAGGGATCACTATATATAGACGGACAAAAAGTTCTTGAATCAGATTCAGGTACAATTGTTGTCCAGGCTGATGTAAATCAGTCATTAAGCACAAAAGTAACTGGTTCAGGTGTTTTAACACTTACATCAGGTACAACTGTTAACATGAACGGTACGTTGCAGATGCAAGCTGGTAAGAAAATTACTGATGTAGGCGGAAACGCAGTAACATTTGGTGATAAGATCTCTATGGATTCTAACAGAATCACAGACATGGGAACAGCAACAGCAGCAACAGACGGTGCAAACAAAGCATATGTAGACGCTAAAGTAGACAGCTTAGTAAACGGCGCACCTGGTGCAATGGATACATTAAATGAGCTAGCGGCAGCGTTAGGCGATGATGCAGACTTTGCAGGTAGTATGACAGCAAGTCTTGGACTTAAAGCAGCTACAACTTATGTTGATACACAAGATACAGCTACTTTAGCAGCGGCAGCAATTGTTGCACAAACTAAAGCAACTTTAGCAGAAACTAATGCATCAGCAGACGCGACTACTAAAGCTAATAACGCTCAAACAGCAGCGGGATTAGATGCAACTTCTAAAGCAGACGCAGCAGAATTAGCTGGTATTTCACACACTAATACACGTGAAGTAGCAATTACAACTGGATACGAGTCTTATGCAGTTACTAAAGCAGACGCAGCACTTGTTGACGCAAAAGCATACGCTGATACAGCAGAAGCAGACGCAAAAACATATGCAGATGCTGGTGACAGCAATCTTCAAAGTACAGCAGACGCATCAGCAAGAACTTACACTGATGCGGAAATTGCAACAGCAATCTCTACAGCAGCTTCTACAGCAGAGTCGAAAGACGCTGCACGTGCAGGAGTTTCAGACGCTTACGCAGATGCCTCAGAAGCAGCAGCAGTAGCAACAGCTAGTGCAGACGCAACTGCAAAAGCAGACATAGCTCTTGTTAGCGCAAAAGCATATGCAGATACATCAGAAGCAGACGCAATTTTAACAGCGTCAGGTGATGCAACTACTAAAGCTAACGCAGCAACTAGTACAGCGTCAAGTGATGCAACTACTAAAGCTAACGCAGCTCAAGCAGCAGCAATTAGTACAGCGTCAAGTGATGCAACTACTAAAGCTAACGCGGCTCAAGCAGCAGCAATTGCTTCAGTAACTAATGGTGCGGGCGCAGCATTTGATACTCTTAAAGAGATTCAAGATGCAATGGCAACTGACACAGAACTTAGTTCAGCAATCTCTAGTGTTACATCATCAGCAGCTTCTACAGCTAGTGCAGATGCAACTACTAAAGCAGACGCGGCACTTGCGGCAGCGAAAGTATATGCTGACAACGGTGATGCAAATACTACTTACACAGCTGGCAACGGTATGTCGTTAAGTGGTACGCAGTTCTTAATGAGTGGTAACTATACTGGTAGCTTTACAGCAACTGGTGATATTACAGCTTATTCAGATGATACTTTAAAAACTAATGTTCAGGTAATTGACGGTGCATTAGATAGAGTTGAAGCAATTCGCGGCGTAACGTTTGAAAGAATAGAAGACGGTTCAGTATCAACAGGTGTTATTGCACAAGAACTTAAAGCAGTTCTTCCAGAAGCAGTACACACAGATGCTTACGGTGTTCATTCAGTAGCATATGGTAACATTACAGGTCTATTAATTGAAGCAGTTAAGGAATTATCAGCAGAAGTTAAAGAACTTAAAAATATGTAATTTTTAAAATTACGTAAAATTAAAAGCAGTGTTTAGGCACTGCTTTTTTTTGACTAAATAATAGTATGAAAAACTGTACACACTTTAGATAAATACTAGTATAATATATAGAGAGTTTAAAAATGGCATTTAGAGGAATACAAGCAACTAATATAATTAGTACTGACGTTGGATTAACTGATCCATTACTAATATTAAACAAAGGCGGTTCAACCGCAGTTGATGTTGGATTTTTAGGTAAAATAGGCTCTACATCATATGCAGGTCTTGTTAAAGATTCAGCAACAGATGCTTTTCTTTTAGTAGGATCAGTTACATTAAGTCCAAACACAATTAATGATGTAAGTGCATTAGATGCTAGTTTAGTAAAGGGCAACATAACATTAGGAACAGTTACAGCAGATGAAATAATTTCTGCAAAGATTGTACTCCCAAAAGGTGCTACAGCAAGTCGTCCAGCATCACCAGTTGAAGGCCAAATGTGGTTTAATACAACAACAAAATTATTCGAAGGATATGATGGATCAAATTGGGTTCAGTTTATTCCTTCAACATATGTATATACACCTTAATATGGATAAATACATTAAATAGAGTGGAGATTTAACCGTGGCTTTTAAAATTCAAAATAAAACAGTAATACATGATGCAGATGGCGGTGAAGCAGTTTCGTCGAGTAGTAATTTAAATGTATTACAAATTAATAGCACTAATGTATTGGAACACGCTGGCGGCCCAGTAACATTAAAAAATGTTCAGTTACATAGTTCTATCCCAATTGACTCAGACAGAATAACAGAAGGCGCAACAAATTTATTTCATACAAATGCAAGAGTAGACGCAAGAATACCAACAGTAATAAGTTCATTTACAAATGATGCAGGTTATATTACTGCAGCAACCGAAGCACAAGCATTAACTTTCTCGTCACCAAATTTAACAATAAGCAATGGTAATGCAGTTGATATATCAGCACTTATCACAGGCCTTGCTACAGAATCATATGCAGATACAGCAGAAGCAGATGCAATAACAGCAGCGGCCACTGATGCAACTACTAAAGCGAATGCAGCTATTGCAAGTGCAGAATCAAAAGACGGAGTTCGTGCAACAGCAGCAAATGCATATACTGATACACGTGAAACCGCAATTACAACAGCATTTCAAACATATGCTAACTCCGGCGACACAACAACTTATAATGCAGCAAAGTCTTACACTGATACAG
>Ga0209482_1000680_pt1 | contig 27744 bp, 32 predicted proteins | sample CoawatmetaG10DNA_FD_187512 | JGI IMG/M metagenome (GOLD analysis project Ga0209482, IMG submission 187512) | Marine microbial communities from the West Antarctic Peninsula - Coastal water metaG104-DNA (SPAdes) (version 2) | ecosystem: Environmental > Aquatic > Marine > Coastal ...
TCACATAGATGATGCTAACAGTGCATACGAAGAAGTTGATGGCGACGTAAAGAAAGCAACAGAATACTACTTAGGTAAGCCATTCGGAAACGAAGTTAATGGTAAGTCATCAGTAGTCGACAGATCAGTAGCAGCATCAATAGATGGCGCACTACCCCAGTTGCTCAAGATATTCACACAAAGCGTAGACGTTGTAGAGTTCACACCACAGAATGATGGAGACGCTACGGTCGCAGAGAATGTCACACAGTACGTCAACCATATATTCAACAAGGACAACTCAGGTGCTATCATCATGCACGATTGGTTCTGGGATGCACTCGTTAACAAGGTAGGGATAGTAAAAGCCTACTGGGACGTTAAACAAAATGCTAACGAAGAAGAATACTTTGGTATCACACAAGATGAGCTAGGCATGCTCATGCAAGAAGACTCTGTAGAGATAGTAGAACAAGAAGAGATACCAGGTGAACTAGTAGAGGTAGGCAAAGATCCTAACACAGGTCAGCCAATCACTGAGCCATCACCAATGTCTTACAACGTTAAGCTTAAGAAGACAGCAGACGCATCACGAGTTAAGATAGAGAACGTTAGTACTGCTGAGTTCATGATAGACAGACACGCTGATAACATAGACGATGCAAGGTTCGTTGCACAACGTAAGATGTTAACAAGGTCAGACCTAGTGGCAATGGGCTATGATAAAGATATAGTAGATGGACTTAATGCAGATGATGATATTAATCCTATTAACGGTACTACATTCAACACAGTCACAGATGTAAACAACACTGATCCATCACAAGATCTAATAGCATACTATGAGTGCTACCTCGATATCGGTGAGTCAGATGGTATGGCTAAGAAACACAGGGTATGTTACGCAAGCAAGACTATCCTTTCAGATGAAGAGATAGACTACTGTCCTTTCTACAGTCTATGTCCTTTCCCAATCCCTCACACATTCTATGGTCAGTCTATGGCAGACAGGACTATGGAGCTACAGTTTATCAAGTCAACGATAACACGTCAGATGTTGGACAATCTATATTTAACTAACAACAGTAGAGTAGGAGTTGTAGAAGGTCAATGTAATTTAGATGATGTATTAAATAGCACAGCTGGTGGCATTATCAGGATGAAGAATCCAAACGCAATAGTCCCACTGCAAGTCCAGTCATCTGCTGCACAATCATTCCCAATGCTAGAGTATTTAGATAACGAACAAGCTAAGGCTACTGGTGTATCAGACATGTCACAAGGGTTAGACCCTAATGTGTTACAGAATGTATCTGCTACTGCTGTTGCTGCAATGACTCAACAATCACAAGGCAAGCTAGAACTGATTGCTCGTATCTTTGCTGATACTGGTGTTAAGAATCTTATGCGTGGTATCTTGCATCTAGTATGTAAGTATCAAGATGAACCTCGTGCTATGGCTATCAATGGTAAGCCTATGCAGATAGACCCAAGAGAATGGGATAACTTATACAACGTTAACATTAATGTAGGGTTAGGTAACGGAACAGGTAACGAGAAGGTAGCAATGCTCCAGATGATTATGGGTAAGCAAGAGATGGTACTACAACAGTATGGTCTAGCTAATCCTTTGGTTGATCTAAAGCAATACAGACAGACGTTAGCTAAATTTATAAATGCGTCGGGCTATCGTGATGACAGTCAATTCATTAAAGAGATAGATGATGAGACTATGGCTAAGGTAATGGAAGCAGATGCTAAAGCAGACAAGACACCTAGTGACGTGAAAGCAGCACAGGCAATAGCTAAAGCTGAGACAGATAAAGCACAGATGAAGCAGCAAACAGATCAAGCAGCACAACAGTTAAAGTTGCAAGAACTGCAAATGAAGATGCAAATGGAACAACAACAGTTAGAACTAGATAAGCAACAACAAGAAATAGATAGCGCCAAAGAGTTACTTAAGATACAACAAGAGCGTGCTCGACTCGAAGCAGACATTCAACTTAGGGAAATAGACTTGAAGATTAAACAAGAAGCTCAGGAAGACAGTGCTAACAGTGCTGATATGAAAGATATGGTTAACGCTATTGATAAGATTGCGAAAATCAATGGGTGATTTCTTTGATGATATAAGTAGGAAAGCTCAAGCTAGACGTAACCTAACATTCGAAAAGCAGAAGACTTTACTTAACAGTGGTATCCTCACACCATCTATGACTAACGGGTCATTGGATGGTAACCTCACAGATGAACAGATCATTGAGAAGAATGAGCTAATTGAAGCTGAAGAGCAACAAGCTTATAACGATGCTATTGCTTTACCGGTGGGTATGGGTGAAGGTGCGTTAGGTATATTAGGTGACTTAGAGATACTAGGACAAGGTATCGGTGGTGCATACAATGCAGAAAGAGGTCAGAAGTGGGATGGCTTTGTAGATGCAATGGGCAAGAGACAAGAGGAAGGCACATCATTCTGGTCAACATTAGATAATCAAAAGAGAACTGATGGTTGGTTAGAAGGCACAGAGTTAGGTGATAGATTAAAAGATGGCTCAGGTGGTAGATTAGTAGGTGAGATACTAGCTCCTATTCCAGTACCTAAAGGTATTATGCAAGCGGGTAAGATTGGCGCTAAGATAGCATCACATCCAATGACAAGATATGCAGCAGAGACAGCTAAGACTGAAGTCTTTAACGCTGTTAACAATGTAGGCACAACAGGTCCTCTAAACAGAGGGATGAGTATGTTCACTCCACCTAAACAAAACATGGTGATTGGTGAAGGCTCAACTAAGTTTGACATGCCATCATATAAAGAATTCAAGAAACAGATTGATGTAGATGCAGTTATGGCTAACAGGAAGAAGACTGGTAAGTTTGCTCCTACACCTGACGAACAAAGACTATGGGAAGAAACCTCTAAGAGAGGTAACCCTACGTTTATAGATGCTGATGGTATTATCAAACAAGAGATACCAACAGGACCTATGAATCTTAAAGCACCTTTATTAAAAGGACAGCCACAGTTTGCGTTAAGAAACTTAGCAATGAATAGCTATAAAAGCACTAGAGGAACAGGCGCTGGTAAAGGTTTAGACACACAAACTAGACTAGCTAAAATGACAGATGAGCAAGTTAATAGAACGGGTGCTAATGCTTTCGTTAATGGTAATGATGTAACACTAAACCCTAACTTAAGTAAAGCAGACTTTAATGAGTCATTAGCTCATGAAGCACAGCATATGATACAGGATGCAGAGAACTTTAAGGGTGCTAACTGGTCAACAGGATCTAGTCCAGAACTATTCACAGGCAAACAGTTTGACAATATATTAGAAAGAGCAGAAGAAGCTGAAGATGTATTCTCTAAGGAGTTTGCTAAGTTAGTTAAAGCTGGTAAAGCAACAGACGATGAATACTTTGATGTTATGCAAGAGGTGACACCTAATCTATTTAGTGCGCAAGTTAGAAAGGATGCACTACTTGGAATGAGAGATTATGATAACCTTAAGTTTGGTGAAAAGTCTAAAGGTCATTTCTTTAACAATGGAGACAAGCCTTACTTTGCTGATGCTGGAGAACTCACACCTAGAGTAACTGGTGCAAGAGCGCATCTAAACAAACAAGGTATAGCAGACAATCACATCCTTAATGCTATGGATGAAGACTTTAAAGGCTTTGGCTTTACTACGAAAGATATGTATCCACCTGAAGTCTTAGAAAGATTTAAGAATGGTAGGTTAAGAGATCAAGCTGTTATGGATGGGCTTAACAAAACAGAATACGGACAGATGTTAGACGGTGAGCTAACTAAGTTCTCTGCTAGTAGTTTTAAACAGGCAATGAAAGATGCTATTAAGAAAAGGAAGATTCCTTCAGTATTAAAGGACGGTAAGTTTAAAGTTAATGATATGAAAGGAACTATGGGTCATGGCTATGAAGTTAACTTTTCTATGGATGGTAGCGATTGGTCATTTGGTATTCCTAGCACACCAAGAAACCCTGAAGGCGCAGTAAAAAACATACTACACAATGTAGGTAAGTTCTTTACAAAAGGATCTGACTGGTATTTAGATAAAGACTTAGCAGATATTATTGTTAAACCAGGAGATGATGTTAGTCGTAAACTATTATCTGATGCAAAAGCAAGCAAAAGAACTAGCTACAGTATGCCTATGCCTAAAAGTAATACTGCTGACTATGGTATCAATACTAAACAACCTAATCCTAATGTAAGGATAGGCGCTGACAGAAACCTAAGAGAACCTAATATACTTAGTGATAAAGACCTTATTAATCCTAAAGATAGACCAGCTAATTTAAACCAAGCAGATAAAGACTCCTTTTACAATACACTTGATGAAGGCTCAACTAACTGGAATAATAAACAATCACCAGCAGAAAAAGGCTATGGCTTAGAAAACACAATAAAAGATTATGCAAACGACTACAGAGCAACAGATGGCACTGGTAAAGTAACAAGGCTTGTTGGTAACAAACAAAAGAAACTAGGTTATCGTGGTGACCCTTTACTTGATAGTGATTGGTTTGATCAGTTTACTTTGACACAGACACCAACTAAAGATGCTGTTAAGTATGGTGCGAATGGTGATCAACTTGTATCTCCAATGAATAATGTATTAGATGCTAACGGTGGTGTTACTAAACAACCAAGCACCGGATTAAACTCTAAAGCTATCTCTAACATGAACCCTATGGAAGCTGCTAGACCTAAAGGTATGAGAGGTTTTGCTGAGCTTAAAGAAGAGCTAAGAGCCTTACATAAAGAAGCAAAGGGTGATCCAGTAATGCAACAACAAATAAGAGACAGGATTGTTCAGGTTGATAAAGAGATGCGTATGTTTGATTCAGACTCAGCAAGGTCTAAAAGGTCTATGTTTGATGAAGGTGATGATAAATTAGCTACTGAATTAGAAGATGCTTATACTCCAGACAAATCTGGCACTACCAATATTGACCAAAACATTAGAACAGCTGACTTAGATGACACTCACTTCACTGGTAAGTATGGTGTTAATGACAACCCTAAAAACATTTCTGATATTAATATTCAAGGTGGTAAAGCTAAAGCAGATTTAATAGATAATCCTCCTGTAATGAGTTCTCCAAACAAAGTTCTTAATGATAAGTATAACAATACTATTAACTCTATCAACAGTGCGTTAAAGAACAGAAGATTAACACCTGATGAGAACATTAATTCTATTATGAGAGTTGTATCAGACTTACAAGCACAATCTGTTCCTAAACTACAAAAGACAAGAGAACCATTCTTGCGAGCTAGGGAAGAGATGCTTAACTATGCTTATGATGCAATGGAATCAATACAAAAAGCTTCATACACAGGTGATAGTAAGAGTGTTTTAAATAAAGTACCTACAAGAAACTTAGATACTATTCCGGCTGATGTTAAGAGCGTAACCTTACCTAAAACTAAGACTAGGTTTGATACACAACAAGACTACGAGTTTGATGAGCTTGCACGTTCATGGGAAAGAGACCCAATGAATATCAAGACAAGAGAAAGGTATCTTCCTAACGGTAAAAGAGAAGACAAAGCTAGAGATCTCGGCTGGTCAAAAAAAAAAGATAACTTCTTCGAGGAGCTAGAGCAGCCTAGAACATCTTATTCTATGCCTAGTAATGGCAATGTATTACACCCAGATAATGTAGACCCAGTAGCTTTAGCAGATGCTTATGCAAAAAGGTCTGAAATAAGAAGAAGAACAAGAGATATATTAGGAAAAACATCTGCTAAAAATTTACTTAAAGATGATTATATAGCTGCTGGAACATTAGACGAGCTAAACGATATTGGAAAAGAAATTAATTACGCAAGTGGAAAAACGTCTCCAAAACCAACAAAATCTCCTGAAGTGCAAAAATTACATGATGAATTACAAGAAATTAAAGCACAAATAAAAGAAGAGCTTGGGTTAGATAAAATTGATGATATTAACGCAACAAACTTAAAGTCATCTAAATTACATGCAGATTTAAGAGCAAAAGAGTTAGAGGTAGAAAGAGCCTCTGGAAAAAGACCTCCAAGAACAAGAAATGTAGTAGATAAAGAATGGTATAAATTTGTTCCCAAAGATGACCAAAAGAAATTTGAAGCTTTATTAGATGAAAGAAATAGGCATAACAATATAGCTGAAAAACACTTTGGAAAGACAGTTAGGGGTTCAAAAGGAGTTACTGCTGATGAATTTAGAGAGTTAGGGCTTTACGATATAATGATTAAAAATAGAGAGGATAGGGTTGCTTGGAAAAAGAAATATGACCCTGACTTCAAAGGAAAAATTAATGCTCTTGTAAATAAAAGACACGCAGCTAAATTAAAAGCTATTCCTAAATACCAAACACCTGAAGATGTTTTAAAAATAGAACAATTTTACCAAGATGCGCAAAGGCTAACCTTGGAAACTGGAATAAAACATGAGGTAGATCACATTTATCCAATACAAGGTAAGAATTACAGGGGTAAGCACGCACCTGAAAACTTACAAATAGTTCCTAAATCTTGGAACGCAACAAAAAGCAACAGAGTTCCAGTTAATTTAAGAGAGCTATTTTATCAGGAGGGATTATTAAATGATTAACTCAAACGCAATACAAGTAATACTGGATGACTCGTCATTCCAAGAAGCAATAACAGAACTAATTAAACTAAACACAGACATCATCTTAAACAGCGATGTTACAGAGAAAGAAATAAGGGAAATATGCTACATGAAAGTAAAGGTAGTAAATGAATTGGTAGGACACTTGGAATCATTAGCAAGTGACTCTAAAATTAAACACAACAACACACGGGACAGATAATATGGGACTTCTAGACTACTTTAACCAAGGCTTAGACACACTTAAAAGTCAACCAAAGATGTATGATCCTCATGCAAATGCACAAGCATTAATGGGTGGTACTCCAATGGGACAACCACAAGGACTGTTAAATAATGTCTATGGTGAAGGAACTGACACGTTTAATACTACAGTAGAGCCTACTGCACCATATACTCCACCACCAGACCCAATAGAACAAATGAATCCGGGTATTATGACACCAACATACCAACAACCTATCGGACCAAATTATGGAGGTAATCTTCCTAATGGTTCTGCACCACAACAGGGCATAGTAGGTGATGGCACAGGCGTTAATTTTAATCAAACATCTACTAATGGATATGAAAGACCAGAAACAGAATATTACCAACCAATAAACACAAATATAGGTCCAGACTACGGTGTTGTTTCACAGCCACCAGCATATGACACACCAACAGATGAAACTGATTACGCTGCAACAACTACACCTTACAATGCACCTCCTAGTCTTATAGGTGAAGCATTTGATCCTAGTTTAACAGAAGAAGAGAAATTACTAAGAGAAGCAGCTAAAAATAAAATACCTTGGTATTTAGGTGGTAATGCGGGAAAGTAGAACAGCCTGAATCACTTAACTCTAACGAGTATTTAGGCTTTATACAGGACAAAGAAGGATTTAGAGGGCAAGCATACAAACCTATCGATAGTGAGGAGCATTACACTATTGGTTACGGTAACTATGGTCAAGATGTGCAACCAGGTGATACAATCACTAAAGAACAAGCAAATGTTCAGCTACAAAACAATATAGATGAAAGATTAGTACAGATTAGACAAGCAATACCTGAATTTGATAACTTACCATTAGAAACAAGACAACATTTGTTAGGATCTTGGTTTAGAGGAAGTTTATCAGGAAGTCCTAAGACAATTAGTCTTATTAATGAGGGAAGATTTGATGAAGCAAGTCAAGAATTCTTAAATAATGATGAGTATAGAACAACCTCACTTGGAGGTGTAAAAACTAGAATGAATGACACAGCAAATGCAATGAGAGGATTAATTACGTAAAAATAGACAGCCCCATTTTATAGGGGTTCCAGAGGTAGCAAATTGTTGTGAGAAGCCCTACAAGCCATTTAAATTATTTTTGATGGGGTAGCCTACCTAAAAACCAAATAGAACAAAAATGGGCAATTTAGCCTATATATGCGCTAGCATACTCTAGTGAAAAAAAGGAAGAAAAAAGATGGAAAATGAGCAAATCAATGACACTTCAAATGAAGTAGTTGAAACTCCGAAAGATGCAGAAGCGGTGTTTACTGAACTATTAGAAGCTGAAGAGTCTAACGACAAACCAGAGGTAACTAACAATGAACAGGAAGACACTCAGGAAGATGCTGAGGAAATTGAGGAAGAAACAGAATCCAACGAAGTAGATGAAGAGTCTGATGAGGACGAAACTGATTCTATTGACGAGGATGAAGAGGAAGACTCAGATGAGGTAGAAACTTTTAAAGTTAAAGCTAATGGCGAAGAACGTGAGTTAACGTTTAACGAGTTAGTGGAAGGCTACCAAAAAGGTTCTAACTACACTAAAAAATCGCAAGAGCTAGCAGCACAGAAACAAGCAGTACAAGCTGAAGCTGGAGCAATCCAAGAAGCAATGCAACTTAGAGAGGAATACTCCCATCGACTAAGTCAAGTCCAACAATTATTACAGAATCAAGGTGATGATGGTGTGGATATGGCTGACCTTAAAGAAAACGATCCAATCGCGTGGAGCATAAAGACCGCGGAAAAAACAGAACAAAACAAAAAGTTGCAATTACTTGCAGCCGAGCAAGATAAATTAGCTTACGCACAGAGACATCAAGTTTCACAGCATCAAGCTAAAGTTGTCGCTCATGAAGCAGAGCTTCTAGTTTCTGAAATGAAGGAATTTTCTGATCCAAAGAAAAGCGAGCAAGTCAAAAAAGACATTCGTAGCTATGGAAAAGCAATAGGATTTACAGATCAAGAATTAGCACAAGTATATGACCACAGGCACGTTATGGTACTGCATAAAGCAGCTCAATGGGATAAGCTACAAAAAGCTAACCCAAGCGTTAATAAGAGATTAGTTAATGCGCCAAAAATGGCCAAGAAAGGCAACAAAGTTGCTAAAATTTCAACTGTAAACAAACAGAAAAACAGACTCAAAGAGTCAGGCACTATTGCTGATGCTACTGAGTTATTCAAAAACTTTATTTAAAAGGAAACATACAAAATGGCAGCAAACACATATAAAACCTACGATACCGTTGGTATCAGAGAGGATTTACAGGATGCAATCTACTCGATTTCTCCTACAACTACTCCGTTTATTTCAACAGTGGGTAGAAGTAAAGCAAAAAATACATACCACGAATGGCAAACAGATTCACTTTCTGACGTGGATCTTACTAATGCTAAAATTGAGGGAGCTGATGCAGAGGCAGCAGTTTTAACTCCTACAACTCGTGTTGGTAACTATACACAGATTTCTGACAAGGTAATTAGCGTTTCCACAACAGATAATGTGGTAGACAAAGCTGGTCGTTCTACAGAAACAGCATACCAACTAGCTAAAGCATCATCAGAGCTAAAACGAGACATGGAAGCAATTGTCCTGTCAGATCAAGCACAAAATGCTGGTAGCAATTCTACACCTCGTAAACTAGGTGGATTACAATCTTGGATTACAACTAACGTTGTAGACACAGCTGGTGCAGCTCCTACAGAAGATAACCTAAACGAAGCAATGCTAAAAGCATACACTGCTGGTGGTGAGCCAACAATGTTTTTAGTATCTCCGGCAACTAAACAGGCTGTTAGCAAATTTGCTGGGATTGCAGAACAACGATTTATGGCACCTGGTAACAAGCCAACAACTATCGTTGGAACAGCAGACGTTTACATGTCAGACTTTGGCACACTAAACGTAGTTCCAGATAGATTCTGTCCAGATGAAGTATCATTTATTGTTGATTCATCTATGGCTAACATAGCTTATTTACGTCCGTTTAAACAGACTAAGTTAGCAAAAACTGGTGATTCAGAAAAAACAATGATGAATGTCGAATGGACTTTGGTTTGTAAAAACCAAGAAGCCCATGCTATGATGACTGATTTAACTTAATCTAAAAATTAAGTGAGTAATAGCCCCTTCGGGGGCATTACCTTTAAGGGAAAATATGAAATCATTTACAGATAAAGATATAAACAAAACCACATCGGTGGGATTGAATGCAAAAGATGAAATTGTTATTGAACAATCACAAGACGTAAGCGATCTTGTAGAACAGAACAAAAAAGAATACAACAATGCGGAGAGCAAATGGTCAGACAAATTATTTGGCAATAAAGTTGCCAGTATACCATTCGCAGCAGTCGATTTATTGAATAAACAAGGAGTCATGAAGGGATTTGAGGTACGAGACCAAAAGCGTTTCTTTGCTTGGTTAAACGACCCTGAAAACCTATACTTTCGCACAAAACCGGGACACTTATAAATGCCAGCTTTTACAAGTTATACGAACTTAAAACAAAATATTGCAGACTATCTAGCCCGTCAAGATTTGACGACTCAGATACCTATGTTTATTAGTCTTGCTGAAAAAAGATTAAATCGTGATCTACGACTTAGACAGACTTTGCAACAAAGCACATATTCTATGGATAGTGGCTTTGAGATTCCAACACCGGCAGATTTTTTGGAAATGCAAGATTTACATTTGGTTGCCAACCCTATCATTCCACTCACATACCAAACAGTATCACAATTCTATAGAAGAAATGGCAATAGCCAGCAAGGCTATCCAGTTAATTACACACTAGTTGCGGATAACTTTGTACTAGCTCCACAGCCAACAGGCGCAACAACTGCAAATATGACTTACTATAAGATACCAAAAGTGCTATCAGACACTAATCCTTCTAACGAATACTTAGATGTATGCCCAGATTTACTGTTATATGCAAGTCTTGCAGAGAGCGCTCCTTACTTGCTTGATGATGCTAGACTAGCTACATGGCAAGCAATGTATGCAGAAGGACTCGCATCAGTTACTAAATCAGACGAACAGTCTACATTCCCGGCTCAGCCACTCTCAATTCAAATATCATAGGACACAACATGGATTTTACAAATTACCTCGCAGACAGACTCGTTAAGGCAACCGTCGGAGACGTATCTTACACAGCGCCAACCGCAGTTTACTTAGGTTTATATACGGCAGACCCAACCAAAGCTGGTTTTTCTTCTAACGAAGTAGACGCAGCATCATACAACAGACAGGTTGTTAAGTTTTCAGCTCCAAAAGATGGAGTAGCTACTAATGACTCTCAAATTGATTGGAGTACAGCAACAAGTAACTGGGGAAATGTTGGTTGGATATCAGTCATGGACGCACCTTCTGGTGGCTTTATGCTTTACTACACAGCACTAGATAATGCTAAAGAGATACTCTCTGGTGACCAATTTAAGATTGATGTAAACAAATTACAACTAACATTAACATAGGATAATAAAATGGCATTAGCAATCAAGGACCGAATATACCAAGAGACTTCGACAGAAGGGACAGGCACACTAATCTTAACAGACATTAAAGAAGGTTACCAAGGGTTTGTTGCTCTTGCTAATGGTTCACAAACTTACTACTGTATTACTAATGATGAATCTTGGGAAGTAGGACAAGGACAGTATATAAATGATGGAACAGATACGTTGTCAAGAACGTTGTTATCTTCTTCAACTGGAGCTTTGTTAGACCTTAAAGGTAATTCAAGTGTGTTTTGTACGTACCCAGCAGAGAAGGGTGTGCTTTTAAACCTTGATGGCAATATACAACTTCCAAATGTTAATACTAGATTTAAAAACATAACTAGCGACCAAGTTACCTCACCTGTCGTTATAACTGAAGCAGTTATTGTTGATGGTACTGCTGGAACTGAAGGTGATTTAGCCAAGCTATTAGATGTTTATACTAAAGATGAAATAAAAGACATAGAGGAAGCTCAGAATAAAGAGATTGCAGAGACATATCTATCTAAAGTAGATGGTGGTACTATTAAAGATTCAGTGATTATTGATGAGCCTACGCAAGATGTTGCTTACAGTTCCTTCAGTATAATGGGTAGAATTGATGGAACTAACGGCAGAACGTTATTGAAAGATTTTCATTATTCAAAAACAGATACTGAAAAAAATGATGGAGTACAATACTTTGGTACACAGATAGGCGATAGTTCTATAATGAATCAAGGACAAATAAAGAGCTTAATTGGAAGTACATCGTTACCTATTACAGGTGGTGAAGGCTTTGAGATGCAAGGCAACTTAGATATGGGTGACCATAGAATAATAAGTATGTCTGACCCAATTAAAAATAGTGATGCAGCAACTAAATTTTATGTAGACTTACAAAATAAAGGACAGGACAAAGTATCATTATATATTAAAGAAGCAACAAGAAGAACTGATGGCGGAATTGATGAAAACCAATTTGTAACAAACAGTGACTTCCAAGCAACAACTGATGAGTTTTACTTCTTAAATGCTTATAACGCACAACAAGTAAGGAAGAATGTTAACGACTATGAAACAAGCCGCACAGCAAAGATAACTATATACGCAGCAGAAGATGGACAAAAAGTATACACAGGCTTTATTAAGAGCATTGTTGCAGAAGGTGGAAACGCAAAAGTAACTACAAATCCATTATTTGTAAAGGTTAATTATGCTTGGTCATTTTCATTAAAGGCTTACGCTGTAGTTATTGAAAACTTAGTTGAGAGGGACGGCACGGTAAGGGACACATTAAAACAAACAAAAGAGGTTAAATAATGGCAATTAAAATATACGGAAACGAAATTGTCTTTCCAGATGAATCAAAACAAACAACCGCTTTCACAGGTAAGGTTGAAGATGTCTACACTAAAGAACAAATCGATGCTCAACAGAAAAAACAAGATGATGCTATTGTAGAAAATAATGATGAAATAGCTAGACAACAAATTGAGATAAGCAACCAACAAACAAGTATAGATAAGAACACAGGTGACATAGACACAGAGGCTGACAGAATAACAGCCAATACTACTGAGATTGCTACAAAGGTAGATGAAGCACCAGATGACGGTGAGACTTATGGGCGTACTAATAAAACATGGACAAGTATTGGTGGCAGTGCTGGTATACCTGATGCACCTGTAGATAATGTTCTATATGGCAGAAAGAATGGTGAATGGGACCCTGTAGCTGATGCTGGTGATATATATACTAAAGCACAGACAGATGACTTGTTAGATGAAAAAGCTGATAAAGCAACAACTTACACTAAAGCAGAAGTTAATGCTTCACAGGCTACACAAGATGATGCTATAGCTAATAACACTATTGCAATAAATGCAAACACAGATGCTATTGCTGCTTTACCAGCCCCTGTAGATGCTTATACTAAATCTGAATCAGATGCCATAGATAATGCTCAAAATACTGAAATACAAGCTAATACTGACGCTATTGCAGCACTTCCTACTCCTGTAGACACATATACTAAATCTGAAATAGACACACAGCAAGGCTTACAAGACGATGCAATCACTGCTAATGAAAATAACATTACAACTAATTCATCTGATATCGCTAAAAACACTGCTGATATACTTACTAACAATGGAAACATTGCAACAAACTCATCTAATATAGCTAGTAACACAATTAAAACAGAGAATAACGCTCTTGCTATTGGTGAGTTATCAGAAGAGGTATCAACAAACACAACAAATATTTCAACAAATACAGGAAATATATCTACTAACACAGGAAATATATCTAGTAACACATCAGCTATTGGTACACTATCTGGACAAGTAGGACAAAACTCAGAAAATATAGCAGAGCTACAAGATAGCATATTCTTTACTTCAGCTTATTCTGCTGACTATCCAGAAGCTCCAAATAGAGACCCTGGAGATGGAAATATGTATTTACAAAATGTAGCTTTGTTTACATATAGCTATGCAGAAGCAACACAAATCTTTGCATCTAAGACTGACGAAGCGGGAAATGTGCGCCAATTCACTGCTATTAAACCTGGTGATTCAATTGTGCTTAATGAAGTCCAATCACCCAACTACGGAAGATACGAACTTGTTAGCATTGAAGATGTAACAGGTGATTATGTTGTAATGAATGTGACCCCAATGTTAGGACAAGGCACAGTAATTACAGGTGCTAAAGTAGCTTTTCAAGCATTTCCTAAACCGGGTACTGACAATATATGGACAGAATCAGTCAATGATGTTTACTTTACTAATAACAATAATGGGTTCTATGTTAATACATCACAGTCAAACTCAGTTAATTTAATTGGATATAATGGTACAGACTTTAATGACATATGGTTAAGAGGTGTAAATACTCCTAACACAGGCGTTGGTGCTTTAACTGATGGAAGAATCATGATGCCAGATGTTGCAAACACCTCAACAGGAGAAGCTCCTAATTTAGTTATTGATGATGACGGGCAAATAATAAAATCTACTGTAATAGCTTATTCAAGAAAAGAGGTAGAAGGATTAGTAAATGCTAAAGATGAAATCATTGAGAAACTAACAGAAAGATTAGATGCATTAGAAAAGAGAGTTAAGTAATGTTTGGATTTACAACCTTTGCTGGTGCACCATTTGCATCAGTAGGTGGTGGAGCAATTCTGAAGTCTGACGTAAGTATACTTGGTGAATCTATTTTTAAGGTTGATGCTAACGCAACATGGAATGGTGATGTATTTATATTGGGCGAGGGCGACATTAAGGTCGATGGTACTATAAATGGTTCAGGCTGGGTCAGACAAAATCCAAACACACCTGAGTGGGATGAGTCTAAATCACAAGATTGGAATCGAATTAACTAAAAAGGAATAATTATGCATATAGTAGCAATAGTAGCACTCTTAGGAGCGGTAGGTTTAGGTTTTGAGAATGATTGGGCTGGAGTTAAAGCTTATAAATCATATAACGAATGTCGTGAAGCTAATCCAAAGTTTCAGAACACAACGACACAATGGAAATACGATCCTTGCAACGCAGTAGCATACAAACTTCAAAACAAATAAGGTATAAACAATGGCAAAAGAAAAGATAAGTCAGTGGGACTCCAATCCCGCTTCAAATACAGACGTGGGAGGTATCAATATATCTGAGAACTGTCCACCTTCAAATATTAACAATGCAATTAGAGAAGTAATGGCTCAAGTCAAGGACTTTCAAGATGGCTCATCTGGTGATAGTTTAACGCTTAATGGTTCATTACAAGGAAATGGTAACTCTACCTTTCCTACCTCATCAACAGCCAAAACTATGCCAGCTGGCGAGAATTCAACTAAAATTGCAACAACAGCTTATGTAGATAGAGAAACTGGTGCGTTAGGAACTATAGCTACACAAAACGCTAATGCAGTTGCTATCATTGGTGGCACTATTGGTGTAGCAACAAAAACTGGTCAAGATAACAGTATCTTCATGAAAGAGATAGGCACAAACGCTGTTGGTAAGAAGACAATATCTTCTTTGTCACCATCTGGAGGCTCGTCTGGGGACACATGGTGGAAAGTCTAAATGGCTGGACTATATGTAAATGACAATGGCACTTGGAAGCTACCTAAGTCTATATGGGTTAATGATGGCACATCTACGACTGGCTCTACTGGCTGGCGTGTGTGTAAGAATGTCTATGTAAATAGAAGCGGTGCTTGGCAAGAGATGATTAGGTCGGTAGATCTTACATCTAGCAAAACAAACTTTAATTTATGGCAATATGTAGGTAGCCCAGTAGAAGCTTTATCATTAATATTTAATATTAACGCTAATGTTGAGATTACATCTTCTGACCCTGATAAGTCTGGAAGTAGAACACCGGCATTTACTGTAGGTAACTTCCCAGCTGGTTCATCTGTTATTGTAAATAATAATGGTTTTATAGGCGGAGGTGGCGGTTATGGAGGAGGAGGCGCTACTAATAACAATACAGCTGGAGAGGCAACTAGAGGTGGTAACGCTGGATATGGATTAATAAAAGGAAGCTCTAATAACTACGATTGTACCTTAGTCAACACAGGCACTATTGCTGGTGGTGGTGGAGGTGGAGGTGGCGGTAATGGAGCTGCTTCAACTACCAGTTTTGGTAAAGGTGGAGACGGTGGTGCTGGAGCTGGTACTTCAGGTTATTCAAAAACACAAGGTGGCCCAGGTAAGGGTGGAAGTTGTGTTGGTGGCACTTTAGGTGGTGCAGTTGTTTGTGGTAAAGCTGGTGGAGCTGGTGGTAACTTAGGCGACAACGGTGTAGCATCAGGCAAAGGTGGAGGCACAGGATCTCCAGCTATATTAAGCGCTGGGATAGACATAGCAGTTTCTGGTAATATTGATGGAGGTATAGGATAATGGTAAAAAGATTAAATTTAGGTGAATGGACTCCAGATATGCCTTCAACAACAGGAGCAGAAAGTAACAGCCTAGCTGATGCAAAGAACGTGTTCCCCAACGGACCAGGCTATAGTCCTTTTCCAACGACAGTTGTTGTATCACCTCCAGCAGACCAAGACTTAACATCTGTGTATGCTGGTAAGAAAGATGCATTAGTTCAAATATTTGCCGGTAGCGATCAAAAGCTATACATTACATACAGTGAAGGAACACCTATAACAAAAAGAACACTCGATTATTCAGGTGATGTTGTTATTGAAGATGTAAGTAGAGAATCATCGCCTTATAGCATCTCAGCAGAGTCATGGAGCTTTGAGCAGTTTGGTGGAAGGGTTCTTGCTGTAAAAAATAACAATATTATACAAGCATGGGAGTTAGGTGTATCATCAAAGTTTGAAGATTTAACTCAAGCGCCTACAGCTAAATGTATGACAATTTGCCGAGATTTTGTTATTGCAGGAAATATTGATGCAGGCGATAAGCCTAACCTAGTACAATGGTCAGATTTAAACCGAGAAGATAACTGGACTCCGGGATCGCAATCACAAGCTGATAGTCAATATCTTGCCGATGGTGGTGCTATATTAAATATGACTGGAGGGGAGATTGCTGTCATATTTTTAGAAAATGCAATATATCGTATGTCATATGTAGGTTCACCTTTATTCTTCCAATTTGATAAAATATCAACTACTGGTTGTTTTGAAGGTAAGAGCTGTATTGAAGACAATGGCACATCGTATTACTTATCTAATGACGGTTTCTATAGTACCGACGGAAATACTGTACAACCAATAGGGTCAAATAAGGTAGATGAATGGTTCCTTGCAAACGCAAACTTAAAAGAATTGGTTACTATGTCAACTACAGTGCATCCAATTTACAAATTAGTTATTTGGAACTATGAAGATAACTTTGGTAAAAGACAAAACTTAATCTATCACATAGAATCAGGTAGATGGAGTCGTACTGAAACTGAAGCAACATCTGTAGGTAACATTGCAACAGTTGGAACTGACTTAGAAAGATTAGGTGTGTTATATCCTAACCTAGATAAAGATGTACCAGCACCATTAGATGATAGAGTCTTTATGGGCGGTAAATATATCTTTGCTGGAACTAAAGCTAAACAAATGGTAAGCTTTACTGGCCCATGTATTAATCCTAGATTGGAAACATTAGATATTGAAGATGGCTACCAGTCTGTTATTACTATGGTTAGACCAATAGTTGACAACGGAGAAGCTGACATTTCATTAGCTGCAAGACAAGCATTAGACGACACAATCGAATTTGGTGCTACAGCAGAGTCTTATGAGAACAGAAACAATGTAAGGTCTGGTGGTCGATACCATAGAGTAAGGTTAGAGCCTACAGGTAACTGGACAACAGCCATTGGAATGGATTTAACAATTACACCAAGTGGACAGAGATAATGTATAGAAAACTTAACAACAACGCAACACCAAGAGAAACCGCTGAAGTCGTTAATAGAATACTAGATGGTGGTATAAACTCAACAGGCACAATTGCATTGAATAATGGAGACACTAAATTGACAAATTTGCGAATTGGTTATGACAGTGTAATATTGTTTAGTCCAAGAACAGCTGAATTATCTGGTAGCCCTTATGTAAAAATAAAAGCTAAAGGTGAAGCAATTATTGCTTTTAGTGGTACTACTGGCGCTAAATATGATTATGTAATTTTAGGTTAATTTTACAAAGGAGCAAGGATGAATAGTAAGTTATTAGTAATACCCGCACAATTTGTGCATAAGCACTGGAATTTAGCTGGTCCGTTATTACAAAAAGCTATCGATAAAGGAAATAACGAGTTCACTTTAGATGACCTTAGAGGAGCATGTAGTAGAGGCGAACAACAACTTTTACTTATTATGGTAGATGATAAGTGTGTCTGCGCTTTCACTGTAATTCAATATAATTTTCCAAGACATCGTCAGGCTTACATGAGCTACGTGGGAGGGTCTCAAACAAAAGAAGGTTGGGAGCAATTTAAGCAATGGGTAAGAGATCAAGGGTGCGATAGAATATCAGGCTCAGCAACATCAGAATCAATTTTTCGCTTATGGCGGAAATCGTTTGGATTTAAAAAGACCTACATTTCTGTAGAATATAAACTAGAAAAGGAACAAAATGATACTTAAATTAAAAGTGTGGCTACTCAAAAGGCTATTGCAAGATGTAGCAAAACAAGGTATTGAGGGTGATACTAAATTAGCGCACATTAATAAATTTGAAGATAGACTACTCAAGCAAATGGGTGGTGAGGGTAGTATAAACCCCAGCACTGGGTTGGTTCAGTATAAAGGTGGGGGCGGAGGTCAACAATCACAGACTTCAAATGAGCTAGATCCAGCAGTGCGACCTTATGTTGTAGATGCGTTAAGTCAACAACAATCATTATACAATCAAGGTCCAGCAGAGTATTATCCGGGACAGACTTACCTTGGAGCAAACACTAACCAACAAAATGCAATGAATCAAATGGGAGCAAATGCTAACGTTAATAGTGGCATGTTGCAGAACTCAACTGATTTAAACAACCAAATGATACAGGGTGATTATCTACAAAATAACCCAAACTTTGACCGTGTAATGCAAACCGCTGGGGATGCTGCTACAAAGCAATACAATTCGGCAATGCAAAACACTAACAGTCAGGCAAGTATGTCAGGCAGATATGGCTCAGATGCACATCAGCGTTTATCAAGCGACAACTCTTCTAATTTAGCTAATAGTTTATCAAACACAGCCGGGCAGTACGCATATCAGAATTATGCAAATGAGCGTGGTAATCAAATTAATGCTATGAATAATGCTCAAACTATCGCTGGAAATCAAAATGTTGGCGCACAAAATCTTGCTCAAGCTGGGCAGTACGAAGCTGGCTTTGATCAATCTGCACTTGATGCAGATATTGCAAGACATGACTATGGTCAGAACGCACAAGCTCAGTTACTGAGTAACTACACCGGGGCAGTTTTTGGAGCTCCGGGCGGCTCTCAAAGTGTAACAACATCATCAGGGGGAGGTAAATAATATGGCCGAGGCAATGTTATTAGGAGCGGGGTTGGGAGCTGGAACATCAATGTTATCTGGACAAGACCCACTAAAAGGAGCTGCGATAGGCGGTGCCATGGGTGGAGCATCTGCTGGATTTGGTAGTGCTGGAGTAGCAAGTGGAGCTGGTGCTACTAGTGGAGCTGCAACCGCAGCTGCAAATGGAAGTATGGTGCCATTAGCATCACAACAAGCTGCAAGCAGTGCTGCTTTAAGTGGTGTTGGTGGTGCTGGAACTGCAGCCGCAAACGGAAGTATGACCCCTTTAAGTAGCCAAATAGGTGGTGGCTTTCAAGATATGACAGGCTTAACAAATAGAGATATGTCAATGATGGCTATTCAACAAGGGCTTGGCGCTATGCAACCACAACAACAACAACAGTTACAACACGCAGCTGTGGGTCAAGGTATATCAAGACCACAAATGGACTTAGCACAAGGTGGAAGTACGATGAACTCTAACCCAAGATTTAAAAGACAGGGACTATTATAAATGGCTAACAACGAATGGTATAACGATTTATTTGGCAGTGGCGCTAATGTATTTGGTGCTGGTGGTGATGGTAACACACAAAAAATGATAGACATGGGGCTACTTGCTCCAGATGCTAAAGATAAAGCACAAAGTCAATCGTTAATAAGAGGTTTGTTAGGGACGGCTATTGGTTACGCAGCACAGAATAAGAATCAGGGGCATGGCTCTGCTGTACCTTATTTGGCTAAAGGATTGCAACAAGGAATGACCATGGCACAACAGCCATTTGACAGACTAGGCAAATCAGCATCTCAAAACATGCAACTTCAAAAGTATAAAGATAATAAAGAAGCTAAAGATAACTACAAAGAGTTTGGTAAAGGTTTAGGGCTTAAAGCTAATAACGATACCAGAACATTACAATACAAAACAAAGCTTAACTCTAAATTAACAGATGAGAATGGTAATCCAACAGGACCTACCATGTTAGATAGTAACTTTAGAAATGAAGTGCAAACAAAAGAGCAAGAGTATTTTAACAAACAAAAGTATTTAGATGATGCACTAGCAAAAGGTATTATCACACCTGAACAACACGCAGCTCACGAACCAGACTCTCCAGAGTATATGGCAGTTGGCGATCGTGTGTTTAATAAGTCAACTGGTCAGTTTACTGAAGGCGGTGGCGGTCTTAATTTAACTGTAGGTGAAAAGAAAGTAGATGAGAACTATGCAACACAATACTTTGAGTATATTAATAAATCAGCAGATGTGGATAAGCAAATAGATCAATTAGGTCTTGCTTTAAATACATTGCAAACAACTAAAGATGGCTCTATCTCTGGTAGAAGGGTTGCTGCCTTAGATGCTGCTGGAAAACTAGGTTATGTAGACCCTCAAGCACAAGCTGTATATGATCAAGTAACAGAGGTTGTTCAGCGTAACTTGAAGTTAATTCTTGGTGGACAATTTTCGGAAAAAGAGGGAGAAAGATTGATTGCTAGAGCATATAACCCAGCACTTGGACAAGAAGAAAACGCTAGAAGAGTTAAATCATTAATGACACAGATTAAATCTGCCAACGAAGCTCAAGCACAAATGGCTTCATACTTTGGAAAAGAAGGCACGTTAAAAGGATTTAATGTTAATCAAGAAGCAATAGCTGACTCTTTATATAGTTTATTCCCTGAGAATAATGTAGAAACACAAGAGGCTGAAGGAAATAATAACGACCAGTTAAACAATATCTTAAACAAGTACGAATAAAAGGAAAAACATGGCAACAGACCAACAACTAGAAAGTGCTTTGTATAAAGCTGATGCAGCTGGCAATACAGAAGATGCGAAGTTTATTGCAGATGAAATACGTAGAAGAAGAAAAGCAAATAAAGGTCCTGAAATCAACAACTTAGCAGAAGGTGTCAGAACGTTTGCTAAGGGGGCAAGTATGGGCTTCGCGGATGAAATCGAGGCTAAGGTAAGAACTACTCAATCATTAAATGATCAAATGGCAAGAAGTGACCAATTTAAAGATGCAAGAGTGCAACTACAACAATTACAAGCAGATAGATTCCAAGGTAAAGATGTTTCTAACGAGCAAGGGCAACAGCTAGCTCAAACAATGTCTAATGAAAACAATCAGTTAGCTCAACAACAAGAGACTAGATACAAGGGCGTGAGAGATGATTTAAGAGCCAAGAACGCTGAGTTTGCAAGACAGAACCCTAACTCAGCCTTATTGCTAGAAATGGCTGGTGGTATTGCTACACCGTTCTTAGGTGCAGCTAAAGCAGCCACTATAGGTGGTAAGGTTGCTAGAGGATCATTACAGGGTGCAGCTTATGGATCGGCATATGGTGCCGGAAATGCAGAGGAAATGGAAGATGTTACAGGTCAAGCAGCAATACAAGGTGCAATGGGTGGTGTTCTAGGTGGCGCATTATCAGGTGCTGGTGCAATTTTAGCACCAAAGGTATCTGGGGCAGCTAAAAAGCTTATGGAAAAAAATGACCTAACCTACGGACAAATGTCTGGCAAGGGTATGGCTAACACATTTGAACAAAAGTTAGGCAGTGTTGTTAATAATGTTAAAACTGGAAGAAATAAAGCTACCGCTGGTTGGAACAGAGAGATTGCGGAGGAAGTATTAAAGCCTTTAGGTAAGACTTTGCCAGAAGGCATTAGGGATAACAACTCAGCATCAAGATACATCACACAAACCGTTAATGAAGCATATAACGAAGCATTTGAGGGCATGAATGTAAAGCTTACATCTAAGCTTGACAAGCAACTTAAAGACTTACTATCAAAATCAAACCTTAATAAAGCAGCAAAACAAACCTTTAGGGAAGAAATAACTCAAATAAGATCAATGCTTAAAAAGGGTGTTAATGGTAGGTTTGTAAAGGATGTAGACTCTAATATTAAGAAAAGAGTATCAGCTTTTAGAAAGTCAACCAATCTTAATGAGTCTCCTATAGAGGAGCCTTTAAGAGCAGCAAGAGAGCTATTTAAAGAGTCAGTAATAGAACAAAACCCAACACAAGGAGCTAAGTGGCTAGCAACAGATAGAGCATACGGGCAAGTGGCTTCATTCCAGACAGCAGTAGGAAGGGGTAATAAAGCTGGGCAGTTTAGTCCTAATCAAATGTTAAACGCTGCAACAGAGGGCGTAGGGTCTGCTGGTAAAAGAATTAGTAAAGCAAATCAAGAGGGTTACTTACAAAAACTGTCTGGTGAAGCAGAAGATGTACTAGGCGACTATGTACCTGACTCAGGCACTGCTGGTAATTATATACTTAATGCTGGTGTTGCTGGATATTTTAACATGGGTGCATTGGCAGCTTATGTAGGCGCAGAGCTTGCTTATATGCCGGGTGTGTTAAAAATAGCTAATGACTACGTTAGGGGTAGTGGCTCAAGAGCTGGATTAAGAGAATATCTACAGAAATACGCTGGAACTGCAACAAGTGGTTTGTTGACCTTACAAGACTAATGGAGCCTATTACATTAATATTTTTAGGCGGCATGGTTTCCGGTGTTATAATTGGCGACGCTTTCGATCCTATTGGAATTGATGATAACGAGCATGTCGTTAATGAATGTACCACCAAAACTACAAAGTCTAAGATATATGACAAGGAATTAAAGATTTATATAGAGAACGAGTTTGTTGAATCCACCTGTGTAGGTAAATATGTCCCTCCAGAACGACCTATACTTAACGCAATAAAGAACAAAGTAACCCATTAATAGTGGGTTTTTTTGTCTGTATTCCGGCAAATCCCTTGATATGAGCGGAGTTCGTTGGAATCACTATATATTATGTAGGGGTACTAGTTAATTAGTATCACTCTTGAAGTTAGGTTTACTAATAAGCGATGTGACTGTCAAAGGAAACTGTAAACGCTTAGGTGTATGGTCAAAAGCTCATACGAGCGCACTGAACGATATGTTCTTAGGTAAACATGAACCCATAAAGGTAGCCATTGGGGGAAACGGTATATACAGAGTATCCAGTCGTCCTAACGGCAGTATCAACGAATTTAGACTAGGGCTTTTGAGCAAATATAGAAAAAGAACTAAGTCACAGCAATCAAGCTCTTGCTTGAAGCTCCCTGACCACACATAGTAATCAAGATAACCTTGAAGCTCCCTGACTTCTTTCTTCTATATATGTTGCGTTATTTATATACTTGTTCAAGACTTTTGGGGTGATACTAATTAAACAGTATTCCGGCAAATCCCTTGCTACGCAAGGAGTTCGTTGGATTTACTATATATTATGAAGGGTAAGGCAATGGTTGATTCCTCACGCCACCCAAGATCGAAACTTGGTACTAAGCATCCAGTCGGTAATATACCGCTGAGAAATCTTGAGAATAGCTACCAAGTCAATTGTTGAAATGACAATTCTGATGAGATCATAGTAGTAGGTAGGTTAGCTTTAGTATGTTCCCTGGCTGACTGTGTGAAAGCTCCCTGTAAGGCAATGGTTGATTCCTCACGCCGAACAAAGTAATTTACATTGCGCTTTATTGCAAGGCGGTAATTGGCAGTGTATAGCTTAATAACGACTAGCCTATCTACTACTGTGATTGACATCATAGTACATTATATCAGTACACTCGATTGGGGTTCTCCAATCTTCACTATAATGTTACATTTAACTGTGGGACACCTTAACGGGTGTCCCCCTTTTTTTTCGTCTCAACATTTTACGGGGGTGACCAGGTTTCGACAGTATGTTAAGTTTGAAAGCTTGCTATCGGATGATTCTAATACATCCTAAACACATTAGAAAACTAGTAAATGCAAACGACTCAATGTTCGCACTAGCAGCCTAAGAAACTGCTAAAGACCTCGTTAGGTTATCTCGCTAACGATTAGTCTTCATAAGAGATACAGACATATGTATATACACTCGCATATATGTTTAAATAAGGGTGTTGCTAGTATATAAAGTTTTCTTGTTCACTTATATACTTCAAGATCAAGATAAGATATGATAGCTAAATGTTGATAATAAGATATATTGGACGGCGGTTCGATTCCGCCCACCTCCACCAATTAGTAGGCTCTTTTGTCGGATACATCTAAGTGTGTAAGCTGGCACAATAAAGGGCTAATTTGGCTTTGCAATGCTGACATGTTTGTCGCATCGAGTTGTAAAGCACTCCGGGCTAGTATTCCCGCGTTCGTAAATGTCGCGTAGGATTAGTAGTATTCCTACTTAATATGAAGGGTGATATAAAATAAGCACCCCTTACCTAGTTAGTTACGGCTAACAATATGGTAATGCCAAGTTGTTGGATCGACAAAGTAAAACCAACCGTACGTCAACATTCGCACACGCCGAACTCAACCACCATGTATGCGCTTGGTGGCTACACCTCTACCGGCGAGAGAGCCTACTAATTACAACTAAAGGAAAATAATATGAAGAAACGCAATAGCAAGAGGTTGAGGGCTGAAGATCAGTACCGCAAAAACCGTCGCAAGCCTGGCAACGTTAAGGGTAAAAACACATAGGAGATATACAATGATAAAGTACAAAAGCTTAGAATTATTACAAAAAGAAATAGGAGAAGAAGGCATACCAGAAGCATTAGTCTTAGAAGGCGAATCAATGATAGATGCATACAACTCAGGCAACAAAAGCATCTTAAACAGATTCTCAAGAGTAGAAACATCAGAATTAATACTTGGAGGAGAAGAAGCCAAATTCGACTTCTCAAAAGAAATATTAGAAGACTTCCCAAAAGAATTAGACTCAAAAGTAGGAAAAATAACAATGTTCGTAGACAAATTCACAGGAGCAGTCTACACATTAGTAACACAAGGAGAAGAATCACAATTATTCTTCCACAACAACAGCAAAGTAGTAATAGAAACATTCGAAACAAGAGCAGAAGGATCAGACGAAGTAGTATTCACAGTCAAAGCACCCTTATGGAAAACATTAGTGAAAGGCTCATGGGTTGTAGATGACGATATGAGACCATTAACAGACAACTCAATAGCAACATCATTAACAAACTTCATGGGAGAATAAAATGAGACAATTAAAATGGTGTAATGAATGTCATAAGAAATCAATTTTTCAACAACATGGAACTGCATGGTGTAGCACTGTGACTTTTATGGGTGGTTTGAACCAATATGGTCATTGTGCAAAAAAGGGTATTGACTCCCCCGAACTGAAAGAGTACGATTCTAAATATAAAGGAGAAAAGTAATGAAATATTCACCTTGTGGATTGCCAATCCTAAATGGCAAAAAAGTAGTAAAGGAATCTTTAGTGTGGACTTGGAAAAAAACAGGTAAATACGGAAGAGAAAGAGTTAAAACAATCAGAAGAACTTACAAATAGGAGATGTTATGAAATATCAAAGAAAATTAAGTGTAGCACATTATCAAGGTTGTAATGACAGACTAGCAAGAGCAATAGATCGTATGGCTGGGTTAGAACCTGATACATTAACTGAGCAACCAGACTATAGGTGGAGAGGTGACACTAGGGTTGTTAATTCAGCCTTAGATCGTCATTACGAAAAACATCATGGAGGTAAGTAATATGTCAAACGCATTACAAACATTAAGAATGAAGCATATCTTATTGACTACAAAGGAAAAAGCAAGGTTAATAGGAGAACTTACATTAGATGATAAACGACTACTAGGTGCTTTAATGTTAGAGGAAGATATTAGCATTGAGACTGAGAACACTTCTATGGAAGAATTAGATGGTAGTCTGTCTTTTGGTAACAAGACATACGAAGATGGTATGGAAACTTTTGTTAATAATAGGGAGTAAATATGAAACATAGAAAAGCAGCAAATGCACATGGTGAGTTAGACCAAATGGCAATCCGAGCTGAGGAGTATGCTTCTTATGTAACAAGGAAAAGAAGACCCCCCCAGGTAACACTAGAAAGAATAGCTAATATTGCTGAAAAAGCAATCAACTATAAACATACGGTTATTAATAGGCACGGAAACGTTGTGACTGATAATCGTCCTGATAGAGAAGGTGGGAGGGAGGCTCAAAGAGCTAAATGTCTTGCTCGTGTATGGAAGGCTTATGAGTTAGTTCAAAAACATGAACTTATGCACCCACAAGCTCAAGGAAAGGATGAAAGCTGGAATGGAGCTAAAAGAAAAGAAGGTAGTGATAAGTGGACTCCAGATCCTGTTTCTTTTTATGGTGACGTGCTAGAAGAGGTTGTTGGTGATGAGCTACATGGCAACACCAAGAACGGTATAACTAAAATTAAATCAACGGAGGATTAAGGATGAATATAGAAAAGTTAACACAGAAGTTAAGTGTCCATGAAAAGACACTCAAGATACCAACTAGGCATATGACAGCAGTATTAGATATTCTGGCATATATGAAAACACAAACACAAAAGAGGAAAACAAAATGAAAAAAACACCAATACATGCACTAACAATATCAGTAGTAGTTTTAGTATTTGCTTGGCTTATGATTGAACGAGCGCAAGCAGATAGTTTATTTGATGGACCGGGGTTATTTGATACAACGCCAACAAAGTCAGATACAACAACTATCTGGAAAGGTGATGGATCGTTAGTAATAATACAAGGAGCTGAAAAAGCCGGATATGTAGTTAAAGGAGATGACTCAGGTTCTGAAATAGAATACTTTGTAGTTCCTAAAGATGATGGTTCAAACACTTTCATATATGATGATGGATTGACTATATGTAACTCATCAATGGGGTGTTATTGATGCCGTACCCTAACAACAGTTAAGTCATTAATTTTAAACAACAAAACACTACCTAAAAACACCATGTGCTTATAGGGTAGTAGGAGGAAATAAATATGTCAGATGAACGTGAAATAATCTTCGAAGAAGACAATGTTGCATCAATACCAGACGAAGAAATACAATGGACTCACGAAGTTCTAAATGACTTTGAGATGGCAATAGATGCGTTAGGAATAGAGACAATCATGTTTCTAATGTCTAAATACCATGAAGATATAATAAAGGCATGGATCAAAAATGGAGTAGATATACAACATAGGAGGAAACAGTAAGTGTACTACAAATATACTATCTTTCTAACGATGGGTTTAGTAGCAAATAATCGTTAGGAAGTAGTGTTAGTAAGCTATTCAGTAATAAATGCATAACCTATGCATACTGGGTAGTGGGTTATGGGTTATTATATATATAATATACCTTTTTAGTTAACGTTATAAAGGAGTAATAATGAGATATTACAAACACAATATTGGTGATTTTTTAGCCGATACATATTATCTTTCTAATGAAAGATTAGCAGTATATACAAAGCTTGTATGGGAGTATTA
>Ga0209482_1000683_pt1 | contig 27711 bp, 39 predicted proteins | sample CoawatmetaG10DNA_FD_187512 | JGI IMG/M metagenome (GOLD analysis project Ga0209482, IMG submission 187512) | Marine microbial communities from the West Antarctic Peninsula - Coastal water metaG104-DNA (SPAdes) (version 2) | ecosystem: Environmental > Aquatic > Marine > Coastal ...
AGTAGTTGACGCTTTTGCTAGTCTTAGCGTAGTAGATTTAAAAGTACAAGATGATCTAACAGTAACAGATGATGTTGCTATAGGTGGAGACGCAGCAGTAACTGGTGCCGTAACTGGTGGAACAATCAATGGCGTAGGTATTATTTCTAATATCACTAACTTCTCTAATGGTATTCTTATTAGTCAAGATGGAAGTACAGGTACTTTAAATGCTGCTTCTAATAACACAGGGTTAGGTTCTAATGTTTTTGATGATCTTACAACTGGTGATGCTAATACAGGTGTTGGTGCTGCTAGTTTAGAAAAACTAACGACAGGCTCTAATAACACAGCAGTTGGTTATAATTCTCAAGCTGTAAATACAACAGGTTCACAGAATACATCGTTTGGAAGATTGTCTTTAGACGCACTTACAACAGCAGATGCCAACACAGCTATCGGTAACGCATCAATGACTGCTAATACAACAGGTGCTTCTAATACAGCAGTTGGTGATGGCTCTCTTAGAGCTAATACCACAGGTGGAGCAAATACAGCAGTAGGTGCTGTATCAGGTGATGCGATTACGACAGGAAATAATAATACTTCTATTGGTTTTGATTCTTTAAGTGCTACTACAACTGGTGATTCAAACACAGCTTTAGGAGATAGTGCTTTAAAAGCAAACACTACTGCTGATTTAAATACAGCTGTTGGTCAAAGTGCTTTATTAGTAAACACTACAGGTACTTTAAATACAGCAATTGGTGTTTTTGCTTTAGATGCAAATACAACAGGTGATGACAATGTTGCAATAGGCAGGTCTTCATTGACTAGCAATACTACAGCAGATAATAATACGGCTGTTGGTGGTTCATCTTTAGAAGTAAACACTACAGGTGATAGAAATGTAGCAGTTGGTAAGGATTCTTCGAAAGCTAACACTACAGGAGCAGCGAATACAGCTCTTGGTTATCAAGCTATGATTGCTAATACTACAGCAAGTAGTAATACAGCAGTAGGTGCTTTTTCTTTAGATGCTAATACAACTGGTGCTGATAATGTTGCTATTGGTAGTAATGCTTTAACTTCTAATACTACAGCAGCAGGAAATACAGGAGTTGGCGTTAGTGCTTTAGAAGATAACACTACAGGTGCAGGTAACACAGCAATTGGACAAAGTTCTCTTGCAAATAATACTACAGCAGCAAATAATACAGCTGTCGGTAAAGACTCTTTAAACGCAAACACTACAGGTTTTGAAAATACAGCAGTAGGTATAAGCTCTTTAGTAGCCCATACAACAGGTGCATATAACACAGCAATAGGTTCTAACAGTATGGCTGCTGCTACTACAGGCGTTCAAAACGTAGGGCTAGGTGCTTACGCACTAGATGCTTTAACAACAGGTGATTTTAATACTGCTGTAGGGATGCACTCATTAGGAAGCAATACTACAGCCGATAATAATACAGCAGTTGGTAAAGCTGCTTTAACAGCAAATACTACAGGTGATAGAAACGTAGCAGTTGGTGCTTTAGCATTAGACGCTAACACTACTGCCGATGCCAACACTGCTGTTGGTTTTGAAGCTTTAACTACTAATACTACAGCCGAAGGAAATACTGCTGTAGGATTTGGTTCTTTACGTCTCAACACTACAGGTGCTACTAATACTGCTATTGGTCAAAATGCTCTTAATGCTAATACAACAGCTGCTTCTAATACAGCTGTTGGACATAATGCTTTATTAGATAACACTACAGGTACTTTAAATGTTGCAGTCGGAGCTTTAGCTTTAGATGCTAATACTACAGGTGACCAAAATACAGCAGTCGGTAGACATGCACTAAGCTCAAATACAACAGCTGACCAAAATACAGCAGTTGGTAGTAATTCTTTAGGTGACTGTACAACAGGTGCAAATAATACAGCTGTTGGTGATGATTCTTTATCATCAACAGTTTCAGGTACAAGAAATACAGCCGTTGGTAAAGATGCAGGGAAACTCAACACAGCTTCAGATAACGTAGCTATTGGATTCAACGCCTTAGATACTAACGCAGGTGGAAGTAATAATACGGCAGTCGGTACTGAATGTATGGATGCTAATACAACAGGTTCAGCAAACGTAGCCATGGGTTATAGAACATTAGATGCTAATACCACTGGAGCAGACAATACAGCAATTGGGCAAAATGCCTCAACAAATTCTACTACTGGTGTAAAAAATGTTGCAGTGGGTCAGAGTGCTGGAGGTGCTACTACTACAGGTAGTGAAAATGTCTATATTGGTTTTCAAGCTGGAAGTCATGGTGTATCACACCAAACAGGTAATCAATGTGTAATTTTAGGTCCTTACTCTGATACAGATGCTGCTGATACTGACCAAGCTATTATTATTGGATATGATGTTAGTGGTACTGCTAGTACTACAACTCTTGGTAGTGGTAGTAGCGATATTAGAACAAATCATGGTAGTGTAAATTGGGCAACTGTTTCTGATGAAAGAGTAAAAAAAGATATTACAGATGCAACAGCAGGATTGTCTTTTATAAATGATTTAAAACCAAGAACTTTTAAATATAAAAATAAAGGTGATATACCTGAAGGATTTAAAGGTTATGAAAAAGATTCAACAGAAGCTTTTAAATTTTCTACAACTGAACATGGATTTATAGCACAAGAAGTTAAAACAGTTATAGATAACCATTCTGAAATAGCAGATGGTTTTAAAATGTGGTCTGTGAGACAATCAGGTCAACAAGAAGTTGCTGAATCAGCACTTGTACCAATCTTAGTAAAAGCTATACAAGAACAAACCGCTTTAATTGAGTCATTAACGGCTCGTATAACAACCCTTGAAGGGTAACAGGAGAATAGAATGGCACAAACAGTAACAGAATGTTTAGCAGCAGGAACAGATAGCGTAACGCTTATTAATAGTATTAATACAGACGCTTCAGCAGAAAAAGCAGTTGAAGGTATGACACAAGTTGAAATAAATGAAGTGGTACAAAGAAATGTAGACCATTTATCTGCAATACTTTTATACGAACCAGACGCTTCAGATGCTAGTGACGATACTCCAAATGTAAAAGGAGCAGCAGGTAGTAAAAAAACTACACACGTTGCAGCTGTTACTACTGGAACAAATTACATCGCAGCTAACTAAGTTTATAAACCCATAAGGAGAGAATATGGAAAAAAAAGAAGAGAATACGGCAACATTGCCTGATGGAACAGAGGTACTTGAATCAGCAATGACTCAAGAACAGATTAATTCTATTAGGCATATAAAAAGTTTGAGAGATAAGGTCGCAAAACTAGAGTATGAAATAAACGAACTATTACCTAGTTTGCGTTTTTATGAAAATTCTTTTGTTGAGTCCGCTAAAGGATTAGCAGAAGAAGTTATGGATGATAAATCTGATAATACCAAAGGGGGTAAAAAATGATTGCAGATATAGTAATGTGGATAACCACTATAGTAACAATAAGCAGCTTAATAGCAGCTAGTACACCAACACCAAAAGACGATGTTTGGATTGGCAAACTATATAAATTTATAGATATTCTTGCTTTAAATGTCATGAAGGCAAAAGATAAGTAAATAGAATTTGTAAATTAACCCAAATAAAATCATGGATGCAGCAGTACAGCTTATTACTGAACTAGGTTTTCCTATTGCTGCTGCTCTAGGATTGGGTGCTTTTGTCTGGAAGCTTATTAATAGAATTATTGATGGCATGGAAGTGAAAGTAGATGTCTTAGACGAAAAGCTAGGGACAATTATTAATTCTATGGAAGGCAGACTAGGTGGCAAACTTGACAGTCAGCATGGTATTTTAGTAGCATTGATAGATAGGGTGCGTTCATTGGATAACGAAATCATAAGACAAGACACTATGATTAAGACAATTCTGGGCGTTCCGCAATTAATCAATATTGATAAAATAGCTAAGGCAGACAGAGATGACCAAAGGAAAGACTGACAAGGATAAGGAAGAAGCGACAAAGGTAAGAATATTTGCTTTTCTAGTTTTTGCTTTTGGCGTTATGTTTTCTTTTATACTAGCTCTAAATGTACAAGCAGACGAAATAGTTTTTAAGTTTAAAAGCCCTAGTTTTAACGGCAATAATACAAGCTCACATTATCTTACAATAAACTCACAAGAATTTAATCGTAAAGCAGCTCTTAAAGCAGAGATAAAATCTTTACAAGACCAAATAGAAAGAGACAAAGAGAACACAACTCTGGCTAGGTTTATCAGAAATCTCGAATCCAGAATCTACTCACAGTTATCAAGACAGTTAGTAGAAAACTTGTTTGGTGAGATACCTTCTGAATCAGGAACACTGACACTAGAAGGCAACACAATAGTTTACAAAGTAGAAGACGGCATAATAACTTTAACCATAACGGATAGTGATGGAAATTCAACAACGATTAGTTTGCCTGTCGGCAATTTTAATTTCTAGCTGTGCAGTAATAGAAGAAAGTGGAGACTTGGTGCTAACTAAAAAAATGCAATCAACCTCTACATTAAGCTTACAATCAGAAGAATTAAAGAATTTATCACCAGCCAAGAATAGACCTACGATAGCTATATACCCCAACAGTTTCAGGGATTTAACAGGTCAGCGTAAGAGTAACAGTACATTTGCTTTGTTTAGCACAGCAGTAACACAAGCTCCTGAAGCATTATTGATAAGAGCATTTAAACACACTTCAAACGGACAGTTCTTTAGAGTGGTAGAAAGGGTTGGTCTCGATGACCTTGTCAAGGAAAGACAATTGATTCGTAGTACGCGTAAAGAGTTTAAAGAAGGAGACAAGGTAAAGCCTTTGTTGTTTGCAGGTTTACTAGTACAAGGTGGAGTGATTAGTTATGAGTCTAATCTAAAATCCGGAGGCAGTGGAGCAAGATATTTAGGTATCGGCACATCAAAACAGTTTAGGGAAGACACAGTTACTATTTCATTAAGATTAGTTTCTGTATCTACAGGGGAAGTTCTCATGGAAACATTAGTATCTAAGAGTCTATTATCCACTAGTATTTCCCAAGATATATTTCGCTTTATAGCTACTGGTACTGAGCTAGTAGAGATAGAAGGTGGTATATCAGAGAATGAAAGCGTATCTATAGCTTTGCAAAAGGCAATAGAAACAGGAGTTTTAAATATTATAAACATAGGAATAGAAAGAGGTTATTGGAAATATGAATAAATTAATTATGAGTTTTATGGCTGTCGTGTCTTTAGGAATACACGCAGTCGACAATGAAATATATATAGACCAGACTGGAGCTACCTTTAATTTGGATGCAGAACAGCTTGGTTCTGGAAACTTGATAGGCGGCGCTACAGCAGCAGCTGGGTCGATGACTCCACTAGATTTAGACGGAAATACTCAGACCATTGATATAAATCAAATTGGGAGTAGTAACAAATTTTTGGGCGACATAACAGCTGATAACTTTATAGGCTTCTGGGAGTTTGATGGCTCTACTAACGTGTTTAACGTACAGATAGACCCGAATAATACTTATGGAGCTGACAATTCAAATGTTAATGTAGATGTAACAGGTGGTACAAACACCTTTACGCTAGATTTAGCTACTACATCCTTGGCTAGTAATGCAGATATTGATTGGGTTATTACCGGTGATGGCAATACTTTTGATTTTAATATCAACAATGCTGATGCAACAAATAATGTTACCGTTGATGGTAATGACAATGTTGTAAACTTTACAGGGCAGGGTTACGCAGGTGGGTACTTTAAATTAAACCAAACAGGAAATTCAAGAACCTTTAATATCAATCAATTAAGCAGTACCGACAATGACTGGTTACGCATCACATCTACTGGCAGTAATGGTACTATTTGTGTCATTCAAAATGACGGGGGAAGTGCAGTCGGTTGCTAATATAGGCAGCATAACTGAACTGAATGGAGAAGGTAGAGTTGTACGAGATGACATCTACAAAGCTTCTTTAACCCTAGACATTAACAGCTACGACAACGTCCAGACTTCTAACGGGAGACTGGGTATTACCTTTTTGGATGACAGCCAAGTTAGATTGACTGAACACTCTGAATTAGTTATAGATGAATATATCTATGACCCTGACCCAAGTAAATCCAAAATGGCTTTAACATTTGCCAGTGGTACCGCAAGATTTATCACAGGCAGGCTAGGCACAATAGATAAAGAAAATCTTATTATAAATACGCCAAGTGCAATAATTGGAATTAGAGGCACGGATTTTACTGTGACTGTAGATGAGCTAGGACGAAGTTTGATTATCTTATTACCAGACAATGACGGTCTACCTAGTGGCGAAATTGTTGTTTCTACTGCTATGGGACAAGTGGTTCTTAACAAGCCCTATCAGGCTACCACTGTGTCTATGTTTGAAACTGAACCTACTAATCCAGTAATCCTGGACTTGACCTTAGAGTTAATTGACAACATGTTAATTGTACAAGAGCCAAAAGAAGACAAGACTAAACAGAGTGAAAATAGTGGAACTAATACCAATATCCTTGATGCTGACTTGCTTGAGTTTGATGATTTAGAAATAGATTATTTAGCAGAAGATGAATTAGAATTTACAGAACTCGATATAAATTATTTAGATGTGAATTTTTTAGAAGACTTATTAGACTTTATTGAAGATGTAAATGAATTAGACCAAACGCAAACTTTACTCAAGACTGATGTGGATTTAAAAGGAACACAGCTGGGCTATGATAGTAGCACCCAAATCAATACCTTCATGACGGACAGCGTTATAACATTCTACAAAGCTCTGGAAGACAGCATAGAATTGAACTTACAGAAGTCTAATGCCTATACTGTTGTCATGATACAAAACGGAAAAAGCACACAGATAATAGTCAATGGTGGTGGTGATTCAAACATAACAATAACTCAATCAGAATAATTAAGTGCAATTAAGTGTTGACTTCTGTTGATTTATATATATAATAAAGGTATATTAAATAAAAAGGAGTTAATTAATATGAGTAAACCTACATTACAGAAGGTATATGAAAAGATGACGATGATACAACAAAACACTGGTAAGCTTTGCTTACTGGCTGTTTTAGATGAGGGGGAACCTGCAATTGCATTAGGGCTAAAGGATGGTGAGAGCATAACACCAGTAGCAATAATGCTTGACCAAAGCAGGATAAACAAACTAGACCCCGATTGGGATTTGTTTGAGGTAATACAGCCTATTATTGAAGCTGCACAAAAACTAGAAGATAGAGTTTCTATTAAACAGTTTGGTGGACAGCATCTTGCTATAGACAAGCATTTTGACGAGGCTAATTTCTAAAAGAACTCCACAGTGTGGGTACCACTGTAATAGTAAAACTACCCACCTTACCTATGAAAAAACTACTACTACCAATATTAATAATACTAGCTTTACCGTTAGTGTTTCAATTTACGCCAACAGAAATAGTCAAGCTAAAAACTTTTGATGCATTGGTTAAGAAACAAGAGCCAAGTGGTAACTTTGTAATACTTAACATTACAGAAAAAGATGTGCAGGAACGAGGAGGCTTTCCTTTCCCAAGAAGAGATTTAGCTGATATCCAAATGGACCTAATTAACAAAGGAGCAATTGGAGTGGGATGGTCAATCTCTTTCTCAGAGAAGGACAGGTTTGGAGGAGATAGCATCTTTGCACAAACACTAGGATATATACCAAGCGTACTAGCCATGTTTGAAACACCAAACGGGCAATACCCAAAAACAGTAGGAACAATAATCAAAGGCAATCAAGTTGGTGGTATACCAACGCAAGGCATTGTAGAAAATATAGACATACTAAAAGATAATGCTTATCAAGGAATAGCAACAGCTCCAGTGGATGTTGATAACCTTGTCAGAAGAATACCCTTGTTAATGAAAACACCACAAGGTTGGTCTCCAAGTTTTGGCATAGAAATACTAAAAGCACTCACAGGAACTAAGTCGTACATTATCACTACAAATGATAATGGTATTCAGGAAATAGCTGTAAGACATTTGCCACCAATTAAGACAGATAGTTTTGGTCGTAAGTGGATTAGTTGGGTAGATACTCCACAGACTACTTTGCAAGAAATGGATGTGAATGGAAAGTTTGTAATTATTGGAGTTACTGCTAATGGAATTGTGCCAACTTTGGCAAGCCCTGTCGGTTTGCTCGAGCCACATAAAATACAAGCAGCCTTAGTTGAGTCAATTTTACTAAAAGATTCCCCAATAATACCTGATTGGAGTTTATCAGCAGAAATCTTAATTTTTGGAATATTTGTGTCCCTGACATGGCTTCTAATCAATTATCTTGGCATGACCCTAGGCATTGTATTAGCTGTTTTTACTATGTTGTGTACAGCTTTAGGTGGTTATTGGTTGATACAAGCAGGAATATTGCTTGATGTAACGTGGACTTTGATATCAATGTTCATTACAGGAGCTATAGCCTTCTATTTACGCTTTAGAGAACAGTTTAAATTGCGTTTACAAATTAAAAAACAGTTTGAACATTACTTGGACCCAAGACAAGTTAAACGATTGCAGGAAAATCCCGACTTACTAAAACTAGGTGGTGAAAAAAAAGTAGCTACATTTTTATTTACAGATGTCAGAGGCTTCACTAGTCTTTCAGAAAAACTACAACCAGAAGAAGTTACTGAGATTATGAATAAGGCATTAACAGTACAAGTAGAATGTGTGCAAAGAAATGGAGGCATGGTAGATAAATTTATAGGAGATGCTTGTATGGCAATTTTTAATGCTCCCATGGATTTAGAAGACCATGAAAACAAAGCAGTAAAGACTGCTATTGAAATGCAAGAAGCAATAAAAGAACTTAACAAAGAACTATCCCATGAAATAGCAATTGGAGTAGGGGTAAATACTGGCGAAGCAGTTATCGGCAATATGGGTTCAAGCACTAGATTTGATTATTCTGCTATAGGAGATGCAGTTAATACAGCAGCTAGGTTAGAGTCTGCAACCAAAGAAGCAGGAGTGGATATATTAATTGGCGAAAATACTGCCCAAAGTGTTAATTATAAGTTAAAATCTTTAAAGGCAATGAAAGTTAAAGGTAAGGCAAAAGCTTTAAAGATATATACAATAGAATAATATGAAAAGAGATTATAAAAAAGAATACAAGAATTTTCACAGCAAGCCTGAAGAAAAAAAGAATAGAGCTATGAGAAATGCAGCTAGAGCAATCATGAAAAAACTTGGCAAAGCATTTACTGGTGATAACAAAGATGTTGCACACAAAGACGATAACCCAAAAAATAATAAAAAATCTAATTTAAAAATGCAGAGCAAGTCTGCAAATCGTTCAAGAAAGTGAGATTTATGGCAACAACCAAAGAAGCTATTACAAAAATTGAAACGCACGAAAAAGAATGTTCTATCAGGTACGCTAATATAGAAAAAAGATTAGAAGATGGCTCAAGGCGTTTTGACAAGCTAGAGAATATGATTTGGGCAGTATATCCATTCATACTTGTTTCTTTAGTGCTATCTAGGTTTGTCTAGTGAGTAAAGTTTTACTGGGTGTTGTTGGAGTTCTTTTTCTAGCCTGTATTGGACTTTGGTATCAAAACTCAAGTCTACAAGCATTAAACCAAGCGTTTGAACTTAGAAATCAAGAACAGAAGTTAGCTATAGAGTCATTACAAAATGATTTCACAATACAAACACAAGGTTTATTGGCTATACAATCAAGAAATCAAGAAATAGAGCAAGAAATGTCAAGGTACCTTGACATATTTAAAAGGCATAACTTAACTAAATTAGCCATAGCAAAGCCCGGACTTATAGAACCAAGAGTAAATAAAGGAACCAAAGATGTATTTGATAGCATTGAAGAAGATAGTCGTAACATCGACAGTCTTGATAATGGCTTGCAGTTGCAGCCTAATACCTAGTAGAGAGGTAGAAATAATTACGAAGCCTATAGTAAGGACTATAGTGCAACCAATATTGCCAAGGGAGATAGATTTAAAGGACCCTTATTGGTATGTAGTTTCTGAAAAAAACATAGATGAGTTTTTAGTAAAGATAGAAAAAGAACATGGAGACATTGTTTTTTTAGCTATGTCTGTTCCTGACTATGAACTTATGGCTTACAACATGCAGGAATTAAAGAGGTATATAAATGAGCTTAAAGAAGTTGTTGTCTATTATAGAAATGTTACTACCAAAAAAGAGGAATAAAATAATGAAAATATCAGAAAAAGGTTTAGATTTAATTAAGTTTTACGAAGGTTGCGAATACAACGCATACAAATGTGCAGCTGGTGTTTTAACAATAGGTTACGGACATACCAAAGGTGTTAAAGAAGGAGACCTAATAACTCAACAAGAAGCTGATGCTTTATTGCTACACGAGATGGATGAATACGAAGGCTACATTAATAATATGGTTACTGTTGATTTAGAACAAAATCAGTTCGATGCTCTTGTTTCATGGGTTTTTAATTTAGGCTCCTCGAACCTATCCTCCAGCACTCTTTTGAAAAAAATAAATAACAAAGAATTTGATGCTGTTCCTGAACAAATAAAGCGTTGGAATAAAGCAGGTGGAAAGGTTCTTGATGGGTTAATTAAAAGAAGAAATAGCGAAGCCTTGTTGTTTGAAGGCAAAGAATGGGGTAAAGTTTGAAAGACATGCTAGTTTGTGGATATTCACGAAATATCTCCTCTCTCTCTTCAAACACATGTCATGGAGGGTCAACAGCCTTTTATGTGCATAGCAGTTGGCTCTCCACCTAATGCTTGATTTAGAACAAATAAAGTCTTTTGATGTCTTATCTAAGGATGAGCAGATAGAAGCACTTAAACTTATGCAGAGATGGAAGAATCTTAATGCTAGAGAAAGATGTAGAGATGACTTTTTAGAATTTGTTAAGTTTCATTGGGAAGGCTTTATTATGGGTAGACACCATAAGATATTAGCTGAAAAACTAAACCGTATAGCACAAGGCAAATGTAAAAGACTTATGGTTATGTTGCCACCTAGACACTCTAAATCAGAATTTGCATCAACCTATTTTCCTGCATGGATGATGGGACTAAATCCAAGTTTAAAAATTATACAAGCAACCCACACGGCAGAATTAGCAGTAAGATTTGGTCGTAGAGTTCGTAACATTATTGATAGCGAAGAATACCAAACGGTTTTTCCTGATATAAGCCTATCGGGAGATAACAAATCAGCAGGTCGTTGGACCACTGACGATGGTGGTGAAGCTTTCTATTCAGGAGTAGGTGGTGCTATTACAGGTCGTGGTGCTGATTTACTTATCATTGATGACCCACATTCAGAACAAGATGCTATGTCACCTACTGCTATGGATGCAGCTTGGGAATGGTATACATCAGGACCTAGACAGCGTTTACAGCCCGGTGGAACTATAGTTCTTGTTATGACTCGTTGGAGTACAAAAGACTTAGCAGGTAGGCTATTAAAAAGACAATCAGAAACACATGCTGACCAGTGGGAAGTCGTAGAATTTCCTGCAATTATGCCTGACACTGATGAGCCTTTATGGGGTGAGTTCTGGAAGAAAGAAGAACTATTATCAGTAAAAGCATCATTACCAATATCAAAATGGAACGCACAGTGGTTGCAAAATCCTACAGCGGAAAGTGGCTCTATTGTCAAAAGAGACTGGTGGCAGATATGGGAAAAAGAAGGAATACCAAAGTGTGAGTGTATTATCCAAAGTTACGATACAGCTTTTAGCGCAAAAGAAACTGCCGACTATTCTGCAATAACTACATGGGGAATCTTTGACCCTGAAGATGGTGGTGAAAATGCTGTCATTTTATTAGATGCAAGTAGACATAGAGTTGATTTTCCTGAGCTAAAAAAATTAGCCTTAGAAGAGTATAAATACTGGGAGCCTGATATTGTCTTGATTGAAGCAAAAGCAAGTGGAACACCACTAACGCAAGAGTTAAGAAAGATAGGTATACCCGTACAGTCTTACTCTCCAAGTAGAGGACAGGACAAGGTGGCAAGAATGAACTCTATTGCACCTATGTTTGAAAGTGGTATGGTATATGCAACAGAAGACGCTTTTGCAGAAGAGGTTATAGAAGAATTAGCAGCTTTTCCATTTGGTGAACACGATGACTTTTGTGATTCATCTACTATGGCTTTGATGCGAATTAGACAAGGTGGGTTGATTGAATTGAAGAATGATTACGAGGATGAAGTGTCATTTGACAGAAAGGCATTAACATATTATTAATTTTATGGATATAATAGAAAACTATGGCAATAGATAGACAACTAGGTACTGAAAACAATCCTGACATAATAGACCAAACTAAGTCTGTTGATGTTGGCGTGGATGAATTTAATATAGAAGCTCCGGAGCAAACCTTTGATGAATCAATGATTGATTCTATGGAAATTAACATTGGAGATGATGTTATTAGTTTTGATGAGCCAATGGAAGAACCACAAGAAGAGATACCATTTGATGCCAATTTGGTTGATTACATAGACGAATCAGTTTTAGGTAGCATCTCATCACAGCTTATTAATGCTGTAGAAAACGATAAAGAATCAAGAAAAGAATGGGAAAAAACATACACTGACGGTCTGAAATACTTAGGAATGAGGTTTGACGAGCAGAGAAGTACACCTTTTGAAGGCTCTAGTGGTGTCATACATCCTATACTCGCAGAAGCAGTTACTCAGTTCCAAGCACAAGCCTATAAAGAACTTTTACCGTCACAAGGACCTGTAAAAACACAGATTATTGGTCAGAGAGACATGAACACAGAAATGCAAGCTCAAAGAGTTTGTGAGTTTATGAACTACTACATCATGAACGAAATGCCTGAATATGACCCCGATTTAGACCAATTATTGTTCTATCTACCATTGTCAGGTAGTGCATTTAAGAAAGTTTATTACGATGCAGCAAAAAACAGACCTGTATCAAAATTTATACCTGCTGAAGATATATTGGTTCCTTACGAGGCAACTGACCTATTAGGAGCAGAGAGAGTGACGCATATAGTGTCAATGAGCAGTAATGAGGTTAGGAAATTACAGCTTACTGGTTTCTATGCTGATGTAGAGTTACAAGACAACGAAACTATTGTTCGTGACAATATATCTAAAGAAATAGACAAAATACAGGGTGTAGAGCCTGATTACACAGGTGACGAGCAGAGAAAATTGTATGAAATACATACAGTTGCAGAAATAGAAGGCTTTGAAGATTTAGATGATGAGGGCGAACCAACAGGTTTAAAAATACCTTATATCATCACAATAGACGATTCTTCACAGAAAATACTCTCTATTAGAAGAAACTATGAGCCTGAAGACCCATTAAGAAACAAGATAAATTACTTTGTACAATACAAGTTTTTACCGGGATTAGGCTTCTATGGATTAGGTTTATCACACATGATTGGTGGCTTATCCAAGGCATCTACATCTATATTAAGACAATTAATCGATGCAGGTACTTTAAGCAACTTACCAGCAGGTTTTAAAGCTAGAGGCATAAGAATTAGAGATGAAGCCTCACCACTACAGCCGGGTGAATTTAGAGATGTTGATGCTCCCGGTGGTGCATTAAAAGATTCTTTAATGCCATTACCGTATAAAGAGCCAAGTAGTGTTTTATTCAGCTTGCTTGGATTATTAGTTGAATCAGGCAAAAGATTTGCATCTATAGCTGATATGAATATTGGCGACAGCAATGCAGCTATGCCAGTAGGAACAACAGTAGCCTTATTAGAAAAAGGCACAAAGGTAATGAGTGCTATTCATAAAAGATTGCACTATGCACAAAAAAATGAATTTAAAATATTAGCAAGAGTATTCCAAGAGTTCCTACCTCCTGTATATCCATACGAGACAGGTTCTGGTGCTAAAGAAGTAAAGATTGAAGATTTTGACAGAAAGGTTGATGTAATACCTGTATCTGACCCAAACATCTTCTCTATGAGCCAAAGAGTTATTATGGCTCAAGAGCTATTAACAATGGTGCAATCTAATCCTGAACTACATGGACCACAAGGTATTTATGAAGCATACAGAAGAATGTATGCAGCTTTAGGTGTAGATAACATTGAAACATTACTAATGCCACCAGCTGACAATACTCCAAAACCAATAGATGTAGGTACGGAAAACAGTGGATTATTACAAGGTCTTCCTGCACAAGCTTTTGCTGAACAGAACCATGAAGCACATGTAGAGGCACATAAAACATTGTTTTTAACACAGGCTGTACAAATGAATCCACAACTGCAATCTATAATAATTGCACACTGTATGCAGCATTTACAATTTATTGCTAGTAAAAGGGCAGAACAAGAAATACCACCTGAAGTGCAACAACAGATACAAGAATCTAATCAACAGTTGCAACAGTTGCCTCCACAAGAACAACAAGCATTACAACAGCAGATACAGAGCATTATAGAAACTTTCAGCTCTCCAATACTGGCTGAATTATCACAAGAATTTTTATCTTCGGTTCAACCTCCACAACAACAAGACCCTCTAGTAGCTATAAGAGAACAGGAACTAGGCTTGCGTGATAAAGAGATTGATATGAAGGATAAACAATTTATGGCTAAAGAAGAACAAGATGCCATGGAAAGAGGAACTGAGCTTCAACTACAGCAACAAAAAGCTGACCAACAAGCCATGATTGGCAATGAGAAAAATGACATTGCTAAACAAAGACTGGCACAACAAGCTGAGTTAAAATTAATAGACCTACAAGCGAGGATGAACAAATGACAAGTTCAATAAACGAAAAAAGAATAGAAAATATAAAAATACAGAAATCTGAAGAAAAGATAGCTGAACTAAGAATCCAAAATGCTGAAACCATGCTAGAAAAAATACTAGAAATATCACCTGAAGAAATGGAAGAAGTAGTTAAGGTAAAAAAAGAGAAAGAAAAAGTGGTCAAAAAAAAGACCGTAGATAAGAAGGTTACACCTGAAAAAGCTACAAGTAAAAAAACTAAAACAAAAAAAACTAAATAGGAGAAAACAATGAAAGCAAAAACTTCCATAAAGATAAAAGGACAAGGAAGCATACCTTTATCACAACCAAAGAAAGTTACAGTGGATGCACCACATAAACCGGGTTATGGCAAAGGAGTGAGCAGAGGCAAAGGAGCTGCTCTTCGAGGAAATAAATTTAACGGCATATTCTAAATTATGGATAAATATGATTTTATTCATGTGGTCCGTAGAGATTTAGATGAAAGGTTAGAACAAATAAGAGATATCTTAATGTCTAATGGCATTGCAGATATGGAAAAATATCAATTTTTAATGGGAGAAATTTCTGCATTATCCTATATTCATGATAAGATAAAAGAACACTTACATGAAAAAGGAGAGATTGATGAAAAGTGAAAAGAAGAAAGATATTGAGATAGAGCAAGAAGATACTATTAATTTAGATAAAGCTTTTGTTGAAGAAGACACTAGAGTTTTAGACCCTAGCCTTTTAGACAAAAACATTCTTGAAAGGATGCCTCAACCAACAGGTTGGCGTTTATTGGTATTGCCTTACAAAGGTAAGGGAGTATCAGAAGGTGGAATCCAATTAGTAAAGGAAACCATTGATAGAGAAACCCTAGCAACTGTTGTTGCCTATGTTGTAGCCATGGGTCCTGACTGCTATAAAGACAAAAAAAGATTTGAGTCTCCGTGGTGTGAAAAAGGAAGATGGATATTAATCGGTAGATATGCAGGTTCTAGGTTTAGGTTAGCTGATGAAAGCGAAGTTAGAATTATAAATGATGACGAAGTCATAGCTACTATTTTAAACCCTGACGATATTGTTTCAGTATAAGGAGTATTTATATGGAAGAAATTAATAAAGAAAATCAGGTTCAAGTAGAAGAGGAACTTATTATAGATGTAGTAGATACACCTATGGAAGATGGTAACTCCGAAACAGTCGTAACCAACTCAGGTGGTGATGATGAACTAGATAAATACACTAAAGGTGTATCAAAAAGAATAAACAAGTTAAATGACAAAATAAGGGAAGCTGAGATTAGAGCAAGCGAAGCTGAACATAAGTACAATCATTTATCTACTGAGTATTCAGCAGTAAAAAACAGAGCTAGTGTCCTAGACAAAAGTTATACTGAAGAATATGAAAACAGAGTAAAATCTCAAAGACAACAAGCAGAAGACTTATATAGAAAAGCAAGGGAGACCAATGACCCTGACTTAGAAGTAAAAAGCGTTGAGTTGTTGAATAAAGTATCTTTAGAAGAGGAAAGAGTAAGATTGGCTAAAGTTCAGTTGCAACAGCAACAAGAACAAACTTTCCAAAGCCAACCTCAACAAAGAGTGCAAAATACACAACAGCAAGTAAACACTGCACCTAAGCCTGATACTAAAGCAGTTGAATGGCAACAAGGTAATGACTGGTTCCAGAAGGATAGAGTCAAAACATATACTGCAATGGGTATTCACGAGGACCTAATAAACGAAGGTTTTGATGGTGCTGATAATGAGTATTACGAAGAATTGGACAAAAGAATGACAAAGGTTTATCCTGACTTAAGGAAACAACCTGAAGGCGTTTCAAAAGATGCTAACTCATCTGTGCAAAGAGTTGCATCTGCTTCCACTGGAAGCCGTCAAGGAACACAAGTTAAGAGAAGCGGTATTAAGATTAATTCTAACCATGCTTCAGTGAAAAGTAACCTGAAGCCGTACGGGATGACGCAACAAGAGTGGCTGAAACGAGTAGGTAAAGAAATAGTGAAAATTGAAGGAGCAAAATAATGGATTTAGATGCAATTGAAAATGTAACACGCGAATCTCGTGACGAAGAGCAACACGATAAAAAAGCTAGAAGAAAACCATGGCAGCCTGCAAGGATGCTTGAAACTCCAACCCCACCCGAAGGTTATCAATACCGATGGATAAGGTCAGAGTATGTAGGAATCGAAGACAGAAACAATGTTTCTGCTAGAATGAGAGAAGGATGGGAATTTGTCCGTGAGGACGAGATACCTGATTTCCCTTTACCTACTATTGAGCATGGAAGACACGCAGGAGTCATATCAGTAGGTGGATTGATATTAGCAAAAATACCCTTAGAAACTGTAGCCGAAAGAAATGAACATTATAAAAATCGAAATGTGCAACAGAACGATGCACTAGACAATACAATGTTTAATGAATTGGATGGCAACAATAGATATGTTAAGTATAATTCTGATAGACAATCTAAAGTATCATTTGGTAAAAAAAGGTAGATAAATTATGGCGAATAAAGACGCTTCATTTGGTCTAAAGCCTGTAAGAATGATGGGTGGCTCACCCTATTCAGGCGGACAAAGCCGTTATAGAATTGCTGCTAACTACGGAACTAGCATTTTTCAAGGAGACTTGGTTATGCAGGTAACTGGCGGTGGTGTAGAAATACACGCTGACGGTGGAACTGTTCCAATAGTTGGTGTATTCAACGGTTGTATGTTCACGGACCCAACAACAAAAGAGCAAAAATTTAGTAATTATTACCCTGCAAGCACGAACGCTTCAGACTTAATTGCTTTTATACACGATGACCCTAATACGGTCTTCGAAATTCAAGCTGACGCTACTTTCCCAGTAGCTGATTTACTTGGTAACTTTGACATAGTCTATACAAATGCAGGAAGCACCTTTACAGGTATTTCAGGAGCAGAGTTAGATGTCACAACAGGTGCAACTACAGCAGGTTTGCCGCTAAAAGCTATTGACATAAGTCAAGACCCTGATAATTCAGATGTCGCTTCAGCAAACACTAATGTTTTATGCGTAATTCAAAATCACATCTGCGGTCAAAAAGGCGCAGGTTTAGCATAAGGAGTAATTAGATGGCTATAAGTAGGTCGCAATTAGCGAAAGAATTAGAACCCGGTCTAAATGCACTTTTTGGACTTGAATATGATGAGAACAAAGAAGAATACAAAGAACTTTACTCTATAGAAGACTCTGAAAGAGCTTTTGAAGAAGAAGTATTAGTAGTCGGATTTGGTGCAGCTCCTGTCAAAGAAGAAGGTGCAGGCGTTAGCTTTGATAACGCTTCAGAAGGTTATACTGCAAGATATACACACGAAACTGTGGCTCTTGCTTTCTCACTAACTGAAGAAGCAATTGAAGATAACCTGTATGACCAATTAGGTAGAAGATATACAAAAGCATTGGCTCGTTCAATGCAACATACCAAAGAAGTAAAAGGAGCCAATGTATTAAATAATGCATTTAACTCTAGTTTTGCTATTGGAGACGGACAGCAATTGATTTCCACAGCTCACCCTTTAGCGGGTGGTGGAACAGCGCGTAACAGAGCTGCAACAATGGCTGACTTGAATGAAACTTCTCTTGAAGATAATATAATCGATATATCAACATTTGTTGACGACAGAAATCTAACTATTGCAGTTAGACCTGATAAATTAATCGTTCCACCACAATTAACTTTTGTGGCTGATAGACTTTTAAACACAACAGGTAGAGTTGGCACATCAGATAATGATATTAACTCGATTAAGAATCAATCTTCAATGCCTAACGGTTTCTCAGTAAATCATTATCTAAATGACCCGGATGCATATTTCATTATGACATCGGTTAATTCAGATGGTGAAGGACTAAAAATGTTCAATAGAACAGGAATGGAAACTACAATGGAACCTGAATTTTCAACAGGTAACATTAGGTATAGAGCTAGAGAAAGATACTCATTTGGTGTCTCTAACTGGCGTGGAGTGTTTGGTTCCCAAGGAGCTTAACGGTTCTTCAAACCAACTAAGGGAGCTTCGGCTCCCTTTTTTTTTGCCTAAAAGTAATATACAATTATATGACTAGGATTAATTAACTTGTTTTATCAACTGACCTAGCAGACAAGCCAAGATGATAAGACTTATTTCCTTAGGAGGAAATTATGGCAAATTCAACATTCAGCGGTCCAGTCAGGTCCGAAAACGGTTTTGAACAAATTACAGTAGACGCATCATCAGGTGCAATTACAACTAATTTTGATATAGATGCAAGTGGAAACATTACTGACGTAGGTTCAATCGCATCTGATGGTGCTATTTCTACTACAAGTACCGTATTAGGTAAGAAAGTAATTAATACAACTTTTAATGCTAGTGCTGCTAAATCAGAAGCTATAACAGCAGCTCAATCAGGAACTTTGTTTTTAATTGACGGCACAAATAATAATGTAATCACCTTACCTACTGTATCTACAGCAAATGTAGGAGTTCATTATGAATTTCAACTAACTGTAGCTGTAGCTAGTGATAAAACTACTACTATCGTGCTTCCGGGTTCTGCTGTATCAGCTTTCCAAGCAATGCTTTCTTTGGTTGCTGGAACAGCAGCTAACGCAGTAAGTGATGTAGCAGGAGATACCTTGACGCTAGTAAACTCAACCGTTCTAAACGCTAGAGTTTCTATGACTTGTGTATCAGATGATGGAACTAACTCCAAGTGGATGACTACTGCTCTATCAACACCAATCGCTACAGTAACTTAATAGGGAGTAAATTATGTCAGGATATTCAGATGTAAAGGCAGTTACTATAACTGCAGATACAGTAGCCTTAGATGCAGATGGAATATCAGTAGCAGCATCAGTTGGAAATAACGCAGCACTTACTATAGGTGGTGCGTTAGCTTCAGGTGGTGCAGTTGCACTCAGTCATGGAAGGATTGTAACGATTCTTTCTGCTGGTAATGATGCAGCTAAATCATTCACTGTTGTAGGTACTGATATTAATGGAGACTCTCAAACAGAATCCATTACAGGTGCTAATGCAGGTACAGCTACTGGAGCTGTGTTCTTTTTAAGTATTGCTTCAATAACTGCTGTGGGCAACCCAGCAGGTAATGTCTCAGCAGGAGTTAATGCTTCAGCAGCAGATGTTATTTTTTCAGGCAGAAGCAGACTAAAGGGCATTTACTTAACTAGTACAGCTACGGCAGGTACTGTAGATTTCCTAAATACCTCTCCTAGTGGAACAAGTATTATGGGATTAAGTTCTGTTGGTGATGCCGATGCTACTAGAGATGTGGTTATACCCGAAGAAGGTGTTTTATTTACTGATGGTATTTTTATTGAATACACAGTATCAACATTCTTAACCATGACAGTGTTTCATGCGTAATGGTTGTAAAAAAGAAAGCCATACCGAAAACAACAGGTAAAGGCGGAAATTACCGTTCCACTAAAAGTGGAGCGGGAATGACTAAAAAAGGAGTTGCTGCGTATAAACGCAAGAACCCCGGTAGTAAGTTACAAACAGCAGTAACAGGTAAGGTAAAGAAAGGTAGCAAGGCAGCAAACAGACGAAAGTCTTATTGTGCAAGGTCTTTAGGACAACTAAAGAAAAGCTCTGCTAAAACTAGAAATGACCCTAATTCAAGAATTAGGCAAGCAAGAAAAAGGTGGAAATGCTAATGGCTAAAAAAGGATTGTACGCAAATATAAACGCTAGAAAAAAGAAAGGAATCAGTAGACCTAAAAGCAAATCTACTATTACTGCTAAAGCATTTAAAAACATGAAAGCAGGATTTCCCAAAAAGAAAAAGTGATTAGCCAAGAGTTAATTAAAGAAGAAATAAGAGATTGGTCAAAAGAAGTTTTAGAAACTGAAGAACCAGTTTGTCCTTTTGCCAAGAAAACTTGGGAAGCAGAAAGGGTAGACATTGTCTTATCAAACTGTATTTATTGGGAGGACCTAATAGATATTGGTAAAGACTTCCCCAAAGACAAACACGTTGTAATATATTGTGATACAAACATGGACATGGATATGTTTCATTTTGACAGTAGAATATCTATGTTAAATAGTTTTCTTAATCCATTAGACTTATGGGTTATGGGTTATCATCAGGACCATGAAGAGAAAGAAGTAGTAGCACAAGAACATTTTGAGCCACACTTTGAAGAAAGCTACAACATGTTGTTTATGCAAAGATTAGATGAATTAAATAAAGCATCTGAAAGATTGGAAAAAATAGGGTATTATAATAATTGGAATCAAGAAGATTTCCAAAAAATTCTAAATAGAAGGAGTAAATGATGGCAAAATCATTAAAAGGTTTAAAAAAATTAGTAGGTAGTTTGTCTAGTTCAGACAAGTCAGAAATTGCAAAATCAATGAAAAACAGCAAGGCTATGAAAATGGCAGGCGGTGGAGCTGTACCAAAATCAGGCATTGTAAAATTGTCTATGGGTGGCGGAGCTAAGTCAGGCGTTATGAAAAGAAATATGGGTGGACCAGCTAAGTCAGGTGTCATGAAAAGAAACATAGGCGGACCAGCTAAAGCAGGCGTTAAGAAAATGATGGGTGGCGGTAAAGCAGGCGTTAAGAAAATGATGGGTGGCGGTAAAGCAGGCGTTAAGAAGTTTGGTAGAGGCGGAAAGGCTAAGAAGTAAGCCATGGCAGTATCAGGCTCAAAAGATTTTGAATTAGATGTCGCTGATTATATTGAAGAGGCATTTGAAAGATGTGGCTTAGAGCTTAGAACAGCCTATGATTTAAAAACAGCAAGAAGAAGTTTAAATCTATTATTGGCTGAATGGGCAAATAGAGGTCTGAACCAATGGACAGTACAACAAAAGACTGTAACCATGGTTGCAGGTACGACATCTTACAATGTTGATACAGTCAACACTACAGCTGCTATTGATGTATTGGACGCTTTTATGCGACAAACAGTAAATGGTCAAAACGCAGACATACAAATGTCTAGGCTATCAAGAAGTGAATATTCTGCTATACCTAATAAATCCATAAAAGGAAAGCCACTACAATTTTTTATAGACAAGCAGTTGTCTCCAACTATAAGCGTTTACCCAGCTCCTGATGCAACATCAACCTATACAGTTGTTATGAATGTTTTAACAAGAATAGATGATGTAGATTCAGCAACAAACACATTAGATTTACCATTTAGGTTCTATCCATGTTTAGCAGCAGGTCTTGCGTATTACTTATCAGTTAAGAAAAGCCCTGAAAGAACAGGATTACTAAAACAAATATACGAGGAAGAATTCCAGAGAGCTTTAGAGGCAGACGAGGATAGAGCTTCTCTAAGAATTACACCCGATGTGGCTTCCTACAACATAGCATAATGTCTTTTGCGTCTAGTAAAAATGCATACGGATTATGCGATAGATGTGGTTTTAGATATGGTCTTATAGAACTTAAAAAGGAATGGAATGGTTTAAAAACATGTCCTGAGTGCTATGAAGCCAAACACCCACAACTAACGCCAAAAGCTAATAAAGCAGACAAACAAGCTGTTAGAGAGCCAAGAACTGATAACAGTGTTGTGCCAACAAACTTTACAGTTTATACAAACTTTGATTTAGGCATAATAGGTAAGAAACTAACAATACCCAATGCCATGACAACAACCCTTGGTACAGTTACAATAACAACATCATGAGTTTTACACTAACAACATTAAAGACAGCTATACAAGATTACTTAGAAAGTGACGAGACTACTTTTGTTAGTAACCTAAACAATATTATCTTGCAGGCTGAAGAAAGAATATTAAAGTCAGTACAGATACCTGACCAAAGAAAAAATGTTACAGGTAATGTAACTACTAATAATAGATTCCTAGGTACGCCAACAGACTTCTTGGCACCATTTTCTTTAGCAGTAATTAGTTCAGATAATTACGATTACTTAGACCTGAAACATAATTCTTTTATTAAAGAATTTGTATCAGACTCAGCAACAAGAGGTAAGCCTAGGTACTATGCAATATTTGACCAAGGTTCATTCGAGGTGGCTCCTGTACCTGATACAAGTTACACAATGGAATTACATTATTTAGCAAAGCCACAATCACTTACAACAGCAGCATCAGGTACGACATATCTGTCTACAGATGCACCTGATACTTTGCTATATGGTTGTCTACTAGAAGGTTCTGTGTTTTTAAAACTTGACCCAGCAGACATTGGTTTGTATGAGGCAAGGTTTAAAGAGAGTTTACTAAGATTGAAAAATTTAGGCGAAGGTAGAGATACTAGAGACGAAATGAGGTATGATTCACTAAGAACGAATGTAACATAAGTTTCAATTTAAGAGAGAGATATGGAACCTATCAAAGAATTAAAAGGTAAAACCGTTGCCATAGTAGGCATGGGTGCTAGTTGGTTTGATTACAATCTAGCAAAATCACACGGCTCAGACTTCGATGAAGTATGGGCAATCAACGCAGTTGGCACAGTAATATTTCACGATAGAGTATTTATGATGGACCCACCATCTAGGTTCTTAGATAGTGACGATGCAGGTGGTCAAACACAAGGTATGCGCGATTTACTAATTGACCACAACAAACCAATATATACATGCGAACTGGATAAAAGATGTAACAACCTACACCTATATCCAATTGATGAAATTCTAAGAGATATGGAGTGTTCCTATCTAAACAATACTGTAGCTTACGCAATAGCCTTTGCCTTATGGAATGAGGTGGCTGTTCTAAAGTTATTTGGTATAGACTTTAGTTATCAAGGTAATTTACATTTTGCAGAAGCAGGAAGAGGTTGCGTAGAGTTTTGGCTATCCAAAGGAATGATGACGGGCATGACTGTAGAAGTAGCAAATTCAAGTGCCTTACTGGACACAGCAGTACCTTTAGATGAAAAGCTTTATGGTTATCACAGGTTAGATGACCCATTAGTTCCTGTAGTAGAGAATGGAGTTATAACAACAAAAAAAGTTAGCGAGGGTGAAAAAAAAGAAATAACACCTAAGCCAACATTGATAGGAAGAAACGCAAAAATAAAAATAGGAGAACCTAATAAATGGTAATAAAGATTACACCTGATGGATTGCCTGAGTTGGGTATGGTAGAAATAGTCACAACACAGTTTGGTGGTCATCCTCCAGAGTTCTGGGCAGAGCAACTAACAGACAAAATAGTAGGCGTTTCAGACAACAATGAAGAACATATTAAAGCCCAAGCTAGAGCCTATAAAGATTTAATTTACCAAGTATGTTTGATATATATCAAAAATGCTTTAAAATCTTATAAGGCTACCTTAATTCAAGATTTATCTAAAGGGGGTAGTGAGGATTTAGCAAAAATAATTAAAGGTATTTAATATGGCAATAACATCTACTCTCACAACAAGCTTCAAAGTAGAGCTTTTGACAGGAACACATAACTTTACTAATAGTAGTGGCAACAGCTTTAAGTTGGCTTTATACACAAGTTCAGCAACTTTAGGAGCTACTACAACTGCATTTACTACAACAGGGCAAGCTAGTGGTACTAACTATAGTTCAGGTGGAGCTGCATTAACTAATGTAACGCCATCTGCCACAGGTACTACAGCAGTTACTGATTTTAATGACTTAACTTTCAGTACAGCTACAATTACAGCAAGAGGCTGTATGATTTATAACGACACTAATGGCGATAAATCAGTAGCAACAATTGACTTTGGTGGAGATAAAACTTCTACAGCAGGTGATTTTACTGTTGTATTTCCTGCGAAAGCAGCAGCAACAGCTATTATTAGAATAGCATAGAAGATGAAACATGCCATTTGCAAAGTTTCAGTTTAAAGCAGGAATAGATAAGGAGGGAACGGATTACACCAATGCGGGTGGATGGTTCGATGCTTCTCTTATTAGATTTCGTAAAGGTTTTGTTGAAAAAATTGGCGGTTGGACTAAACAAACTGCAACTCAATTTATAGGCACATGTAGAAAACTATTTGCATGGACTTCTTTAGAAGGCAATAAATATCTATTTATTGGCACTCATTTAAAAGCTACTGTGCTAGAAGGCACAACACTAAACGACATTACACCTATAAGAGCTACGACAACCAATGGTATTGTATTTGCAGCTACTAATGGTTCGGCAGTTATAACAGCTACAGATAATGCACACGGAGCAACTGTAAATGATTTTGTAACATTAGCTGGTGCAGTAAGTTTAGGTGGCACTATTACGGCTGCTGTTCTAAATAAAGAATATCAAGTCACTGGAGTTCCTAGTGCAAATACATTTACTTTCACAGCTACAGCTACAGCAAATGGTAGTGATACTGGCAATGGTGGTTCAGCTGCTGACGCAGCCTACCAATTAAGTGCAGGACTAGATGTATACATCCAATCAACCGGTTATGGTTCAGGTTTATGGGGAGAAGGAGGCTTTGGCTCCTCAACCTCTTTATCATTTACTAACCAATTAAGATTATGGTCTGCTGACAATTTTGGTGAAGATTTGATATTACATCCAAGAGGTGGCGGTATATTTTATTGGGATGAATCAGGCGGTACAACATCAAGAGCTGTAAACATTACATCATTATCAGGTGCTAACTTAGCACCAACAATTGGATTACAAACAATCGTAAGTGACACAGATAGGCATGTAATTGTCTTGGGTGCTGACCCTGTATCAGGCGGAGTAAGAACAGGAGTTATTGACCCAATGTTTGTTGCTTTCTCAGACCAAGAGAGTATTGCAGAGTGGCAACCAAAAACTGATAACACAGCAGGTTCTATTAGATTATCTTCAGGAAGTGAAATAATAGGTGGTATAAGGTCAAGACAGGAAACACTAATTTGGACTGACACTGCTTTATATAGTATGCAGTTTGTAGGACCACCATTAACCTTCTCTGTAAATCTAATTAACGAAGGTGTTGGTATGATTGGTCCTAATGCCTGTACCAATTCTCCTAATGGAATATTTTGGATGGCAGACGATGGATTCTATTTATACAATGGCTCAGTGAAAAAATTACCTTGTAGTGTATTAAGTTATGTACAGGAAGACCTAAATATAGGACAGGCATTTAAAGTATTTGGATTATTAAATAGTGAATTTAATGAAGTATGGTGGTTTTATCCAGCAGACAGTGATGGTACTGAAGAAATATCTCGTTATGTAATTTACAATTACGAAGAAGGTAGCTGGAGTATCGGTCAATTAGAAAGAACTGCTTGGGTTGATGAAGGTGTCTTTAACAGACCATTAGCTACTGCGGACAATTATATATACAACCAAGAAGATGGTGATGATGACGATGGATTACCAATGGACGGTGTTTTTGTAGAAAGCTCAGACTTTGATTTGCAAGAAGGTAATGACTTTGCATTTATAAGAAGAATTATTCCTGACATTAAATTTTATGGGACAAATGTTGATACAGGAGTACCGCAAATTAATATCTTGGTTAAAACAAGAAACTCTCCTAGTGAATCATTAACAACAAGAGTAACCAAAGATATTTCAAATAACACAGACCAGCTACATGTTAGAGCTAGAGGTAGGCAGGCTGTTATAAGATTGCAAAGCGATGACGATGCAGAAGTAGGAGTAAGGCTAGGATATAAGTGGAGGCTTGGATATACAAGGCTCGACATCCACCCTGACGGTAGAAGGTAATGGCTAAGTTATTACCTACTAGATTACCCATAGCATCAGATGAGGTTAATCCTGATGTGTTTAACAGGTTAATTAGAGTTTTAGAATTAAACTTAGGACAGTTTGACCCTAATAGAACACCACAGTTTAACGAGGCACAAATCGCTGAATTGAATTTTTTACAGGGTGATGTAATATGGAATACTAGTATTGGCGTATTACAAGTTTATGTAGGCAATTATTGGCTACAATTACATGAGCCAAATACTCCGAATGAAGGTTTAGAGGCAAAAGGTTTGGTTGGCATATTATCTGTGTCAACAGGTGGAAACATATCAGTCAAGATACCACCTGTAGTTACTGGTTATGGCATAGAGAAATATTATACATAGGAATTAGTTATGAAAGATTTAGAAAGACAAATGATGGAATTAAGCAGTCGAATGGGTCCAAAACTCATAGGTCCGGGTGTTATGTCGAATAGAGAAACAGAAAAATTGGGTGGAATAATGGCAACTAATGATGGAAATTTTTTTCATAAATTAATTATTGACAATAAGGTTGTATATCGAGGAAACGGTGAATCATTGTCAGAACAAGAATTTAAAATGCTATATCCAGACGCACAACCTGTCATGCCTTCAAGAGACCAAGGTACATCACATTCAATGGATGATGGTACGTTTATGCCCGGTGCTACTCACGCAGAGTATGAAGCCATGGAGGAATATAACGAACCTAGGATGCAAGAAAGGTCTTCTAAGAACCAAATGTTTACTATACAAAATGAAATCGACAGCCTTACAAATGAGTACGATATGAATGTAAGGAATAAACAATACGAGCAAGCGCAACAAATTGCTGATGTTATAGACCAACTGCAACAACAGAAAATTGCCATACAAGCTAGAGTGGGTGACCAACAAATGATGTCAGAGCAATCAACTTCAGGTGGCATTGGAGCTTTTGCAGGCGGTGGTGGTGTAAGCCAAATAGGACAAGAATTGCTTAAACGAGATACTTTTTTATCTAGTAACGATAGAGAAATGTTTATAAAAGCCTTTGATAGAATCGGTACTGCAGCTACACCACAAGTTGTAGATATGATTAAACAAAATTACCCAGATGTTTCAGAAAGACAAATAAATGAATTTATGAGTTATTTCCATGAGCCGGCAGCAAGAAGAGCAGCATATCCAAATTTAAATTTTACATCAAACGAAGGTGACCCCGGATATATTAATAAGAGAAATATGGG
>Ga0209482_1000685_pt1 | contig 27680 bp, 22 predicted proteins | sample CoawatmetaG10DNA_FD_187512 | JGI IMG/M metagenome (GOLD analysis project Ga0209482, IMG submission 187512) | Marine microbial communities from the West Antarctic Peninsula - Coastal water metaG104-DNA (SPAdes) (version 2) | ecosystem: Environmental > Aquatic > Marine > Coastal ...
TTATTACAAGCCATCTCCATGTTAAGCTAATTTGTATCTTTGATTTACAAGTTTAACTTATGACAATAAAAGAAATTCAGGATGAAATAGTTGAAGAATTTTCTCTTTTTGAAAATTGGATGGAACGATATGAGTATATGATTGAACTTGGAAAGTCAATTGAATTAATTAGCCCTAGTAATAAAACTGATTCTAATTTAATTAAAGGCTGCCAAAGTAAATTGTGGCTTCATGCAGAAATTCTTGAAGGGAAAATACTCTATACAACAGATAGTGAGGCTATTATTACTAAAGGAATAGCTGCCATTTTACTCAGGGCCTTTTCAAATCAAACTCCTTTAGATATTATAAATTCTGATGTAAAGTATATTGATGAAATAGGTCTTAAAGAACACTTATCCCCTACAAGAGCCAACGGTTTAGTTTCAATGATAAGACAAGTAAAATATTATGCATTAGCATTTAGCAAACAAGAATAAAATCATATAAAAATGGATTCAAACGAATTAGGCGAAAAAATAGTTAGAGCTTTAAAGACAGTATATGATCCTGAAATTCCAGTAGACATTTACGAATTAGGATTAATATATGACGTTTTTGTCAACGAAGACAACCATGTTAAGGTAATTATGACTTTAACCACTCCTAACTGTCCAGTTGCTGAGACTCTTCCATTAGAAGTTGAAGACAAAGTGAGATCTGTAGAAGAGGTGGTAGAAGCTAAAGTTGAACTAACTTTTGAGCCCCCATGGACTAGAGAATTGATGAGTGAAGAAGCAAAATTAGAATTAGGGTTTTTGTGATGAGTAAAGAAATAATTAATAGAGTCACTAATAGTAAGCTAGAAACAATAGATCTTGAAACTTTTATTTCAGACAACCAAAGAAGAACTTTTGATTTAAAAAAATGGCTTAAAAATGATCTTGTACTAATTGAAAAAGATTTTAGAGAAAATTTACAAAATCACGATTGGAAACAATACAAAAATAATTTCCTTTCAATAGTTTGTTCAAATGATGCCATAATACCAGATTGGGCTTTTTTATTAGTAAGTTCATATTTAAAAAAAGACGAAATAAAACATGTTATTGGATCTTTAGAATTACTAGAAAATATTTTAATTAATGAGACCATAAATAATTATGATTTCTCTAATTACAAAAACAAGGCTGTTATAATTAAAGGTTGTTCAAATAAATTCATACCTAAATCTTCTTATTCTATTCTTATTGATAAATTACAGCCAGTTGTAAAAAGTATAATGTTTGGTGAAGCCTGCTCATCTGTTCCTGTTTATAAAAAATCAAAATAATAATATTGAATTTTAAGTTTTTACATATTATTTCATTTTTTATTTTGAGTGGCGTCTTATTCTCACAAGCTGAAACAGATAGTATAAAAAACCCTTTAAAATGGAAAAGGTCTGGAAATGGACTTTTTTTAGTTAATCAATCTAGCTTTAGCAATTGGAGTTCTGGAGGGCAAAGCAGTGTTTCTGGAACAATCAAAATTAATTATAATTTCAATTATTATGATAATGGATGGGCTTGGGATACAAAATTAATTAGCAGGTTTGGACTAAATAAAATTGGAGGGAGTGAATTTCTTAAAAAAACTGATGATAAAATAGAAATCAATTCGGTTATTGGAAAAAAATTCAACAATGATATAATTGGTAAATGGAGTTATTCTAGTTTCTTTAATTTTCAAACTCAATTTGCTAAAGGTTATGTCTTTAGTAATGATGCTAATGGTAAAGCTATTCGTACTGAAAAGTCTAGGTTTTTTTCCCCAGCAACCTCTCAACTAGGGGTTGGGTTATATTGGAAAAAAAATAAAGATTTTTGGGTCAATATTGCTCCCCTAACAGCAAAACTAATACTAGTTAATAGAACTTTTACAGAAAAATTAACAGAAAAAGAAACCTATTTTGGAGTTATAAAAGGAGCCAATAGTAGGTTTGAGATCGGAGCCTCTATAAGGTCATTTTACAAGGCAGAAGTGTATAAAAACATCACCTTAGAGAATAGATTGAGTCTGTATTCAGACTACTTAGATAGGCCTCGAAACATTGATTTAGACTGTACTTTTAATATTGTTATGAAAGTGAATAAATCGATATCAACCAATCTTATTTTTCAGTTTATTTATGATGATAATGAAATTCAAAGAATTCAAATAAGAGAAGTCCTTGGAATTGGATTAAACATTGACTTAAGTAATATCGGGATATAAAAAAGCATTGTAAGGAAATCTGGTTATGTGAATTTCTCTAACTTCTTTATATAAACTTGTCTTCAATTCTCTCACGTCTTTCTTACTTAAAGCCGAAATAAAGTATGCTTTTTGATTATACTTCTTAAACAAACTAGATTTAAGAGTGTTTAGGCTCTTATCTTCAAAATCAATATCATTTATATCTGTGATAGTTTCTTTATCATTTACATACTTGTCTGTCTTGTTAAAAACCATGACTGTAGGCTTTTCCCCTGACCCTATTTCGTTAAGGATTGTGTTCACTGAATCGATATGATCTTCATAATTTGGGTGTGAAATATCAATAACATGAATTAATAAATCAGCTTCAGTTATTTCGGTCAAAGTACTTTTAAAAGAATCTATTAATTGGGTTGGTAATTTTCTAATAAACCCTACGGTATCTGTCAATAAAAAAGGCATGTTTTCAATCACAACTTTTCTTACAGTTGTATCCAACGTTGCAAATAACTTGTCTTCAGCAAATACCTTAGCTTTTGAAACAGAATTCATTAAAGTTGATTTTCCAACATTCGTATACCCAACTAATGCTACTCTAACTAAAGATCCTCTATTTCCGCGCTGAGTTGACATTTGCTTGTCAATTATAAGTAGTTTTTTTTTCAATAAAGTAATCTTATCTCTAACAATTCTTCTGTCAGTTTCTATTTCTGTTTCTCCAGGGCCTCTCATTCCAATCCCTCCTTTTTGTCTCTCTAAATGGGTCCACAGACCTTTTAGTCTAGGTAAAATATATTGGTATTGAGCTAGTTCCACTTGATTTTTAGCAGAACTAGTTTTAGCTCTTTGAGCAAAAATATCTAGTATAAGCCCTGTTCTATCAACTATTTTACATTTTAAAAACTTTTCAATATTTAATTGTTGGGCTGGAGATAACTCATCATCAAAAATGACAGAATTTATATCATTAGTTTTAATAAAAGCAGCTAATTCTTCCATTTTACCTTTGCCTAAAAAAGTTTTAGAATCAGGTGAAGTCATTTTTTGAGTAAAACGCTTTATCACCTCTCCCCCCGCTGTAAAAGTTAAAAAACTTAACTCACTCAGGTATTCTTCAAGAACAGATTTAGGTTGCTTTAAAGTAATAACCCCTACAATAACCGTTCTTTCTAGGCTAATATCTTTTTTTTCTATCATTATTGTTTTAAAGCCTTATTGTAATATTTTAATTCCAAACTATTTCCGTCAAATTCCGCATATGAATAGTAAGAAATCCAATCTCCTAGGTTAATATATGTAGCTAGATCAGATAGCTTAATATTTAACGGTAAGTGTCTATGACCAAAAACAAAAAATTGAAAGTTATCTTGATTTAATTTTTCCTTAGCATACTGGACTAGCCATTCATTTTCTTCTCCCTTAAATTCAATATCATCCACACCAGAAAGTAATTTGTTTTTCATTGAAAAATATTGAGCAACACTGACTCCAATATCAGGATGAATCCACCTAAAAAGAAATTTAGCAATTGAGTTAGTGAATATTTTTTTCATTCTTTTAAATCCATTATCACCAGGGCCTAGTCCATCTCCATGTCCAATTAAAAATTTTTTATTATTAATAATGAAGTTTTGAGGCTTGTAAAACACTTTTATATTTAACTCATTTTCAAAGTATCCGTTCATCCATAGATCATGATTACCAACAAAAAAATAAATATCTATTCCAGAATCTGAAATTTCTGCTAATTTACCTAGCACTCTAACATATCCCTTAGGCACCACTTTTTTATATTCAAACCAAAAATCAAATAAATCTCCTAATAAAAAAATTGCTTTAGCATCAGTTTTAATTAAATCAAGCCAATTGACAAACTTTTTTTCTCTTTCAAGACTTTCTAAATGATTAGGAGCTCCTAAATGATTGTCAGATGAAAAGTAGACTTTTTCATCTTTTTTAAGTTCAATATTTAGAAATTTATTGATCTTTTTCATACCAATGAGCGCAAGAAGATTCTGTTTCTTGAAGTTTTAAAGAGTGAAGAGAAATACTGTCAGGTAATCTGTTTTTAATCTTATTAGCGAAGTCTATAACAAGTAGTTCGCAAGTAGGCTGGTAGTCTGCCAATATAACTTTATGGCCACTATTTTGAAGGACCATCGCTAACTCTTTGTGTGGAGTATTCTTATTAAAAACTGTAGCATGATCAAATAGCTGTACCACCTCTTCATTAACAATTTTTTTTAAATCTTTGAAATCTATCACCATTCCAAATTTTACATTTTCTGCATCATCAATTGGTGTTCCTAATACTGTAACAAAAAGTTTATAACTATGTCCATGAACATTTCTACAAGCCCCGTCATATCCATAAAGAGCATGTCCTGTTTCAAAATTAAACTGTTTAGTTATTCTAATTTTATTCATCTACAAAAATTATTTAATACAAAAATACATGATTCATTTACAATACCTTCTCATAACAATAAAAAGGTTTATCACTTTGATCTCTAAAATATATTTTATCTAGCTTTTTAAAGTCTAATTTTTGATAAAAAACATTGTTTTGTGGGTTTCCACTAAAGGTGTCTAACCTTATTGATTTAAACTTATTTTCTAATGCAAAATCAAAGGCATAATTCATTAATTTTTTAGCAAATCCCTTGCCTTGATAATCAGGATGAACTGCCAATCGATGGAGATATATATTTTTATCACTAGCCGTTAACCACTTCGCTTTTTTATAAAATTCATCCATATAATCAGATATTACTAAACAACCTATAACCTTCGAGTTGTTTTCAATAACATAAAGCGTTTGATTATTTACGTCTTCTTCAAAAGTTTGAATTCTTGGATAAAATTCATTCCATTGAAAAATATTTTTTGAAATCATCAAATTTGCACATGCTTGAGTTATCTCAATAATTCTTTTTAAATCATCCAAATTTGCTTTTCTAATCATAATTAAAAGTGAGTAATTTTTAGTTGATCAAAAGGCTAAAATTTTTATTAGGTAGACAAGAACCAATAATAAAAAACCTAAAACTAGAAGGCCAATAAAAGTTCTGTTTTTCATGTCTTTAATTATACTTTTAAATGATCTTGATTATTCTAAAAACTTAAAATATTGCATTAAATCATTGTTGTTACCTACTAAAATTCCTTGCTCACCTTTTAAATTAATTGGTATAATTTTTTTCGCATCACTTGGAGCATAAAACCCTGTTTCGTTTCTTGATTTACTATAAAAAGTCCCATCTCCATTTCCAATTAGTAGTAGTCCATTTCCAGCATCATTTCTTGGTGTCTCAATTTCTGAATTAAATAAATTCCCTACCACTAACATATCTTTTACTCCGTCTCTATTGTAGTCTTCTATTAAAATATCATTAATTGACGAAAGTTGCGCCTGGTAAGGAAGGCTAACAGAGCTGAATTTTCCCTTGTCATTTAATAGTACTGTGCTTTTAAAAGAATTGGCATGTAGCCTTAAAGAATTCTCTAAGTTCACTTCTCCATAGACATTTTTCACATCTAAAGAGGCAAATAAATCATACTGTTTAATTTTGCTTTTTAGCTCTGGTATTTGCTCTGAAGAACAAGAAAATCCTCTTAAAGGAAATTGAATACCATAATTATAATAAGCTAGGACTATATCTTTAGTGCCATTCTCATCAAAATCGTCATAAAATACTTCGAAGGGCTCTTCTTTCGAAGCTTTATATTTATAATTTTCTCCTAAGTTTCCTAAAACTAGATCTTCATAGCCATCCTTGTTTAAATCTGAAGCTTCAATAGAATACCACCATCCATAAACTTCATCACATTCATTTTTTAATTTTTGTTTAACTAAGACTCCATTTTCATTTTTAATCAATGTTAAAGGCATCCACTCTCCTACTACAAAAAGGTCTTTATCGCCATCCTTATCATAATCAGACCAAACTGCATCAGTTACTAGTCCAAGGTCTTTAAAGCTCTTGTTTTTGTCCTCATATTTGATGTATTTACCGCTTTGATTGACTAGCAAATAGCTAGAGGCTGGTTCTGGATAATTCCACGGGATCATTCTAGAGCCAATAAATAAGTCTAAATCCCCATCATTATCAAAATCATATGGTTTTACTACAGATCCTGACTTAAAAATATTTGGCAATAATTCCCTTTTAAAACTAAAAATACCTGAACCATCATTTATATAAAGTCTGTCCAGATAAGTACTAGAATTTGGAGAAAATTCATTGCCTCCACTCACTACATATAAATCATCATCTCCATCATTATCAAAATCAAAAAATACGGCATCTAAATCTTCTAATGCAATATGTCTATTCCAGGGTTGATTTTTTGATTCTATAAATATTCCTCCTTCAGACTGTAAAAATAATTTAGATATTGCACCAGATGCACTCCCTACATAAACATCTTCTAAGCCATCGCCATTAACATCAGAAACGTCTATAGCTGGCCCAAACTGAGAAAGCTTGTGAGGAAGTAAAACTTGCTTATCATAATCATTAAATGAATTTTCTACATGAACATATTTTATTTTTGAATCATCTTTCTTGAAAAGAATATTATTATCTGATTTAGAGATTCTGTTATCAACCTTAGAAGTTGAACCTTGTAGAGTCAATTGTTGATTTGTTCTAATGTCAAATAATTTTGATTTAGTCCTGTCAGGCCAAGTAACAACAAGACTGTCTACTGTTTTAGTTTCTCCTAATCCAAAATGAGCAATATTTTCACTGGTAGAATAGATCCCTCTTACATTTGTAGTTTCAAAAAGCTGTAACTTATTATTATAATATAGCTTTACTTTAGCCCCAAAAGAGGGCGTGTTGTTTTTGTTTTTTAAAGTAATTCTTAAATAATTATTATTAATATTTTCAATAGAATTATTTTTGTATAAGAATGCTTTTTCATTAACATTATTAACTACTATTTCCAAATCACCATCATTATCTAAATCAGCATAAGCAGCGCCATTTGAAAAAGAAGGCTGATCTAAGCCCCACTCTTTTGTTTGATTTTTAAAATTTAAATCATCATAGTTTTTATATAAATAATTTTTAATTTTTACACTTGGAATAATTTCTAATGCTTGTTTTAGGGGTAGAATATCTAATAGATCAATCTCTCCTTCATTTGGATTTTTTTTAACATATTCATCAGCAATTTCTATAACAAATTCGCTTAATCTTTTTTCGGCATCTGTATTTCTAATATCTCTTAACAGCCCATTAGTAACATATATGTCTTTTAAACCATCGTTATCAAAGTCTGCTATCAAATTCGCCCAACTCCAATCCGAGGAGGAGGTATTTGTGTATTGTGCTACATCGCTAAAGGTTTGATCTCCATTATTAATTTGCAAAGAGTTAAACATGTATTGGTAATGCCCTCCGTCTCTTACAACTTTCCAAAATGTTGATGGATTCATTCCGCTCATATTAGATTTAAGCCTAAAGTTATCTTCAGCAGTCATATCGACAACCATAACATCTAAAAGTCCATCATTATTAATGTCAGCCGAGTCCACGCCCATACTATAAAAAGAAGTGTGTTTTAAAGATTTCTCTGTACTGTAAGTAAAGGTGCCATCCCCATTATTATAATACAAAAAGTCGGGAGCATCAAAATCATTGGCTACATAGAGATCGATATACCCATCGTTATTAAAATCTGAAGCAACCACACTATTTGGAAATCCTGTTCTATTTAATCCGGCTTTTTCGGTGACATCGATAAAACGATTATCTCCAGTATTTTCAAATAATTGAAGTGTATATTCTGGAAGTGTTAAATCAGATCCAAAAAACTTAGAATAATTTCCAGGGTTAGGTGGTTGGTTTAAAAGATACAGATCTAATAAGCCGTCATTATTATAATCAAAAAAAACAGAATGCCTAGTTCGCGCTGAAACATCCACGTTCCATATTTTTGCTGATTCTTTAAAAGTAAAATTTCCTTTATTAATATATAGCTTGTTTCTTCTTAATTCTGGATCATCATCATACAGCTCCTTGCTAATATAAATATCTACAAGCCCATCATTATTAACATCCGCAAGAGAAACTCCAGAAGACCAAGAACCGTTATCCACTATTCCAGAGCTTTTAGTTAAGTCTAAAAACTCTAAACTACCATTGTTTTTATATATCTTATCTCCAACAAGGTTTCCTGTAAAGTAAATGTCTTGTAATCCATCATTATTAAAATCTGCTATTCCAACTCCTGCTCCTCCATAATAATTAGCATATAAAAGAATACTACGATCCTTACGATCTTCGATTAAATTATTAAAATGTATTCCAGAGTTGTCAGAACTAATTAACTCAAAAACTTTGTCTTGAGCCATCGTTATATTAAAACAAACTATTAGTATAATGGTAAGCTGTCCTCTCATAAATAGTCATAAAAAAAGGGGGAATTAGCTTCCCCCTTTAAATATATAAAACAAAAACTACTTTATTCTTTATCCCACCAAACTCTTGTAGTAAAGTTATTAGCTCCTTGTCTTGCAACTGCTTCTGCATAATTTGCAGCATTTGTAGAACTTTCTCCAGTTGGGTAAATTAACCTTCTTGGAATCGTACCATTAGTAACATTACCTGGTTCATTAATAGGTTCTAATACTGGAAATCCTGTTCTTCTCCAGTTAGAAAAAGCCTCATACTCGTTTAATAGAGTAGCAGCCCAGTATTGCTCACCGATCATTTGAAGTCCTTTGCCCCCTATAGTAGCATCGTAAGGCTTAGCAGCTAAGTATGTAGCAACTTCAGCATCAGAAATAGCAGCAGCATTAGGATAAATACCGCTTAGCATTTGCATAGCCGCTTTTACTCCAGCTTCGTAATGTGTACTAGCCGATCCAATTGTATAACCTCTTTGTACAGCTTCAGCTTTCATGAATTCTACTTCAGCATACGTTTGAAGAACCATAGGAACATCTCTTCCTGTAATTACTTTTCTATTAGGCTCTGCGTAAATAGAAGTGTCTGCAACCGTAGCTCCAGTACTTCCATTTGGCATACCTATTAGATCAGCAATCTCAGTACTTTTATCAGATCTTCTAGATGCCAATATTGGTAATCTAGGATCGTCATCGTCTTTTAACCAGTCAACAAAAGTTTCGCTCATTCTTGGGTTACCATCCGCATCGAAAACTTCACCATGTCCGTTTTTGTTGATTCCTTCAGGTCCATCTGTGTGTTTAATCATGGCAATATGAGCATTGGAAGTCATCGTTCCAGCTCCAATAGCTTTTACAGCCCAATCTTTCGATGTTTCTTCATCAATTTTAGATAATCTCATTGCAAATCTAAGCATCAAAGAATTTCCCCAAGCTTTCCACTTTGCAGTGTCTCCTTGAAAAACTAAATCTCCTTTACCCATAGTAGTGGAAGCTCCGATTTGAGCAACAGCTTCTTCTAATTCTTTAAGGAAATCCATATAGATAGATTCTTGAGTATCATATTTAGGTTTTAAGATACCGTTTGTATACCCTTGACCTGCTTCACTATAAGGAATATCTCCATGAAGGTCCGTAAGTCTTGAGTAAATATATACTCTTAATATACGAGTCATTCCCATTTCAGATCCAGTGTTTTCTTCAAGAGTTAATTGAGCTTTAATATCCTCAATTTCTTTTACCGCATTTGGGTAATATTGGTCCCAAAGTGATGTCGCGTATCCATCATTTCTAAAATATTTATCTCCTGACCAGTATCCAGCCGTAGAAGAGAAATGTTGAATCATTACTGATTGGTAAATCAAACTGGCTCTCCAGTTTTCATATCTACCACCAGATGTTTTCAAAACAGCCGATGCAAATTTATTTGCAACATTAATTTGAGGTGCTTTTGCTGGGTTTACATTCATTTCCTCAAATCCTTTATCGAATTCACAAGAGGAAAGAACTAAACTTAAAGCAAAAAATGTAAATAATATTTTTTTCATAATTATATAAGTTTAAAATTTAAGATTTAAATTAAGACCAATAGTTCTTGGTACAGGTAAACCAAACCATTCTAAACCGGCAGAGTTTCCTGAATTATACGCAGACTCAGGGTCTATATTGTCTGTGCTATTACTTAAGAAGAATAAGTTTCTTCCAATAAGAGATATCGATGCTTTACTAATAAAGGTTCCTTCTAGCGTTGAAGATGGGAAATTATATCCAATACTTAACTGACGAAGTCTCATGTAATCAGAATTTTGTATTGCTTCTTCAGCAATAACATAAGTTCTTCTATAGTAATCTTCTTGTTGATTTTGAGGAATACTTGTAGTTATCGCTGTTCCTGCAGTTGTTGCAGACCCTCCCACGACACCTTTTGGCACAAAACCAGCTTCACGACCTCCAGCTGGAACCGTTTTCTTGTGATGTCCATTTCTAATTAAGAAAGCATTAGAACCAGAATAAATCTGACCTCCTGACTTGCCTTCAATTAATATATTAGCGTTAAAATCTTTATATCTAAATGTAGATCCAAAACTAACTTGAGTTGGAGCAACACCAAATCCTAAGATTTTTCTATCTCCAATTACAGGGATAGGAATTCCGTTAACTACTTCGTGAACAACAGCTCCATTTAAATCTCTTACGTATGAAGATCCATATAAAGCTCCGTACTGTTCACCTACAATATGAGTAACTCTAAGGTTTCTAGATCTTGGCTCGTCCATTGAAATATTTCCACCTGTATCGTTTGTTGCAACTACCTCACTAGTATTGTTAGTGTAGTTAAATGATGCATCCCAAGAGAAATCATCTGATTGAATAACAGTTCCTTTTACAAGTAACTCAATTCCTTTGTTAGATATATTACCAAGATTTGCCAGGGCACTTCCAAAACCTGAAGTTGCCGAAGCACTAACCCCTACAATATCTCCAAGAGTTTCATTGTCATAGTATGTAGCATCTATAGAAAGTTTGTTGTCAAACAATCTTAAGTCCATACCAAATTCTGTTTCATTTTTTTCAAATGGTGTAATTTCCGAGTTAGGAATCGTTCCACCACTAATATTACCTAGTGAAGCTCCTAAGTGACCTTGACCATAAATACCATAAGATAAACTAAGCGCGTATGGACTATCTGCCCCACCAGCTACTTGTGAGTAACCTGCTCTAAATTTTAAGAAAGAAATAGCATCTCCAAGATCTAAAGCATCTGAAACAACAAGTGCTAAACTCGCAGAAGTATATAAATCGTTGTTTGGAGCTACTTTATCTTTTAACGATAAAGTTGAAAACCAGTCATTTCTAGCTGTAACAGTTAAATAAGCATAATCCATAAACCCGATTTCAGCAGAACCGTAAGCTGAGTTTATTTGCTTTTCCCAAAAACTGTAACTACTTCCTTGATTTTTTGTGTTTTTAACATTTAATAAAAAAGGAACAATAAAGTCTGAACCAGAAACTCCAAATGATTCATATTGTTCATTAGTAGTTGAAATACCAACAAAAGTTGTTAAAGAAACGCCATCAGCTAAGTTAATATTATCAGATCCAATAAATAAATCTGCATCATATTGTTTGAACGTTGCTGACGTTTCACTCATACTTCCTTGCGACTGATAAGCAGTTCCCCAAGGAGTTGAATTTGTCTTTAAAAGATTATATCTGTCTCCTCCAACTCTTCCTCTTATATATAAGAAGTCTGTAACATCCCATGTAGCACTAATAGCTCCAATTAATCTTTCTTTTTCAGAAGAATTAATGTAGTTATATGCAGCAAAGAATGGATTTGTAGAATAACTGTTATCACTAATTCTAAATTCTGTTAAGTCGAGATTTCTACCTAAGCCTCCTTCTCCCAACATGTCATTAACATTAATAGTTGGTGCGAATAGGTTAACGGCAAAATTTCCGTTTCCAGGTGAATCCGATAAGTTAGGATTTCCTACTTGATCTTCCAAAATATATTTTATGTTGACATCTACAGAAAGTTTATCTCCAAATTTATTTGAATTATTTATTCCAAAAGAATTTCTTTTTAATGTAGAATTTGGGATAATATCTGTATTATCCAAATTAGTCATAGAAAAACGAGTGTTTGAATTATCGTTTGAAGTAGAAATAGCTAAAGTATTAGTATAAGTTTCTCCAGTACCATAAAAAGATTCTAAAGCACTTGGCTGAAGAGAATATTCTCTTGCAACGCCATCCCACTGTGGAACCATAGATCCGTCCATTTTTGGACCCCATGCTTGGTAAGTATCAATTGGGTCAACATCTTTTAAACCGTCTCTACCTTGACCGTATATTTCTTGTGTATCTCTAAGGCTTGTGTTTAGTGTATCAAACTGCATAGAACTAGTAAATTCTACACCAATACCTTCAGCACCTGCTCCAGATTTAGTAGTAATGATAATAACCCCGTTAGAAGCTCTAGAACCATAAAGTGCAGCAGCAGCTCCACCTTTAAGCACTGATATTGTTTCTATATCATCAGGATTAATACTTGAAATTCCATCTCCGTAATCAGCACCACCCCAAACTCCAGAAGCACCTAAATTAGAATTGTTAATAGTAATACCATCTACAACATATAGAGGTTGATTGTTTCCTGTTAACGAACTCGAACCACGAATCACAACTCTACTTGATCCCTTAGCACCCATTGATGATCCAGTAATCATAACTCCGGCTACTTTACCCTGAAGGGCATTAATAGCATTTGAAGTTTTGTTAGAACTTAGTTCAGAACCATCGACTTGCGTCAATGAGTAACCCAGTGATTTTACATTCCTTTTAATACCAAGGGATGTTACCACTACTTCATCAAGCTGAGTGTCAGCTGAAAGTTGTGCATTAACAGTTGAAGATGACCCAACGGCCACCATAGCGGTAGTATAACCAACAAAACTAAAAACAAGAGTGTCCCCGCTTGAAGCATTGATTGAATAATTACCGTCAAAATCTGTTGAAACTCCATTTTGAGTTCCTTCTACTAAAACAGTAGCACCAGGTAGTGGCACACCATTTTCGTCTGTAACTGTTCCACTAATTGATTGAGCTTGCACGGTAAATCCGAAAGCAAACATCAATGCAAAAGAAGACAGAATTCTTAAGAATTTAGTTTTCATAGATATGTTATTTTGTTTAAATCATTGCTAATCTAAGAAAATACTTAACACTTTTTTAACATATCCTCATTTTTAAACCACTATTTCGACGAAACAATGCTTTAATTCGATAAAAAAATCATTAAGAAATTTTAAAAAATACTCTAAAAAGAATGATTGATACTCAGAAACATCTCTAATTGAATGTATCTTGAGGTTGTAGATTTTAAAAAATGGATTTTATTTGAAATTTTAATTACAACAATAATATTTCGTCAACAAATAGCCAGGCATATTCTCCTTCTGCAGGATGGTCTTTAGGCAATTTCTTATTGCTCTTTACCACAAGTTTAAGTTTACTTGACTGATTTGATATTGGAATTTTATAAAATTTAGTTGAATCAGGAGTACCCAAATTTGATGCAGTAAAGTTTTTAGAGTAAATTAATTTCTCTTTTTTTTGACTTATATCATATAGCTCTATGCTTTTAGGAAACATAATATAAGATCCAATGGATTCCAATGCATGTATACCAAGATTAGAATATGACTTGTCCTTTAAATCTATTTCAACAATCAAGTCACCAGAATTTCGCTCATTAACTCCGCTAACATAATCTTGAGAACGAATAAATCCGTTCCAATCTCCATCTCTAAAATTTATATTTCCTACAATTCCATCAAACAATTTTTTTGGATTTTTATATCTATTATCAGGTTTAGTAATTAAAATATAGTTTTTTAATATTCCTTCGACTCTAACAAAATTTACAGAACCTATTTTACTATCTAGCCACCCTTTTTTAAATGCTTTTGCTTTAAGATTTAAAGAGCTTGAAATTAAAAAAGGTTTTGTATAAATAGTCGACAGTGAATCCGGATCATCTCCGTTAAGAGTATATCTGATTGTAGGATTTCCAAGAGGTTTGTAGAATTCTATTTTTAAAGAATCCGAAAACATGGTTTGTTCCGAAACTGTTATTGGCTCAGAGAGCGGCACCCCCTTTGAAAAATCTTTAACCCCTAAGTGAATAGTAGCTAAAAGTTTTTCTTTATTAATTGTTTTATCATCAATCTTGGTGTTCCAAGCATAAATGTTTTTCAGCGAAACATTTCCTTCTAAAAAACTCAACCCATCGTTAGATATGTTGTTGCCGTTAATTATTAAGGTTTCTAAAAATTTAGGTAAATGATTTAAAGAAATATCTATTAAAGAAGTATTGTCAACCTTTAAATATTTCAGATTTTCTAATTTACTTAATCTAAAAAAAAGCTTATCATTTAAATTTGAATTACTAAGATCTAATTTAATGAGCTGTGTTTTAATTTTTAAAAGTGCACTTATATGACTTGATTTAAGCTTGGTGCCAACAAATTTAGCTTCTATAAAATTATTTTCATTACTATTTCTCTCAAGCCTGAAGTCTAGATCAATTAATTTTTTTAAATGATTTAAACTAGGGGGTGAAACGTTTTTTTGTTCTGGTGGAAAAAAAGATATTAAACTGTTTTTATTTTCAATTGAAAGATCATCAACTCGAGTAACTTTCTTGAAATCTGAACCAGATTCAATCCATAGCTTAATAAGTTGAATTTCAAGATTTGTTAATTGAGCGTTTCCCTCTGGCGGCATGTGCATTTCATCATTAATAGGAAGGTTCGGATAATTATACAAATGACTACTATCGGGATTAAAAGCTGTTAAAATTACTCCAGACTCTCCTCCTTTTAAAATAGCATTTTGTGAATTTAAGATCAACCCTCCTTTAGACTTATTTTGATTGTGACATCTTACACATTTATTATCTAAAATGGGCTGAACTACCTGAGAATATAACTGAACACTGTCAAGCTTTACAATCTTATAGTCTTCTTTAAATTCAGGAATTTTTAAATAGTCCTTTCCATGAGTAATACTTCCCCCAAAATGTCCTGTAACAGAAAGTAAAATAATGGTGAAAACAAATAAAGGAATAAAATATTTTTCATAATTACTTTTTTTATGAAGCCATAATAAGATCCCAATAAATAAAGCAGTTGAAATTCCTAGCCACATGTGCTTGTCTAAAATAGCTTCCGAATAATCTCCACCAATTGACAGGAAATATCCTAAAAAACAAGAAAACAGAGCAAATACAAAAGAAAACAATAAACCAAACCTTATTGGAATTACATACTTAGTTTTAAAGACTTTTTCTAATAATGCTAAGCAAAAGGTGAGGTATAATGCTCCAATAGGTAAATGAATGATTACCGGATGAAATTTCCCTAAATAATTTAAAATTTCAAGCATTTGAGAAATTAAATAGCGTGTTTAGCATCTAAAAGTAAGCTTTGATCAGAAGAATCACAAATGGCATAATTAAATCCTTTTCTTAAGCTATACCCTGCATATTCTCCTTTTTTATTCATTGCAATAAATCCTACTTGTAAATACTCCCATTCAGGTCCAGACTTATGAATCTTAGAAATTCTCTCAACTATTTCTTTACAAGCATTTAAAGGAGAGTAACCTTGCCTCATTAATTCCACAACCATAGCGCTTCCAGAAGTTCTTATGACAGCTTCTCCTAAACCAGTGGCAGCAGCAGCACCTACTTCATTGTCTAGAAATAGACCTGCTCCTATTATGGGTGAGTCTCCTACTCTACCATGCATTTTCCAAGCCGCTCCGCTTGTTGTACAGGCTCCAAATAAATCTCCATTATCATCTATTAAAAGCATACTAATGGTATCATGATTTTCTAAATTAATAACTGGCTTGTATTTAGATTTTTTCTTCCAATTAATCCAATCCTGTTTTGATAGTTCTGTTAATAGATTTTCTTTTTTAAAACCTTTAGAAATTGCAAAATCATAAGCTCCTTTTCCTGTTAACATAACGTGAGGTGTGTCTTCCATAACCAGCTTAGCGACTGAAATAGGATGTTTTATATTTTGCAAAAAACTTACAGAACCGCAATTATTGTTCTTATCCATTATACAGGCGTCTAGAGTTACTATCCCTTCTCTATCTGGATATCCTCCATAACCCACTGACCTTACTTTTGGATCTGCTTCAGGTATTTTTACTCCAGCCTCTACAGCTAATAATCCAGATTTTCCTTCCAATAAATGCTTCCAAGCTTCTTTATTGGCAGGAATTCCGTGATTCCATGTTGAAATTATTCTTGGATAAACTGCTTTAACACTACTTTCTTTTGGAGTTTCACAACTTAATAAGCTCGATGCTCCAACTCCTCCGAGAATGGATTTTTTTATAAAACTTCTTCTTTTGTTCATTAACTAATATTTTAAATGTTGTTTAATCAATCATCCCTACAGGTCTATTTTCCATCCCTTTAACTTTAGTTAAATCATCTCCTATTTCCTTTCTCTTAATATCGGCTAGCTTTTCTATTTTATTAACTATTTCAGGATATTGTTCAAATAAATTTTTAGTTTCACTAGGGTCTTCAACCAAATTATATAACTCTATCTTTTCTAAATTTACATACTGATATTTAATGGGAGTTCCATCGTTTCTTCCCTCTCTTCCACTTAATGTTCTGTATCGGTGTGGGAAATACATTTTCCAATCTCCATATCTAACCGCGTGTAAACTATTCACATGATAATAAAAAAACAAAGCTTCGTGAGGAGATTTATCTGTCTTATTAATTAATACTTCCCAAATATTTTTTCCATCAATTTTATTTTCGGATAACTTTGAATTTGTAACGTTTGCAAAAGTAGGAAGCCAATCTATTCCCATTAAAGGAGCAGAAATCACAGTGTTTGGTTTTATTTCATTTGGATACCAGACTATACAAGGCACTCTTTGACCACCTTCCCAAGTAGTTCCCTTTCCTTCTCTATAGATTCCTGTTGATCCAGCATGTTTTCCATACGAAAGCCAGGGGCCGTTGTCCGAGGTGAATACCACAATTGTATTGTCCTCAAGGTTATTATCTTTTAATGCTTTCATTATAGCTCCTACGGAATAATCAATTTCTTGAATGACATCAGAATAAAGCCCGTTCTTAGATTTTCCTTTAAAATCAGCTGAAGCAAACAATGGAACATGAGGCTGTGGGTGTGCTAAATACAAAAAGAAAGGATTGTCTTTATTTTTTTCAATAAACTCCACACTTTTCAAAGTCAACTCCTTAGTTAAATTTGATTGATCTTCTAATACTTTTATTGGAGTTTCCTTGTCATAAAGCATTAAATCAGGATAGCTATCAGGATATTCAGCATGAAATGGCCACATATCATTTGAATATAATATTCCATAAAAGTCATCAAAACCGTGTCTTGTTGGCAAGAACTTTTTGTTGTCTCCTAGATGCCATTTACCATAAACAGCTGTTTTATAACCTTTTTCTTTTAACATCTCAGAAATCAATAGCTCATTTGGATTAATACCTTTTTTTGAATTAGGTCCCAAAGCTCCACTAAATCCAATTCTATTTGGATAACTCCCTGTTAATATTGCAGCTCTAGAGGCTGAACAAACCGCTTGAGGAGAATAGTAAGAATTCAACAAAGCTCCTTCACTAGCTAATTTGTCTAAGTTTGGTGTATTTATAATTGTCGAGCCATAAGAGCTTAAGTCGTTAAAACCCAGATCGTCTGTTAATACAAATACAATATTTGGAGGCCCTTTTTCAGCGTTACTTTCACACGATAAAAAAAGGATCGCTAACACTCCTAGCAATAAAGAATTGAATTTAAATGTCTTCATTAACAATAATTTAAGATTGATTTTTTAATTTAGTAATTAATAAATGAAAATCATAGAATTTTATATGAGCTTGTAAGATTTCATTGTAAAACTGCTGAAACCGTAGATAAATTAATATGAATATTTATAACAGTACATTATTTACCTACCCTACATATAATAAGATATCCTCTGTTCCAATTAATGCTCAAATATATTTCTGGCTTACTTACTTTACGTTTAATGTACTTAGGTGGGGGGATTTTTATCAGGACTATGCTTACTCACTGAAATCTAATTTAATTGGGTTTCCAATTCACGTATTTCTTTGTTATCTCTTTATATTTATTTTTTTGCCAAAATTATTTCAAGGGAAAGTTTTTGAGTTTTTCAGTCTAATTACTTTAAGCTTAAGTGTCGCTCTTCTTTTAAAGTTTCAACTAACATTCTCTTTTTTAAGTGAAGATGTCTTACCTGAATATGCAGCAATAACATCGAATATCACATTTAGTTATCTGATTCAAACTGTTCTTGGTGAAGTATATGTAATCACATTTGTCAGTTGTATAAAACTAGTAATAGATTGGACTAAACAAAGAGAATTCTTATTGAACACTAACAAAATTCTTTTAGAGAACGAACTTAAATACCTAAGATCACAGATTCAACCACATTTCTTTTTTAATACTCTGAATAATTTATATTCTTTAACGATTGATAAATCGGATAAGGCGCCAGATCTGATTCTTAAGCTGTCAGATTTAATGAAGTATTTTCTTTACGAAACAGGCAAAGAATATCAAACTTTGAGCAACGAAATTAAGCATATTAAAGATTATATAGATATAGAAAAATTACGATATAATGAAGGGCTAAAAGTGACTTTTAATGTTAGAGGAGCAGTGAAAAAAACTATGATTAGGCCTTTACTTTTAATCCCTCTTGTAGAGAATGCCTTTAAGCATGGCGCTAGAAATTCAAAAACAAATAGCTATATAAATATTGATCTTAAAATAGATTCTTCTGAAATTAACTTTAATGTAGAGAATTCTTTTACTAAATCCACCAAACCAATTAAAGTACAAGTCGGAGGAATTGGACTTGCAAACATTAAAAAAAGACTTGAAATTAATTATGGTAAAGAAAATTTTAGTTTAAATACATTTGAAGAAAAAAATAAATATATTGCTGAACTAATAGTTAAATTAAAAAATGATTAACTGTATAATTCTTGACGATGAACCTCTTGCTATTAAAGTAATTGAGAACTTTATAAAAAAAATAGATTTTCTTAACTGTTTAGGTACTTATTCCAATGCAAATGATTCTATAGCAATTATTAACAAAGGAGAAGTTGATTTAATGTTTTTAGATATTAATATGCCTTTTATTGATGGGGTAAGTTTTTTGAAAAGTTTAGAAAACCCTCCTAAAACAATTATTACTAGTGCTCACTCAGAATATGCAATAGAAAGTTATGATTTAGATGTTGTTGACTATTTATTAAAGCCTATTCCTTTTAGGCGATTTGAAAAAGCTGTCAATAAGGTGCTGAAATTAGAAAAAGAACCTAAGCCTAAATTTCCAGAACTAGATTTTGTTTTCGTAAGAGTAAATAAGTTAAATGTTAAAATAAATTATGATGATATTCTAGTTGTTGAAAGTTTAAAGGATTATATAAAAATTGTTACTAAAAACAAAAATTTCATAGTTCACACAACCTTAACTTCCTTTACAAGTTCCCTTCCAAAATCTAAATTTATAAGGATTCATAGATCAACAACCGCATCCATAAATAAAATCGATGTAATAGACGGTAGTATTGCCTATATAGACAAAAATCCTTATAAAATTGGTGGTATTTATAGAGAAGCTTTTAAAAATCTATTAGTTAATTTTTAATCATTAAGTAAAGCTTCTGCTTCTTCAATTGTTGTAACTGGGAATTTACACGTATTATCCACGCAAACATATATATAGGTTTCATCTTCAAAGTATCTGTCTTTTAACAAATACATTTCTGAAGACTTATTTGATGCCGCTGTTAAAGAGTTAGGTAAATATTTTAACATAAGCTCCTCTGCTTTTTGTTTTGCATCGTTACCACTAATAGCTAATTCATAGAATTTATTCGAATAATTATGTGAAAGCCACAACCAAAAAAGATGATCTGTCACTCTTTCTTTAATTTTTCCGCTTATATTATTAATCATTGTCTTAGAGTGTTTATTATATTCCTTATTTCCTAGGTAATGCCCTAGTCTAAATAAGTTAAAATTCATTACGGAATTTGCAGAAGGAGTGACTCCATCCTCTAAGTTTATTAATGTATTGGTGTACAAAGTCTCTTTTGTAGTTGAGAACTTAAAGTATCCATTACTCTCTAAAAAAGTTTCATTACTAAATTGCACAAAATCATTTGCTTTAACAAGCCATTTTTCATTGAACGTAACTTCGTAAAGTCCAATTAGAGCATCTATATAATAACTATAATCTTCAAAAAACAGAACCTGGTCCAGTTTTTTAGAACTATTAGAATGAAAAATAATGTTCTCAGAAATCATTTTATCACTCAATGCTTTTTCAATTGAGATGGCTTTATCTAAAAATATCTTATCTCCTGTTGCTTTGAAGCTATCCACCATTCCCCTTATCGTTAATGCATTCCAAGAAAATACTATTTTGGTGTCAGTTATCGGTTTTACTCTTTTTTCTCTAAAATTATGAAGTTTCTTGTTTACTAATTTTAATTTTTCTTTGAACTGATTTAAATCTAAATTAAGACTAGATGCAAATTCCTTATCTGAAATTGTTTGAATAAAAACATAATTCTCTTTCTCCCAATACCCTTTATCATTTATATTATAATAATCACTTACCCATTTATAGTCCTGTTTTAGAACTTGTTTAAGTTCATTTTGTTTCCATACATAAAAATCTCCCTCTTCTTTAGTGCCGTCCTCATAGTTTGTATCTGCTGAAATACTGGAGTAAATTAAGTTGTTTGGACTTGACATTTTTAAGTCTAAAAAATTATACATGTTATACAGTTCCTCTTTAAACCTTGGCTCTTTAAAAACCTTATAGGCCTTGGAAAAAACACTTAACAGCTGAGCATTATCATATAACATTTTTTCAAAATGAGGAATATGCCACATATTATCTACTGTATATCTGTGAAAACCTCCTTCAACTCTGTCATTTATCCCTCCTTGAGCAATTTTGAAAAGTGTTTTTTTTACAAACTTTTTCATTTCTATATTATCATTATCTGTGGAGAATCTTAAAAAAAAGTTTAGCATAGAAGGCAGCGGAAATTTTTGACTATTTCCAAACCCTCCATTTATCTTGTCAGCGAATTTATAGGCATTCTCGGCTAGTTCATTTTGTAATTTATTAGAATATATTTCCTTATCAGCAGTGGGTGTTACTAGAGCCTCTTTTTGAACTCCTTCTTTAACGTTTTTTGCATATTCTAAAACATCTGACTTTCTAGTTCTATAAAATTCATCGACTTGATTTAAAACTTGAACCCATTGTATTTTTGGAACATAGGTGCCCCCCCATATTGGGGTTCCATCAGGAAGAGCAATGATATTCATAGGCCACCCACCACTTCCAGTCATTAGAACCAGGGCTTTCATATAAATTTCATCAATATCTGGTCTTTCTTCACGATCAACCTTAATGTTTATATACTTTTCATTCATTACTTGAGCTACATCTTCTTTTTCAAAACTTTCTTCTTCCATCACATGACACCAATGACATGAAGAGTATCCTACACTAATCACTATTAGTTTATCTAATTTTTGAGCTGAAGAAAGAGCTTCTTCTCCCCACGGCAACCAGTGCACCGGATTTGAAGCATGTTGCTTGAGGTAAAGACTTTTTTCTTGATTTAATTTATTTTCCATGACTTGAGACAAAACATTATTTACACATAAAATAAAACCCAGAAAAAAAAGTAATAAAGATTTTATATTAAGTAATTTCATTTAAGATCAAATAATTTTTTTCTAAATTAAATATTTATTACATAAATGTTTATGTTTTACCTATTTATTAAAACTTGTAAGAATCTTAGTCTAATAATATTTATTCTATTACTGTTAAGCTCGTGCTCAAAACAAGTTAATGATACTCGTCCTAATATATTATTTATTATGGCTGATGATCATACCTCACAAGCTTGGGGAATCTATGATGGAATACTGGATAACTATGTTAAAAATGATGCTATTGAATATTTAGCTAATAACGGAACTGTATTGAACAATATGTTTTGTACTAATTCTATTTGTGTTCCAAGTAGAGCCTCTATTCTAACAGGGCAGTACAGTCATCAAAATGGGGTTTATACCCTAGGAGATCATTTAAGTCCAGACAGTTTAAATGTTGCTAAAGTCCTTAAAAACAATGGGTATGATACGGCTCTGATTGGAAAATGGCATTTAAAAAAAGAGCCCTCCGGTTTTGATTATTATAAAATTCTTCCCGGACAAGGGAAATACAATAACCCAATTTTTAAGATGAAAGAAAACTGGGAAGAAGGAAATAAAGGCGGAGTTCAAGAAAATGGATTTTCATCAGATCTTATTGGAGACTCCTCAATAGAATGGTTAGAAAAAAGGAGTTCTAAAGAACCTTTTTTTTTAATGACTCATTTTAAGGCAACCCATGAACCGTTTGATTATCCCAAACGTTACAATGCTTTTTTAAACAATGTCAAACTTCCAGAACCACAATCTCTTTATGACTTTTTGCCTTCAAAAAGTGGAAGAAGTTTTGATGGTCAACAATTAGAAATTTTAACTAATCGATGGATAGAGTTTCAAAAAAATAAAAATAAAAATTCTGATATAAAATATCCTGGAATGCCATTTTCAGTGGAGGGAATGAGTAAAAAAGAAATCAGATCTCATTCTTATCAAAAATTTGTAAAAGATTTTTTAAGGTGTGCTGCTTCAATTGATGATAATCTTGAAAAAATTATTGATTATTTAAAAAAATCTGATCAACTAGAAAACACCATTATAATTTACACTTCAGATCAAGGTTATTTCCTTGGAGAACATGGGTTTTTTGACAAAAGGATGATGTATGAAGAATCTTCTAGAATGCCATTTGTGATTAGCTATCCAAAAAAGATTTTAAAGTCCCAAAGAGTTGATGATTTAGTGCTTAATTTAGATATTCCTTCTTTGTTTTTAGATTATGCTGGGATAAAGCCACCTTTGTCCTTCCAAGGCATAAGTTTTAGAAAATCTTTAGAATCAAATGAAAAGTTAAAAACTAGAGAATATACTTACTATAGATATTGGGAGCATAGTCCTGTAAGACCGGCGCACTTAGGGATAAGAAGCAGTAATAGTAAATTAATTTACTATTACGGAGATGGATTAAATAAAAGTTCTACAAGTAAAACTAAGACTCCAATAGCTTGGGAATTTTACGATTTAATTAGTGACCCTTATGAACTCAAAAATGAATTTGAAAATTCGAAATATAAAAGTGAGATTATCCAGATGCATGCAGAATTAATTAAACAGAAAAGATTAGCCAAAGACAGTGAAACAATTATTCCAAAACTTGATGAAATTTAAATTTCTTTTATTTATTTTTTTAATTTCTTTTCCAGCTTTTGGACAGACTAATATTAGTCAAGAAATAGATAGTTTAATTAATTCAAATATTACTCAATATGCATTTCCTGGGGCTCAAGTTTATGTAAAAATTAAAGATAAAATTGTAATTAATAAATCCTATGGTTATCAAACTTACGATTCCATTAATCGTATTAATAATGACCATATTTATGATTTGGCGTCTTTAACTAAGGTGCTAGCTTCAACATTATCGCTGATGAAACTTTATGAGGATTTTGATTTAAATCTGCACATTCCCATTTCAAAATATATTAAAGATTTAAAAAGGTCTAATAAAAAAAATACAACGATCTACCAGAGCTTAAGCCATACTAGCGGTTGGATCCCTTATATCAGTCATCAAAATTATGTAAAGAGAAAAAATGGAAAATTTAAAAAATCTATAATTAGAAAAAATAAAAACCTTCGTTTTAGCACTACTATTAGCGAAGGTCTGTATCTAAATAAAAATTATTTTAAGAAACTTTTTAAAAGAATAAGAAAATCTAAAGTCAATAAAAAAGGAGAATATGTTTACTCTGGATTATTCTTTTTTTACATACCAAGTCTTGTTGAAAATCTTTCAGGAAGTACTTTTGAGCAATATTTTAACAACTCCATATTAAACAAAGCAAATGCCAAGCTTTATTTCAATCCAAATCAAAAAGTCAAAAAAGAACTTATAGTTCCAACAGAGTATGACTCTATATTTAGAAATGCTCTAGTTCATGGAAACGTTCACGACGAGGCAGCAAGTTTTATGGGAGGAATTTCAGGGAATGCCGGTCTTTTTGGAAGTGCTCAAGAAATTGGAAAATTATTACAAGCACTCGAACCAAATAGTTCTATTTTTCAAGATTCAACAATTAAAAAATTCACCTCATATGCTTATAAAGATAGTCCCATAAGAAGAGGGCTTGGGTTCGATAAGCCTTCCCCTAAAAATGAATACGGCATCTATCCAAATGAGAATTTGTCTAAGCTAAGTTTTGGACATACCGGATTTACTGGCACTATGTTTTGGAGAGATCCCGAAAAACAGCTAACTATTGTTTTTTTGACTAACAGAGTCTATCCTACAAGAAAAAATGATAAATTTTATCAAAACAAGGTAAGAAGTAAGTTAATAGATTTAATAATTAAAAAAGTGGATTTGTAAAACCCAATTTTATCTTTTTTAAAATCTTTTTTTTGTGCTTCCAAATAAATACAAAGAAGAGTTGTGAGAAATAATCCTTAATCTTGATTTTCGATCTAATGCTTTCATTTCTAATTTTTTAAAACCCGGAAATTTGTGCTTTTATTTAAATTTATATTACATTTATCCATTATTTTATCCAAAATAACGTTAGAAAAGTCGAACTATATGTCAATACTAAAACCATTTAATTTTTTATTCTTTTTTTTAATATCCTTTTCAATTATAGGACAAGAGTATTTAGAAAAAGACAGCCCTGAATCAAATGGTATGTCTACAGAAAAGCTGCTGAATTTAAATTCTGTAATGCATAGCTATGTTGATAATAACGATATTTCAGCTATCCAAACTGCAATAGTTAAAAATGGAAAAATAGTTCATTTTGACAGCTATGGTTATTCGGATATTTCTGAAAAAGACATACTTGACGAGGGAGATATTTTTAGAATTGCTTCAATGACAAAACCTATAGTTTCATTAGCACTTATGATGCTTTTTGAAGAGGGTAAATTTAAATTAGATGACCCTGTTTATAAATATATTCCTGAGTTTAAAAATTTAACGGTTAAAAAGCGTAAAAAAAATAAACCTATCAAAAACGATGTTAAAATTATCGATCTTTTAAGGCACTCTGCTGGGTTTAGTTTTAAAGGTCCAGAGGATTACAGAAAAGTGATTGACATGACTCTTGAGCAATACACGCAGGATGCAATAAAAACTCCCTTGGTGTATGAGCCTGGCACTCAATGGAGATACAGTTCTTCTACTGACATAGTAGGATATCTAGTTGAAGTTTTGTCTGGACTTAGGTTAGATCGTTTTTTAAAAGCTAGATTATTTGATCCACTTGGAATGGAAGATACCTTTTTTGAATTACCGAAGTTTAGCAATCATAGATTAACAACTTTATATGTGAAAGAAAATGAAGGAGATCTTGTGTCGTTTGACAACAAATCTAATTCTCCTTTTACAGAAAATGTAATCTTGTTTAACGGATCAGGTGGCCTTCTTTCAACTACAAATGATTATTTAAAGTTTTGTCAAATGCTCTTAAACGGAGGATCGTTTAATAATACTAAAATCATAACTAGTGAAACTATTGCGCTGATGAAAGAGGATCACTCTATTGGGCTGAAATATAAAAAATTGATTTTCGGAAAAAAGAAAGGGTTTGGGTTAGGGTTTGAAGTGGTCAAAGAAAATGACACAAAATTTGGTTCTAAAGGAACTTTTGGTTGGGGCGGTATGTTTGGAACTTACTTTAGAATAGACCCTGTAGAGAAGATGGTTTTTATATACATGACTCAGTCTTTTGAAACTTACGATCTTAAACTTTCGGATAAATTCAGATCCCTAGTCTACGAGTCTATAATTAAATAGTTTTATTTTTTAAAATACGATTTTGCTCTTTAAGCAATGTATTCATTTCGGTCATTAATTGTATATTTTTGGAGTTGAGACTGAGTTATCTTTAATATCTTCTGCTTTTTTGTTTAATCTATTGATAAATTTCACGACAATAAAAATTGTGAAACCAACTATCAAAAAATCTAATAAAGTTTCTACAAAAAGGCCGTAGTTAATTGCCACTTCTTCAATTATAATTCTCCTAAACTATTTTTTTGAGCTTTTCTTAATACTATTTTGACTTCCCAGGTTAATTCCATAAGACAATAATGATAGTGGTGGCAATAGTGCTTTTCTAACTAAAACATCAATAACAGGGTTAAAAGATGCTCCAATTATAATCCCAATGGCCATATCAATCATATTTCCTTTTACCTCAAATTCTTGAAATAAATTCATATTAATTTAAATATAGCAAATAAGTTTATTTCTTATCTTTAAAAGAACTTATAAAAATAATTGATTATGAAAAAACTTTTTAAACTTTCGTTGGTAGCAGCTTTATTTCTAGTTGCATCATGTAATACGCCAACTAACATTAACCCAGATTATGCGGACAACCTAGAGATTGCTAAAAGCTTTATGGCGGCTCATGGAGCAGAAGACATTGCTGCTCAAACAGAAATGCTGCATGATGACTTACTATGGCAGCCACCAATGTATGGAGCTGAGCAATATGGTAAAAATGAGCACGTTGAAGCTTTAATGATGTATCAAGCTGTATTTGATAACATCTTGTTCACTGCTGATAACTGGTTACCTGGAGTTTTAGCTGAGACTGGAGAGTTAGACGGAAGTGTTAGAACTTACGGAAAATGGACTGGATCTCATGCAGAAACAGGGAAAACATTTAGCTTACAATCTTATCACACTTTTGATTTTGTTGATGGTAAAATTGCAGCTGGAGGAGATTATTTTGATGTTGGAGGTTTCTTTGCTTCATTTGACGAAGAAGAAGCTACTGAATAATTATTCTAATTTATTTACGAACTCAGTATGATTATTTATGCTGAGTTCTTTATTTAAAATGGGGGTTAATACATAGTAAAGTTAAAGAATAATAACTCATAATAGATTAAAAAGGGGATGTAGCTCAGTTGGCTAGAGCGCTTGGCTGGCAGCCAAGAGGTCGTGGGTTCGAATCCCATCTTCTCCACTCAAGGATAATTAGGCTTTTTAAACCTTTTTTCAGTTAATCAAATAACTGATTTGCCCATGAGTAGACTTTATTCAGCATCACGTGAATGATTATAATATAAAAAAGAAGCACATAAAAATAGGGAGTTAACCATGTTTATCGACCTCTGAAACAGAGCATCAACCCGGTTTAATCGAAGGATTTGTTTTAATCTAGTTTCATTCTAAAGTGTCTTAATCTTATATTCGCTTTAAAATCATAATTATGTCAAATAAACCTAAGTGCGGATGT